>Ga0302322_100000818_pt1 | contig 24337 bp, 19 predicted proteins | sample Fen_T0_2_FD_203757 | JGI IMG/M metagenome (GOLD analysis project Ga0302322, IMG submission 203757) | Peat permafrost microbial communities from Stordalen Mire near Abisko, Sweden - Fen_T0_2 | ecosystem: Environmental > Terrestrial > Soil > Wetlands > Permafrost | place: Sweden: Abisko...
CCCCGACGCCGACGTGACCTTCGAGGACGGCGACACCGAGAACGTCGACCTGCGCCGGCTCCAGCCGTACATCCTCGAGGTGTCGGCCGTGCACGCCCCGGTCGGCTACGCGGCCGAGTACCGCGTCGACCTGCGCACCGGCGACGGCGTCTTCGCGCCGATCGGGTTCGGTGACCCGGTGTTCCCGCCGGGCGTCCGGCCGCGGCAGCCGGAGTGAACGCGCCGGTCAGCCGCCGGCGCGCAGCGCGCGGACGGCGGTGACCGCGTCCGGCAGGACCGCGCCGAGCGGCGCGTCGATCCGCACGGTGGCCTCGCCGTCGCCGCGGGTCGGCCCCGCGTTGACGATGACGACCTCGATCCCGCGGCGGGCGGCGTGCCGCACGAAGCGGTACCCGGACATCACCGTGAGGGAGGAACCGAGCACCACCAGCGCGCGGGCGGCGTCCAGCAGTTCGAAGCACCGGGCGACCCGATCCTTGGGCACGTTCTCGCCGAAGAAGACGACGTCGGGCTTGAGCGGGCCGTCTCCGCAGCCGGTGCAGTCCACCGTCCGGAAGCGCTCGATCTGCGACTCGAGCAGCGCCACGTCGCCGTCGGGCCGGACGGTCGCCGTGTCGCCGTCCGTCGTGCCGAACACGCCGACGTCGAAGCCCGGGTTGGCCTCGGCGAGCCGCTCCTGCAGTACGCCGCGATCGCTGCGGGACCGGCAGGCCAGGCAGACGACGCGGTCGAGCGCGCCGTGCAGCTCGATGACGCCGTCGCTGCCGCCCTTGGTGTGCAGGCGGTCGACGTTCTGGGTGACGACACCGTCCACCGCGCCGAGCCGCTGCAGTTCGGCAACGGCGCGGTGCCCGACGTTCGGCCGGGCGCGGTGCATGACGGGCCAGCCCGCGAAGCTGCGCGCCCAGTAGCGCCGCTGCGCGGCCGCGGACCCGACGAATTCCTGGTAGGTCATCGGCGTGGCCTTGCGGGCGATCCCGCTCGGGCCGCGGTAGTCGGGGATCCCGGACTCGGTCGACAGGCCGGCGCCCGACAGCACCACCGCACCGCCGTCCCGCAGGGCGGCGGCGAGCGCCCGGGCTCCGGTGGCCACGCTCGCCGCCGGGTCGGGGGTCGGACCGGAGGGCGTCTCCGGCGGGATCGTGACCGTCACGCGACCAGGCTAGGCGAGCCCGCCCGTCGCCGCCCGCGCTCACCCCGCGTCGATCATGGCTGGTGGCGCCGCCGGGGTCCGGGGTCGGGCCGGCGCCGGTGCGGCGTCACACCGAGCGGTGCAGCGAGCGCAGCGCCACGACGGCCTCGCCGATCGCCTCCGCCGTGTCCGTGGTGATCTCCCAGGCGGGTTCGGGGTTGCCGGCCAGGTGGAGGGCGAGCAGCGCGCGCACGGTGCCGTCGGACTCGATGAACGCGCCCGTCTCCACCACGACGGCGTCGAGGGCGAACGTGGCGATGCGGCTGCGCGACGTCGGGTCACCCGGCTCCCGGCTGCGCAGGCCCCCCGCGGGCACGCTCACGACGGTCAGCGTGGCGCAGTGGGCGCAGGCGTGGAGAAAGGCCGGGCCGCGCTTGGTGCTGCCGCTCAGCACCCGGGCGTAGGCGCAGCCGGGGGAGAGCTTCGACAGCACCTCCAGCGCCAGCCGTTCCGCCGTGGCCAGGGCCTCGCCCTGGTCGATGTGGCTCGTCACGCCGTCCTCCAGCCGTCTGCTCAGGCGCTCGGCAATGTCACTTAGTGCAGTGAGTGTGGCACTTTCCGTAGCTGGGCGGGGGGAGGGCTGTCACGGACGGCGCGGCCTCACGATCGGGCGACGGAGCGCGTCAGGTCGACTTGACGTCAGTCCGGCCTGACGGCAGGCTCGTCCCATGTCGTCGACGCCTGATGCGCTGGAGCGCGAGCACACCCTGGCCACGGCGGTGGCCCGGTTCAACGACCTGCGGGTGCGGGCCGCCATGGCCGCGACCGCGGAGGAGATGGCGGCCGACGAGCCGGTCTCCGTCGCCCCCCTGGCCCAGGGCGAGGTGCTGGAGCTGCTCGCCCTCGGCGAGGTCATCCTGCGCAAGACGGGCTACGGCCGCCAGCTCGACGTCCGCGCCGCCCGGCGGGCAGGGGCCTCCTGGGCGCAGATCGGGGCCGCGCTGGGCTCGACCAAGCAGTCCGCCTGGGAGGTGCACCAGCGCTGGATCGACCAGCTCGACGTCCGCGCCGACGCCCACGCCGAGCACGGGCTGGTGAGCCCTCAGGACGTCACCGACGCCCGTCGCCTCGCCGGCGCCCCGGACGACTACTGACCTCCACGGGCAACGCCGTGATCATGGACTTCCGACGGTCCGTGGCGGCGGTGTGCGCAACCGTGCATGATCAACTCAACTGTGCATGAGCAGCGTGGGGCGGGGCGCGGGCGGGGCGCGGGGCGCGGGGCGGGGTGGCGTCAGGGGAGGTCGAAGGTGGCTTCGCCGGTGATCTGGACCGGGCGGTAGCCGCGCGCGGCGATCCGCAGCGGCCGGTCGGTGGTGACGCGCACCGACCCGGTGGTCGCGGTGACGGTCACCCGCGTTCCGAGCACGTGCAGGCGCACCCGCAGGTGCGGCCAGGCCGCCGGCAGGCTCGGGTCGACGTGGAGGACGCCGGCCTCGACCCGGATGCCGAGGAAGCCCGTCAGCAGCGCCTGCCACACCCCGCCCAGCGTCGCCAGGTGCAGGCCCTTGGCGCCCGATCCGGTGAGGTCGTCGAGGTCGAGCCGGAGCGCGATCCGGTACATGGCCAGCGCCTCGTCCGGGCGGCCGTCGCGGGCGAGGAGCGCCGCCGTGATCGCCGGGGAGAGCGACGAGCCGTGCGACGTCCGCGGGACGTACAGGTCGAGGTCGGGGCCGAGCGACCCGGCCGGCAGCTGCTCCGGCACCAGGAAGTGCGCCATCAGGACGTCGGGCTGCTTGATCAGTTGCGACGCGTGCACCCGCTGCTGGCCCAGCATTAGGTCCGCGGCGAAGGGGAGCGGCGCGACGTCCGCGGCGACCATCGGTTCCAGCGCCAGGTAACCGGCGAACTGCTCGTGCCGGCCGGTCGACGGGTCGTAGCCGTCCACGAGGCCGGCGGCCAGCTCGCGCCAGCGGCGTACCTCGCCGTCCGTCACCTCGGGCCTGTCGCGCGCCTCCGCCGGCTCGTGGGTGGCGCCCTCCGCCGGCGCCAGCGACTCCACCAGCTCCGCCGCGCGCTGCAGGTTCCACCGGGCCATCACGTTGGTGAAGACGTTGTCGTCGACCGTCTCGTGGTACTCGTCGGGACCGATCACCCCCGTGATGTGGCCGCGCCCGTCGGGCCCGGGCTCGATGCGGGAGGCCCAGTAGCGCGCCGTCTCCACCACGAGGCCGTGGCCGGCGCCCGCCAGCAGGGCGCTGTCGCCCGTCCAGGCGGCGTAGCGGTCGGCGGCCCACGCGACGTCCGCGGAGATGTGCTCCTCCTGCTCGCCGGTACGGACGGCGATGAGCTCGCCGCCGAGCATGATCGAGCTGGGCGTCACCTCCACGCCCTCCCGGGCCGACTCCCACGGGTAGCGCGCCCCGGCCCGCCCGGACGCCGAGGCGAGCGCCCGCGCCTGCGCCAGCCGGCGGATGCGGTACTGCAGCATGGCCCGCGCCGCGGGCGGGCAGAAGGTGGCGACGGCGGGCAGCACGAAGACGTCGGCGTCCCAGAAGACGTGGCCGGCGTACCCGGGACCGGACAGCCCCCGGGCCCCGACCGCCTGCTCGTCGCCGAGCGAGCCGTCCTGGGCCCAGCTCGCGTTGACCCACAGCTGGAACAGCCCGAACCGCAGCGCCAGCTGCGCCGACGGATCGGCCGGCACCTCGACGTCGGCGTCCCTCCACCGCTGCACCCACACCTGCCGGTGCTCGGTCATGAGCCGCTCGAAGCCGGCGAGCTGGGCTGCCCGGACGGCGTCGATCGCGGCGTCGACGGCCGCGTCGCCGTCCCGGCCGGCCCGGTACGCGGCCACGCGCATGACGGTGCGGCGCCCGCGGTGGTCGACCTGGGACTGGACGGCGGCCGCCGCCAGCCAGCCGTCCGAGGCGGCGACGCGCACCCACTCGACCGGACCCGTCCGGCCGGTCCACGTGGCGGCCGGGCTCCCCTCCCCGCCACCGGGCCCGCCCGACTCTCCCGGCACGAGCAGCGGGTTGCCGGCCGAGAAGCGAGCCGTCGGGCCCTCGGCGCGCAGCACGTGGACCCCCGGCCTGGCGGCGCTGGCGAACCGGAGCGTGCGCAGCAGGCGCGGGCCGGCGCCGTCCTCGCGGAGCAGCGCGCCCGCCCACAGGTCGAGCATGCGCCGGCCGCCCTCGGCGGGGCCCTGGAACTCCAGCCGGGTCCACTGCGGCCCGGGGAGCAGGTGCTGCGCCGGCCCCTCGCCGGACCACACCCCCGACCCCAGCACGGTCGCCGCGCCGGGGACCTCCTCCAGGCCGCCACGGGTCCCGAAGGCGCCGTCGCCCACGGTGAACAGCACGTCGCGCGGGCTCGGGCCCGCGGCCGGCGGGACCGGCTCGACCACGGACCAGCCCGGCTCGTCGCTCACCGCGGGCACCCGCAGGCCGGCCCGGCGCCACAGCTGGTCGTCGAGGAGGCCGAGCAGGCCGTCGTCCGCGACGGGCAGCACCCGGGCCGCCTCGCCCACGACCCGGCGTGTGGTCGGGACGTCGCCGACGACCAGGGCGACCGCGTCCGGCGGTACGCCCCGCGCCGCGAGCTCGGCCACCGCGCTGCGGTACCCGCTGCCCGGACCCGCGCCGGACCCCGCGCCGTCCCGGTGGGCGGACAGCCGTCCCGGCCCCTGCGGCCACGGGACGGCGAGCCCGTCCAGCTGCTCGATGGGCCGGCCGGTGACGAGCGTGACGTCGACGCCCGCCGAGAGCAGCCGCTCGATCCGACGGCGCAGCGCGGCCTTGTCCACGACGGCGACGGCCTCGACGTCGAGGACGACGGCGTCCATCGTCCGGTCCAGGGTGCTCACGAAGGGCAGGTTGTCATCCGGGGCCGACACCACGGGAGAGCCATTCGTCGTCGATGCTGACTTTCAGTACTTACGATCTCTTCGGATCGTAACGAAAAGGTCAAACGTCCGCCCTCGGTTCAACTGAGTCGCTCGATGATCATGGCCATCCCCTGCCCGCCGCCCACGCACATCGTCTCCAGGCCGATCTCCCGGTCGAGCGTGCGCAGCCCGTTGAGCAGGGTGGTGGTGAGCCGCGCGCCGGTCATCCCGAACGGGTGCCCGAGCGCGATGGCGCCACCGTGGACGTTGAGCCGGTCCTCGCCGACGCCGAGCTCGCGTGCCGAGGGGATCACCTGGGCGGCGAACGCCTCGTTGAGCTCCACCAGATCGACGTCGTCCACGGTCATGCCCGCGCGGGCGAGCGCCTGGCGCGACGCCGCGACCGGGCCCAGGCCCATGATCTCCGGGGAGAGGGCCGACACCCCGGTCGACACGATGCGCGCCAGCGGGGGGATGCCGAGCTCGTCGGCCCGCGCGTCGGACATGACGACGAGCGCCGCGGCGCCGTCGTTCAACGGGCAGCAGTTACCCGCCGTCACCCGCCCGTCCGGGCGGAACACCGGCGCGAGCGAGCTGACCGCCTCGTACGTGACCCCGGCGCGCGGGCCGTCGTCCGTGGTCACCACGGTGCCGTCGGGCAGCGTGACCGGGGTGATCTCGCGCGCGAAGAAGCCATCCGCGATGGCCTTCTCGGCCAGGTTCTGCGACCGGACGGCGAACCGGTCCATCTCCTCGCGGGTGATCCCCGCGATCAGGGCGACGTTCTCCGCGGTCTGGCCCATGGTGATGTAGGCGTCGGGCAGCTCGCCGCTCGCGCGCGGGTCGGTCCAGCCGTCGGCGCCGGCCGCCGCGACCGCCGCCGTCCGGGCCTGCGCCGCCGCGAACCGCGGGTTCATCGTGTCCGGCAGCCCGTCCGAGCTGCCCCGCACGAACCGGGACACGGTCTCGACGCCGGCGCTGACGAACACGTCGCCCTCGCCGGACCGGATCGCGTGCAGCGCCATCCGGGTCGTCTGCAAGGAGGAGGAGCAGTAGCGGGTGACGGTGGTGCCCGGCAGGCCGTCGTACCCGAGCAGGACGGCGACGACGCGCGCCAGGTTGTAGCCCTGCTCGCCGCCCGGCAGGCCGCAGCCCAGCATCAGGTCCTCGATCCGGGCGGGATCGAGCTGCGGCACCTGGTCGAGGGCCGCCCGGACCACCTGGGCGGCGAGCTCGTCCGGGCGCAGGCCCACCAGCGAGCCCTTCCTGGCCCGGCCGATCGGGGAACGGGCGGCGGCGACGATGACGGCTTCGGGCACGGCTGACTCCCTCGTACGGCGCGTCCAGGGCGCCGACGACGGCGTCCGGCTCCCATCTTCGCCCAGGCGTACGACACCGCGTCCCGGCGTGGGGGTGACCTGCGCGACGTGCCCGCCCGGACGGCGGCCGCCGCGTGGTGAGGAAACTCCGGCGGACGTTCGGATGAGATTCTGGTGAGATCGCCCGCGACTACCCGAAATGCCATGACGGTGCCCTGATCGACACGGCTAGGCTCGGCGGCCTTGACGGAGTCATGAGGGGGCGTTAGTCGTGCACGTAGAGACGGTCTTCGCGGGGATCGGGCGGTTCGCCGTCCGGTTCCGATGGCTCGTGGTGGTGCTGTGGGTGGTGGCGGCCGTCGCGGCGGTCACCCAGCTACCGGCTCTGTCGAGCGTGACGCAGAGCAACAACCGCAAGTTCCTGCCGTCGAGCGCGCCGAGCCAGCACGCGTCCGACCTGACGGCCTCGTTCGGCAACGCCGACGCGATCCCGTTCCCGGTCCTGGTCGCCCGCGACGGCGGCCAGCTGACGCCGTCCGACCTGGACGCCGTCGCGACGCTCAAGAAGCAGCTCGCGGCCGTGCCCGACGTCCAGCAGGTGCAGGACGCCGGTCGCTCGGCGGACGGCCAGGCCGAGCAGCTGTACGCCTTCGTGCCGGTGAACACCGCCCAGGGGGAGCGCGCGGTCGCGCTCGTCAAGGACCTGCAGAAGACGCTGCGGACGGCGACGCTCCCCGGCGGCGTGCAGGCGCACCTGGCGGGTGCGTACGCCGTCCAGGTGGACCAGCAGCAGGCCTCGGGCAACCAGGGCAGCCAGGTGCAGCAGCTGTCGCTGCTGTTCATCATCGTGCTGCTCGTCCTCATCTTCCGGTCGCTGTCCCTGAGCCTGGTGACGCTGGCGGCCCCCTTCATCTCGGTCCTCATCTCCGGGCCGCTCGTCGCCGAGGCGGCCAAGCACGGCCTGCAGGTGTCGCCGATCGCCCAGTTCCTGCTCGTCGTCCTGGTGCTCGGCGCCGGGACCGACTACGGCCTGTTCCTGGTGTTCCGGGTCCGGGAGGAGCTGCGCGCCCGCGAGCACGACGAGGCCGGTAGCCACCACCCGGGCACGGCCGGCCTCGGGGGCAGCGTCTGGCGCGACCTGGTGACGTCCCGGGAGGCCCCGCGCGAGGCGATCATCCACTCGGTGACCAAGGTGGGGGAGTCGATCGCGGCGTCCGCGGGCACCGTCATCGTCGCCATGCTCACCCTGCTGCTGGCGAGCTTCCCGTTCTACGCCGACCTCGGGCTGCCCTTCGCGATCGCGATCGCCGTCACCCTGCTCGCGGGCATGACGCTGCTGCCGTCCCTGCTGTCGATCCGGCTGTCGCTGCTCGCCGTCAAGCGATCGCTGTTCGCGGCCGTCATTCGGCGCCCGAAGCTGATCCCGTTCAGCATCCAGGGCAAGGGCGGCATCGGCCTCTGGGGCCGCGTGGCGGGCCGTATCGTCCGGTACCCGCTGCCGACCCTGCTGGCGGGCGTGGTGCTGTTCGGCGGCCTGTCGTTCGGCGTCCTGGGGTACGTGTCCGGCGGGTTCGGGGGCGACACCTCGCCGCCGGCCGGCAGCGACTCCGCCGCCGGGCAGCAGCTCCTGGACAAGCACTTCCCGAAGAACTCGGCGAACCCGACGACGCCGGTCCTCACCTTCGCGACGCCCGTCTGGGACGACCCGGCCCCGGTCGCCGCGGCCACCGAGCAGCTCAGCTCGAACCCGCTGTTCACCCGGGTCACCGGCCCGCTGAACCCGGTGGGCGCGCCGCTGCCCGGCGCGGAGTACGCCCGCCTGCACGCCGCGCTCGGCCCGGCGAACGTGCTGCCCCCGCTGCCGCCGCCCGGCACCAGCGTGACCCCGGCCGAGTACCAGCAGTACCGGGCCACCGGGAACTTCGTCAGCCCCGACGGGAAGACGGTCCTGTTCGCCACCGACCTGGCCGCGGGCGACCCGGGCGGCACGCCGGCGATCAACGCCGTCCCGGCGCTGCGCGCGGCGCTCTCCGCCGTCGGCACCTCCGTGCACGCCACGGACGCCGCGCTCGCGGGCCAGGCGCCGGCGCTCTACGACATCAGCGCCATCTCCGCGGACGACCTCAAGAAGATCATCCCGATCGCGATCCTGGCGATCGGCCTGCTGCTGGCCCTGGTGCTGCGCAGCCTGGTCGCACCGCTGTACCTCATCGCGTCGGTGGGCATCTCCTACCTGGCGGCGCTGGGCCTCTCGGTGCTGGTCTTCATCAAGTTCGCCGGGGACGGCGGCCTGGTGTTCTTCATGCCGTTCCTGATGTTCATCTTCCTGCTGGCCCTCGGCGAGGACTACAACATCCTGATCATGACCAGGATCCGGGAGGAGGCCCACACGCTTCCCCTCGGGGAGGCGGTGGCCAAGGCGCTGCGCACCACCGGTACGACGATCACCTCGGCCGGGCTCGTGCTCGCCGGCTCGTTCGCGGTGCTCGTCGTCGCCGCGGGGAGCGGCTCGGGCGGCAGCCAGGTGCGCAACATCGGGCTCGGGCTGACGTTCGGCATCCTGATGGACACGTTCCTCGTCCGGACCCTGCTCGTGCCGTCCACGGTCGTGCTGCTCGGTCGCTGGAACTGGTGGCCGTCCCGGCTCAGCCGCACGGAGCCGCCGACGTCGCCGTCCTCGCCGTCCTCGTCGGGGGGCGTGGCGTCGCCGGACGGCGTGGGGGTCCCGTCCCAGCAGGGCGACCCGTCGACCACGTCCGCGTCGGCCTGACGGCCGTACCCGCAGCTCCACCTCCAGCTGCACCCCCAGGGGCCGACCCGTCGTCCCGGGACCGAGTGATCGGTCGCGGACGACGGATCGGCCCCTGCGTGTCGGTGGTGACCTCTACTCTCCCGGTGTCCGGTCGATCGACGTCGAGGAGCGAGCCCGATGAGCACAGCGGTCCTGCCGGCGCGCGCCCGCATCGTGATCGTCGGTGGCGGCGTCATCGGCGCCAGCGTCGCCCACCACCTCACCGCGCTCGGGCAGCGGGACGTGCTGCTGCTGGAGCAGGGGCAGCTGTCCTGCGGGACGACGTGGCACGCCGCCGGGCTGGTGGGCCAGCTGCGGGCCACCGAGAGCGGGACGCGCCTGGTGCAGTACTCCGCCGAGCTCTACCGCACCCTGGAGGCCGAGACCGGCCTGGCCACCGGTTACAAGCGCTGCGGTGGGCTCACCGTCGCCCGCACCGCGGACCGGCTGACGCAGCTGCGGCGCACGGCCGCCACCGCCGAGGCCTTCGGGCTGGAGTGCGAGCTGATCGGTCCCGCGCAGGCGCAGCTGCGCTACCCGCTGCTGCGCACCGACGACCTGCTCGGCGCGATCTGGCTCCCGGGCGACGGCACGGTCAACCCGACCGACCTCACCCAGGCGCTCGCGCGCGGCGCCCGCATGGGCGGTGCGACGGTCGTGGAGCGGGTGCGCGTGCTGGACGTGCTGGTCGCGCCCGGCGTCGGCGGCGTGCCGCACGTGACCGGCGTCCGCACCGAGGTCGGCGACGTCGAGGCCGAGATCGTGGTGAACTGCGCCGGCCAGTGGGCCAAGGCGCTCGCCGACCGGGTCGGCGTGACCGTGCCGCTGCACTCGGCGGAGCACTTCTACGTGGTGACGGAGCCGATCGACGGCGTCCGGCCCGACCTGCCCGTGCTGCGCGACCCGGACGGGTACACCTACGTCAAGGAGGAGGTGGGCGGGCTCGTCGTCGGCGGCTTCGAGCCGGTGGCCAAGCCGTGGGTCGCGCCGGACGAGCTGCCGCACCCCTTCGAGTTCCAGCTGCTCGGCGAGGACTGGGACCACTTCGCCGTCCTCATGGACAGCGCCCTGCACCGGCTGCCCGTGCTGGAACGGACCGGCATCCGGAAGTTCTACAACGGGCCGGAGAGCTTCACTCCGGACAACCAGTTCGTGCTCGGCGAGGCGCCGGCCGTGCGCAACTACTTCGTCGGCGCGGGCTTCAACTCGGTCGGCATCGCGACGGCGGGCGGTGCCGGCCGGGCCCTCGCCGAGTGGATCGTCGCCGGCGAGCCCGGCGGCGACCTGCTCGCCGTCGACATCCGCCGGTTCGCGCCGTTCCACGGCAACGTGCCCTGGCTGCGTGACCGCGTCGGGGAGGTCCTCGGCCTGCACTACGCCGTCCCCTGGCCCAACCGCGAGCTCGACACCGCGCGCCCGTTCCGGCGACCCCCCGCCTACGACCGGCTCGCCGCCGCCGGTGCCTGCTTCGGCAGCCGGATGGGGTGGGAGCGCGCCAACGTCTTCGCCCCGCCCGGCGTGGAGCCGGTGGTCGAGTACACCTGGGGCCGCCCGAACTGGCTGCCCTGGTCGGTCGCCGAGCAGCGGGCCACCCGCACCGGCGTCGCGGTCTTCGACCAGACGTCGTTCGCCAAGTACGTCGTCGACGGCCCGGACGCCGAGGCGGCGCTGCAGTGGCTGTGCACCGCCGACGTCGCGGTTCCGCCGGGCCGCGTCGTCTACACCGGCCTGCTCGGCCCCCGCGGGACGTACGAGGCCGACGTCACGGTGACCCGGCTCTCGGCGACGTCCTACCTCATGGTGTCGAGCGCGGCGTCCGCCGTCCGGGACGTCGACCACCTGCGGCGGCGCCTGCCGCCGGGATCGCGCACCACCGTCGTCGACGTGACCTCGGCCTACGCCGTGTACGGGGTGATGGGGCCACGCTCGCGCGAGCTGCTCGCGGCGTTGACGCGGGCCGACCTGCGCGAGGAGGCCTTCGGGTTCGGCACCAGCCGCGAGATCGACCTCGGCTACTCGACCGTCCGCGCGACCCGGATCACGTACGTCGGCGAGCTGGGCTGGGAGCTCTACGTGCCGGCCGAGTTCGCCGTCGGGGTCTACGACGAGCTGACGCGGGCCGGCGCCGAGCTCGGGCTGGTGGACGCCGGGTACTGGACCATCGAGGCGCTCCGCCTCGAGAAGGGCTACCGCGCCTTCGGCCGGGAGCTCACCCCCGACGTCGACCCGGTGCAGGCCGGCCTGCTCTTCGCCTGCAAGCTCGGCACCGACGTGCCGTTCCTCGGCCGGGAGGCGGTCGAGGCCGCCCGGGCGGCGGGGTCGCGGCGCCGGTTGGCGTCATTCGTCGTCGCCGACCCCGGGGCCATGCTGTGGGGCGGCGAACTGCTCCTGCGCGACGGCGCACCGGTCGGCCAGGTGACCTCCGCGGCGTGGGGCGCGACGGTGGGGGCCTCGGTGGGCCTGGCCTGGGTCCGCGACCCGGCGGGCGGCGTCGTCACCCCGGCCTTCGTGCGATCGGGGTCGTACCAGGTGGACGTCGGCGGCGTCCGGTACCCGGTCCGCGTCACCACCCGGGCGCCCTACGACGCCGACGGTGCCCGGCTCCGCGGGGACGGCGGGTGAGCGGTCGCGCGGCGCCCGGCCGGCGGGCCGGCGGGCCGGCGGGCCGCCCGGCGATCAGGCCGGGGTCGTGGGCGCCACCTGCGGTCGCAGCCCGTCGAGGACGAACCCGAGCAGCCGGTCGGCGTCCTGCGGGGTCGAGGCGAGCGCCGTACCGAGGCCGTGCACGAGCCTCAGGATGTCGTCGGTGGTGGCGTCCGGGCGGAGCACCCCGGCCTCCCGGGCGGCCGAGAGCGTCTCGTCGAGCCCGCCCCGCAGGACCGTCCGGCAGTAGGTGAACGTCTCCGCGTCACCGGCGAGCATCGTCTTGAGGGCGGCGCCGAGGCCCTGCTTCTGCTTGGCGTGCTCCAGGACGAGCCGCAGCCAGACCGCCACGGCCTCCTGCGGCGGGAGGTCGGCGGCCGCCGTCCGGGCCCGCTCGGTGAGGGTCTCGACGTCGTCCCGGTAGACCGCCGCCAGCAGGTCCGGACGGGTGGGGAAGTGGCGGTACAGCGTCCCGGGGCCGACGCCCGCCTGCCGGGCGATGTCGTCGAGCGGGGCCTCGACCCCGTGGACGGCGAACGCCTCGCGGGCCGCCGCCACCAGCCGGTCACGGTTGCGCCGGGCGTCGGCGCGCAACGGACGCTGGTCCGTGCTCATCACGCCTCCTCCGCGGCACTGGATCCGGAGACTGTCTCCGATTAAGCTTGCAGAACCGGAGAGCTCCTCCCTATGCTAACCCGCGAACCTGAAACGGAGATAGTCTCCGCTTCTGCGGACCGCAGAGGAGCACCACGTGCAGTCCACCTCCACCCCTTCCACCACCTCCGACGGTGCGGGGTCGCCGCTCGCCGTGGCCGCGACGGTCCCTGTCGCGTCGGCGGCGTCCCCACCCGTCCGGGCGCGGCCCCGCCTCGCGCTGGCCGTCGTCGTTACCGCCCAGCTGATGCTCATCCTCGACGCGACGGTGATGAATGTCGCGCTGCCGCGGATCCAGGCCGCGCTCGGCTTCTCCGCCGCCGGGCTCGCCTGGGTGATGAGCTCGTACACGCTCACCTTCGGCGGGCTGCTCCTGCTGGGCGGCCGCGCCGGGGACATCCTGGGCCGCCGCCGCCTCTTCATCGGTGGCGTGCTCCTGTTCACCCTCGCCTCGATGCTCGGCGGGCTCGCGCCGACCGCGGGCTGGCTGATCGCCGCCCGGGTGCTGCAGGGCGTCGGCGCGGCGGCCGCCGGCCCCAACACGGTCGCCCTGATCACCTCGACGTTCGCGCCGGGCCGGGAGCGGATCCGCGCCCTGGCGCTGCTGTCCGCCGTCTCGGGCGGCGGCTTCGCCATCGGTCTCATCGTGGGCGGCATCCTGACCGAGCTCGCCTCGTGGCGCTGGGTGCTGTTCATCAACGTCCCGTTCGGGGTGGCCGCCGCCGTCCTGGCCGCCCGGTACGTCGTCGAGCCGCCACGGCACCCCGGCCGACCGGACGTCGTCGGCGCGGTGCTGGCCACCGGGTCCGTGGGGCTGCTCGTCTCCTCGTTCCTGCACGCGGCGTCGGACGGCTGGGCGCCGGTCGGCACCTGGGGCCAGCTCGGGGCGGGGCTGGTGCTGCTCGCCGCCTTCCTCGGCGTCGAGTCGCGTCGCGCCCAGCCCCTCCTGCCGCTGCGGCTCTTCGCCGACCGGGACCGCGCCGCCGGCTACGTCAACTTCCTCCTCGGCCCGGCCGCGATGATGTCGATGTTCTTCTTCCTCACCCAGTTCCTGCAGGTCGTGCGCGGGTTCGGGGCGCTGGCCACCGGCTTCGCCTTCCTGCCGACGGCAGCCGGGATGTTCGGCATGACCCGCATCGTCCCGCGCCTGCTCCCGCGGTTCGGGCCGCGGCCGCTCGCGGTGACGGGCGCGCTGGCCATGGTCGTCGGGATCGCCGGCCTGACCCGGCTGACCGTCGACACCACCTACGTCGGCGGGGTGCTCGGCCCGATGCTGCTGCTGGGCATCGGCGGCGGCCTCAGCTTCACCCCGCTCATGCCGGTCGTCATGGCGCGGATCGAGCCCCGGGACGCCGGGATCGCCGCCGGGACATTGCAGACCATGCAGCAGGTGGGTGGCTCGCTCGGGCTCGCCGTCCTCGTGACGGTGTACGGGTCGGCGGCCGCGGACGCCGCGCGGGCGCACCTGCCGGCGCCGCAGGTGCTGGTGCACGGGATGACGGCCGCGTTCACGGCGTCCGCCCTCATCGCCGCGGTGACGGTCGCCGTCGCCCTCACCTTCCGCCGTCCGGCCGTCACCGGCTGAGGTTCACCCGTTCGGGTGTTCGAACACCTGTTCTAGGGCTGCCAGGCTGGGCGGGTGGCCGGCGGCATGGACGGGCGCCCCGGGCGTCCCTCCCTCACGGAGCGCGGGATCCTTCCTCGGATCCCGCGCTCCGTTCCTGCGCCCGGGGGCGACGTGCGATCCGGTGGCCGGCACTGCTGGGTGCTGGACCCGCCGGTCGCCCCCGGCCGCTGGCCCGGACTCCTCGTCGAGTGGCGTCGCGGGGCCGCCGGCTGGGAGGGCCTGGTGATCTTCACGGTGACGGTGGCCGGCCGCGCCGTCGTCGTCCACGACTGGGTCGACGCGCGGCGACTACGCGCCGTCGTGGAACGCTGACCGGCGGCGCGGGGAGGGTGCGATGTTAGCCCTAACAGTGGCCGCCGGATGGGTGAATGCTGAAGTTTCTCGCCGTTCATAAGGGGTGAATCAGCACATTCAGCCTGCTGAGAAACGAGCCGGTGATCGAAAGGCGCTGTTACGGAAATGTGACTGGTTAGCTCTGGCGACCCGGGAAGTTAGCGTTAACAATACGTGGACTGCCGCTGTCACCGTCGACGCGAGGAGGACCTGGTGGTACCTGAGAGGCACTGGACGTGGTGAGCGTCCCGGCCGCTGCCCCCATCCTCGCGACCCTCGCGACCGTGCGCCGGCAGGCTCGCACGCCCCACCGCGCGGAAACCTGCGCCACCGAGGCGGGCTGATCCGACCTCCGGGCGGCCGCGACGTCCCCGCCCGGCGTGCTCCACGTCCCGACGCTCATTTCCCCTGCTTGAGGAGTCAGCATGAGGTTCTCCCGAATCGCCGCGACCGCCGCGGGGCTGGTGCTCGTCACCGGTCTGGCGGCGTGCGGATCCAGCGCCAAGACCGGTGACGGCACGGCCACGTCGGCCGCGCCGGCCGCCTCCGGCAGCGCCTCGGCCGCCGCGGGCGGGCTGGTCGGCGTGACCATGCCGACCAAGTCCTCGGAGCGCTGGATCCACGACGGCGACAACGTCAAGAAGTCGCTCGAGGCGCTCGGGTACCAGGTCGACCTGCAGTACGCCGAGAACGACATCCCGACCCAGGTCAACCAGATCGAGAACCAGATCACCAAGGGCGCCAAGCTGCTGATCATCGCCTCCATCGACGGGACGGCGATCACCACCCAGCTCCAGGAGGCCGCGGACAAGAAGATCCCGGTCATCGCCTACGACCGGCTGATCCGCAAGAGCCCGAACGTCGACTACTACGCGACGTTCGACAACTTCAAGGTCGGGGTTCAGCAGGCGACGTCGCTGCTCGTGGGTCTCGGCCTGAAGAAGGCCGACGGTTCCGACGGCGACGCCAAGGGGCCGTTCAACGTCGAGCTGTTCGCCGGCTCGCCCGACGACAACAACGCGACGTTCTTCTTCAACGGCGCCATGGAGACCCTGAAGCCGTACATCGACAAGGGCACCCTCGTCGTCAAGAGCAGCCAGAAGGACTTCAAGACCGTCGCCATCCTGCGGTGGGACCCGGCCACGGCGCAGAAGCGCATGGAGGACATCCTCACCAAGACCTACAGCTCGGGCACCAAGGTGCAGGGCGTGCTGTCGCCGTACGACGGCCTGTCGATCGGCATCCTCTCGGCGCTCAAGAGCAACGGCTACGGCACCTCCGGCCAGCCGTACCCGGTGGTCACCGGCCAGGACGCCGAGCTCGCCTCGGTGAAGTCGATCATCGGTGGCGAGCAGTACTCGACGATCTACAAGGACACCCGTGAGCTGGCCAAGGTGACGGTCTCCATGGCCGACGCCGTCCTCAAGGGTGGCAAGCCCGAGGTCAACAACACCAAGGACTACGACAACGGCAACAAGGTCGTCCCGTCCTACCTGCTCGACCCGGTGGTCGTCGACAAGACGAACTACCAGAAGGTCCTGGTCGACAGCGGCTACTACACGGCGGCCCAGCTCGGCTGACGCACCTCGGCCCGTGATCGCGGTGCCGGCCCCCACCGGGGCGCGCCGCGATCACGGGCCCTGTGCACTGTGCACGGGAGGATCCAGATGAGTGACGACATCCTGCGCATGCGCGGGATCACCAAGCGCTTCCCCGGCGTCCTCGCCCTCGAGGACGTCAATCTGACGGTCCGCCGCGGCGAGATCCACGCCGTCTGCGGCGAGAACGGCGCGGGCAAGTCCACCCTGATGAAGGTGCTGTCGGGCGTCTACCCGCACGGCTCCTACGACGGCGAGATCGAGTTCGACGGCGAGCCGTGCCGCTTCGACGGCATCCGGGACAGCGAGCACCGCGGCATCGTGATCATCCACCAGGAGCTCGCCCTGGTGCCCCAGCTGTCCATCGCCGAGAACATCTTCCTGGGCAACGAGCAGGCGGTGCGAGGCCTCGTCAACTGGAACCGCACGAACGTGGCCGCCGGCGAGCTGCTCGACCGCGTCGGGCTCGCCGAGAACCCCGTGGCCCGCATCCAGGACCTCGGCGTCGGCAAGCAGCAGCTGGTCGAGATCGCCAAGGCGCTCAGCAAGCGGGTCAAGCTGCTCATCCTCGACGAGCCGACCGCCGCCCTCAACGACGACGACTCCGAGCACCTGCTGGGCCTGCTTCGCGGCCTGCGTGACCAGGGCATCACCTCCGTGATCATCAGTCACAAGCTGAACGAGATCGAGGAGATCGCCGACCGGACGACGGTCCTGCGCGACGGTCGGACCATCGAGACCCTCGACATGCGTGCCGACGAGGTCAGCCAGGACCGGATCATCCGCTCGATGGTCGGCCGCGACCTGGACCACCGCTTCCCGCCGCACACCCCGACCATCGGTGCCGAGGTGCTGCGCATCGAGGACTGGACCGTGCACAGTCCCACCCAGGCCGGCCGGGCCGTCGTCCGCAGGGCGAACCTGACCCTGCGCCGGGGCGAGATCGTGGGGCTCGCCGGACTGATGGGTGCCGGGCGCACCGAGCTCGCCATGAGCGTCTTCGGTCGGAGCTGGGGGACCGGGATCTCCGGGCGGGTCTACAAGGACGGCCGGGAGATCGAGCTGCGGTCCGTGCGGGACGCGATCGGCCACGGCATCGCCTACGCGACCGAGGACCGCAAGCGCTACGGCCTCAACCTCGTCGAGGACATCAAGCGGAACGTCTCCTCGGCGGCGCTGGACAAGCTGTCCCGTCGCGGCCTGGTCGACGAGAACCGCGAGTACGAGGTGGCCTCCGGGTTCAGGGACAGCATGAACATCAAGGCGCCCAGCGTGCTGGTGGGCGCCGGCAAGCTCAGCGGCGGCAACCAGCAGAAGGTCGTGCTGTCCAAGTGGATCTACACGGACGCCGACGTCCTGATCCTCGACGAGCCGACGCGCGGGATCGACGTCGGCGCCAAGTTCGAGATCTACACGATCATCAACCGGCTCGCGGACGAGGGTCGGGCGGTGCTCATGATCTCCTCCGAGCTGCCCGAGCTGCTCGGCATGTGCGACCGGATCTACACCTTGTCCTCCGGCCGGATCACCGGTGAGGTCGCCCGGCAGGACGCCACCCAGGAGCTTCTGATGCAGTACATGACCAGGGAAGAGGAGCTGGCCGAATGAGCAGCGTCGCGCCCACCCCCACGGACACCCCCACGCTCGACGCCACCGAGGTCGTCGTGGTGGGCGGCCGGCGGTTCTCGTTCAACGTGCGCGAGAGCGGGATCTACGTGGCGTTCCTCGCCATCGTCGTCCTCTTCTCGGTGCTGACGGACGGCGCCCTGCTGGAGCCGCAGAACATCTCCAACATCATCGTCCAGAACAGCTACATCCTCATCCTCGCAATCGGGATGATCCTCGTCATCATCGGCGGTCACATCGACCTGTCGGCAGGATCGGTGGTGGCGGTGTGCGGCGCCGTGTCCGCCGTCCTCATGGTGAACCACGACGTGCCCTGGCCGGTGGCGCTGCTCGTCACGATCGTGGTGGGGGCGTTCATCGGGGCGTGGCAGGGGTACTGGGTCGCCTACTTCGGCATCCCGGCGTTCATCGTCACGCTCGCAGGCATGCTGATCTTCCGCGCGCTGACGCTCACCGTGCTCGGCAACCAGGGCATCGGCCCGTTCCCGGACGGCGTCCGCACCCTGTCCAACGGCTTCACGCCGGGCTACCTCGGCAATGTCGCCCTCGGCCCGCTCGGCGGCGCCGACCTCGTCAGCCTGCTCGCCGCGTTCGCCGCCGTCGGCGGGATCGTCGTCACCCAGTGGCGCGCCCGGGCGGCGCGGGTCACGTACCGCCAGCAGGTGGACCCGATCGCGCTGTTCGTGGTGAAGATGCTCGGGATGGCGATCGGCATCCTGTTCGTCGTCGTCCAGCTGGCGCGGTTCAAGAACCTGCCGTGGGTGCTGGTGCTGCTCGCGGTGCTGGTGCTCGGTTACACGCTGATGGCCGGCCGCACCGTGTTCGGGCGGCACATCTACGCGGTGGGCGGCAACCTGCAGGCGGCGCGGCTGTCCGGCGTCGACGTCCGCCGGGTCACCTTCTGGATCTTCGTGAACATGGGCGCGCTGGCCGCCGTCGCCGGGGTCATCTTCGCCGGGCGGCTCAACCAGGCGGGGCCGACCGCGGGCAACGCCTTCGAGCTGGACGCCATCGCCGCCGCCTTCATCGGGGGCGCGGCGGTCCAGGGCGGGGTCGGGAAGGTCGCCGGGGCTATCACCGGTGGCCTGATCATGGGTGTGATCAACAACGGCATGTCGCTCATCGGCTCGCCGAGCGAGCGGGTCATGCTGGTGAAGGGCGCCGTCCTGCTGGCCGCGGTGGCGTTCGACGTCTGGACCAAGCGGCGGGCCGAGAGCGCCGCCCGCTGACCCCGCCTCCCGCCTCCCCCTGCCGTGCGTGCGGATCAGCCGTACTCGTCCTCGACGGTGGGGGTGCGGCGGGGCGGGCGGCGCGGCGTGCCGTCGCCGACGACGAACGACGCCATCAGGTGGTTCCAGGCGCACGACCGGCAGACCTCGACGACGAACACGCGCAGATGCCCGTACTCGGTGGTCATCTCGACGACCTCCGCCGCCGTCCGCAGGCGCCCGGAGTACTGGCCGAGTTCGTCGGAGTACACGTACCGCAGGAACGCCAGCGAGGTGCGCCGGCAGACCGGGCAGGGCCGCCGCAACGGCTCGCCGTGAAACGTCGCGGCGCGCAGCAGATGCGGGTGCGCGTCGCAGACCTCGGTGGTCGTCGTGGTCCCACGCTGCAGCGACCCGAGGACGGCGCCGCGCGAGGCGGTAGTCGACGAATCCCCGCGCGCGTGGGCGCCTGCCGCCGGCGGACATGTTTCCAGCCTAGCCCGGTGATACCGGAAAAGGCGAGGATGGGATTCCGAGAATGCCGGAGAATGGGCAGGTGCTGATTGTACCGGCATTCTTCGGTGGCGGCGAGCCCTCCCGGCAGGAGCCGCCTCCCGGTCGGGTCTCGACCGTGGGGCCCGGCGGGCGCATCATGGGAGCAGGATGCGGCGACCGTGGCGGCGAGGGGGCCCGATGCCCGGTTACGTGATCACGTCGGTGTTCGAGGTGGGCGGCGGGAAGGTGCCGCTCGGCGCCGACGTGCTGGCCGCCGGTTGGGGCATCGGCCACCGGTTCAGCTACTGCGACGGCAGGATGCTCACGCTCGTCGTCGAGCTGACCGCGATCGACGTCGGCGCGGCGTTCGAGTCGCTGCTGTCGCGGGCGGAGCTGGTCTGGCACCAGCTCGGCCACGGCACGCTCGGGTCGCCGGTCAGCCTGCGGGTGCAGAGCGCGGTCGAGCCGGAGCGGGTGCCGGCCGGGATCCCGCCCGCCGAACCGTCGGCCGGAGCGGCCGCGGCGCAGCGGGTGCGGCTCGGGGCGCTCCAGGCGTTCCTGCGCCACCGCCGGGTCGCGCTGCGCCGCGAAACGCCGGTCCTCATGCCCGAGGTCGCCCTGTGGGTCGTCCCGCCGGACGACGAACCGCCGGACGAGGGCGGGCTGGCGGGCGTGCGCGAGCCGCGTCGTCCGAGCCCGGCGCCGCCCGGGCTTCAGGCGGCGCGCGACCTGCCCGCCGGGATCGACGAGGCCGCCGCCTCGTAGCCGTGGGTCGGCCTGCGGCGCGGGTCGGCCTGGCGCGGGTCAGCCTGCGGCGCGGGTCACCGTGATCGTCACCGGGTCGCGCAGGCTCTGGCCGACGACGCAGTAGCGCTCGGTGAGCTCGGCGAGCTTGGCGAGGCTGCCGTCGTCCGCGTCGGTGACGAGCTCGGCGACCACGTGGACGTCGCGGCACCCCACCGGGACGTCGCGGGACACCCCCAGCGTGCCGCGCGCGTCGAACGTGCCCGTCGCGCGGAGGCGGGCGGCCTTGACGTCGAGACCCATCGCCGTGGCCACGGACCGCAGCGTCACGCCGGCGCACGCCAGAAGCGCCTCCATGAGCATGTCGCCCGAGCAGGCGTCGTCGCCGTCCCCGCCGGTCGAGGGGTGCAGGCCCGCCCGGACCGGCCCCGACCAGCCCTGCACGGTGCAGCTGACGATGCCCTCGTCGTCGGCCTCGAAGGCCGCCTCAGCCCGGACCGTGACCGCGGCCGTCTCGGGCTCGTCCCGGTAGCGCTGCTTGAGCGGGGCCTGCCGTTCACGCAGGGCACTCGCGTCGAGCTGGGTCATCGAAATCTCCTCCGGTCCGCTGCTGTGATCGCCTGTGATCAGCCGCGATCGGCACCGCCGCCATTCTCGTCCCCCGCGGAAGGTGCGCCAAACCGGGTCCTGGTCATGATCGGTCGCAGCGCCCGGGCCGGTCGGACGTGCAGTGCCCCCACTGATTGTCGTTTTTTCAAGTATCCGGGGCGGCGTGCGGTGCGCCGTCCGCAGGTCACGGCCCGGGTCGACCTGTGCCGGAGCGCGGGGCAGTGGCGGTCCGCGCGCGACCGCGGTGATCCTCGGCGCGTGACGTCATCGACGACCGACCGGCGCGGAACGCCGCCGGACCACCGCCGCGGTCCCCGGCGCGTGGGCGCCCGGCTCGCCTCCCCGGGCGTCGCGCTGCTGCCGTTGCGGGCGTTCCTCGGCGTGACCTTCTGTTACGCCGGGGCGTCCAAGCTGCTCGACCCCGCGTACCTCGACACCGCGTCGCCGGTCGGCGTCCGGGCGCAGATGCTGCAGGTCGTGGAGTCGTCACCGATCGGCGAGCTGGTCCGGCTCAGTGCCGACCACCCCACTCCCACCGGCCTGGCCATCGCGTTCGGTGAGCTCGCCGTCGGGCTCGGGGCGCTGCTCGGCCTGTTCACCCGGCTCGCCGCGCTCGGCGGGGTGCTGCTCTCGCTGAGCTTCTTCCTGACCGTCAGCTGGACGACGGACCCGTACTACTACGGCCCCGACATCGGCTACGCCGTCGCCTGGACACCGCTCCTGCTCGCCGGGGACGGCGGCGTCCTGTCCCTGACCCAGTTGCTGCGCACCCGTGCCCGCCGGGAGCTCGGCCCGCCCCTGCCGGCACCCTCGCCGGCCGGGGCCCCGACCTTCGACCCTCCCGAGGAGACCGGCATGACCACCACCAAGGACGTCGAGCGCCGCACCGTGTTGCGCGGCGGATTGATCGGGACGGCGATCGGCGCGGTCGTCGTCGGCGCCGGCACCGTCGTGGCGTTCGCCCGCCGCTCGTCGGGATCGGGGAGCGCCGGGACCGCGGCCGTGGCGGCGTCGCCGTCCGCACCCGCCGCCGCCTCGTCGTCGGCCGCCGCGGCGTCGGCCGCGGCGTCCTCCTCGGCCGGGGCCGGGGCGGCGGCCGGGCCGATCGCGGCGGTGGCCGAGGTGCCGGTCGGCGGGTCCAAGGCGTTCACCGCGCCGGGCGGCGGCCCCGCCGTCCTGCTGCACCCGACCGAGGGCGAGTTCGTGGCCCTGCACGCGGCCTGCACGCACAAGGGGTGCCCGGTCGCCTTCAGCGGCGGGTCGTTCCACTGCCCGTGCCACGGCGCCACCTTCAGCGCCACCGGAGCGGTGACCGGCGGTCCGGCGAAGGCGCCGCTCGCCCCCATCCCGGTGACGGTGGCCGACGGCCAGGTGACCATCGCCTGACATCGACCGATGGGCGTCCGACCGTCGCCTGATCGGCGTCCGGCCTCTATTCTCGAACCATGGCCCTGCTGCGCGGCGTGATCGGAGTCGTCCTTCGGCGTGCCCGGGCCGACCAGGGCAAGACCCTCAAGGACGTCGCCGAGGGCGCCCGGGTGTCGGTGCAGTACCTCTCCGAGCTGGAGCGGGGCCGCAAGGAGGCCTCGTCCGAGGTGCTCGCGGCCATCTGCGCCGCGCTCGGCTGGACCATCGTCGACCTGCTGGACGCCGTCCGGGTCGAGCTGGTGGGGGCCCCGCTCCAGCCGCTCGCGGACGTCGAGATCGTCGGGGTCGCGTCGTCGGTCGCCGGCTTCGGGCGCGAGCTGGCCTCGGGTGCCTCGCTGGCCTCGTCGATGGCCGGTCCGGTGGCGGCCCCGTCGTTCCAGGCGCAGCTCGCGGCCTGAGGACGACGGGTCGCCCGGCTTCGGTGGCGGCCGCTCAGCACAGGGGGCCGCGCGCCGGTGGCACCGCCCGCGGGACGTCCGTCGCCCTCTGCACCACCTGGTCCACCAGCCCGTAGGCGGCGGCCTCCTCGGCGGTGAACCAGCGGTCGCGGTCGGCGTCGCGCTCGATCTCCTCCACCGTGCGCCCGGTCTGCCGGGCGGTCAGCTCCTGGATCGTCCGCTTGGCGTGCTGCATGTTCTCCGCCTGGATCCGGACGTCGGTCGCGGTGCCGCCGATCCCGCCGGACGGCTGGTGCATCATCACCCGCGCGTGGGGCAGCGCGAACCGCTTGCCCGGCGTCCCGGCGGTCAGCAGGAACTGCCCCATGGACGCCGCGAAGCCGACCGCCACCGTGGCGATGTCGTTCGGCACGAACGTCATCGCGTCGTACAGGGCCATCCCCGCGGTGACGGAGCCGCCCGGGGAGTTGATGTATAGCCGGATGTCGTGGTTCGGGTCGGCCGCCGACAGCAGCAGCAGCTGCCCGCACAGCAGGTTCGCCACCGTGTCGGTCACCTCGCCCCGCAGGAAGAGGATGCGCTCGCCCAGCAGGCGCTCGTAGATCTGGCCCTCGAACAGGCTGTCGGTGGTGGTGTCGCTCATGCGCGTTTCCCTCGGCGTCGGCCGGTCCGGGCGGGGCGCCCGGGTGCCGGTCATGCCAGCGTGCGACGCGGTGCGGTGGTCGCGGCAGGGGTCTCTGCCGGTGGCGGATCCGCTGACGGCAGAGTGGCCGGGCGCTCGGGCCCGACGTCAGTAGGCCGGGCCGGTCAGGCGCGCGCCGACCAGCCCCGCCAGGCGCGGCAGCAGCGTGCGGCCGCCGGTGCGAGGCGGGGTGTGTCGGACGCCGAACAGGTCCGCCCGGTCGCGCGCCGCCAGCAGGTAGTCGTCGCTGGTGCGCAGCTCGTCGACGAGCGCGAGGTCGAGGGCGCGGGTGCCGTACCACGCCTCGCCGGTTCCGACCCGGGCCAGGTCGAGCTGGGGCCGGTGGACGGCGACGAAGTCCTTGAAGAGCGCGTGGGTGTCCTCGATGTCCGCGACGAACTTGGCGCGTTCGTCGTCCGTCGGCTCGCCGAACGGGGTGACCGTGCGCTTGTACTCGCCGCCCTTGAACTGCTCGACCCGGACGCCGTACCGGTCCAGCAGCCGGTGCACGCTCGGCACCTGCGCGATGACGCCGATGGAGCCGACCAGGGCGAACGGCGCCGCCACGATCCGGTCCGCGACGCAGGCCATCATGTAGCCGCCGCTGGCGGCCACCTTGTCGACGGCGACGGTCAGCCGGACGCCGTGGTCGCGCAGGCGCTGCAGCTGGGACGCCGCCAGCCCCTGGTCGTGCACCAGGCCGCCCGGGTTCTCCAGCCGGACGACGACCTCGTCGCCCTCGGCCGCGACGGCCAGCACCGCGGTGACCTCCTCGCGCAGCGCGGCGACGGCACTGGCGCGCAGGTCACCGACGAAGTCGAGCACGAACACCCGCGGCCGGCGCGCCGTCGCCTCGGCCCGGGCCTTCTCCCGCCGCCTGGACTCCCGGCGCTCCGCCGTCAGCTCGCGCCGCGCGGCCCGGCGGGGCAGCAGCCGCCGTTGCATGGTCCGTCGCACCTCGTCGTACCGCCGGCCCAGGTCGGTGATCTCCAGCCGCGGCCGGTGCCGGGCCCGGCGCGACGCCCGCGCGACGATCGCCGCCGCGCCCGCGACGACGAGGAGGACCGCGACGACGAGCGTCGCCGTCCGGGACAGGAACGCCAGGTACTCAGCCATGCCCGCATCGTCCCACCCCCACCCACCCTCGCCGTGATCATGGAC
>Ga0302322_100000819_pt1 | contig 24334 bp, 23 predicted proteins | sample Fen_T0_2_FD_203757 | JGI IMG/M metagenome (GOLD analysis project Ga0302322, IMG submission 203757) | Peat permafrost microbial communities from Stordalen Mire near Abisko, Sweden - Fen_T0_2 | ecosystem: Environmental > Terrestrial > Soil > Wetlands > Permafrost | place: Sweden: Abisko...
TCGGCTTGTGGCTTCCTTCGGCCGGTGCGTGGTTCGCACTGGGTTCATTGTCAGTGGCGGGAAGCAGGTCGACACCGGCCGAGTTACCCAAGGTGGCAGGACCTCTTGCGCCTGCTGTCGGGACTTTCGGCCCGAGCGGCCCGGTTCCGCCTGAAGGCTGAGCATTGGGCTGTGGACGACAAAGAGAAGGGACAGACGTCATGACGGTGGAGGTCGGTCAGGAGGCGCCGGACTTCGTGTTGCCGAGTGCAGACAACGAGAAGGTCACGTTGTCGTCGTTCCGGGGTGAGAAGAACGTGGTGCTCGTCTTCTATCCGTGGGCGTTCACGCGCACGTGCACCGGCGAGCTTTGCACCATTCGTGATCGGATCGCCACCTTCGAGGGAGACGACGTGGTGACCCTGGCCGTCTCGTGTGATCCGCGCTTCAGCCTGAAGATCTTCGCGGACCGCGAGGGGTACCCGTTCCCCTTGCTCTCGGACTTCTGGCCCCATGGTGAGGTGGCCGAGCGCTACGGGGTGTTCAACGAGCGGGCAGGTGTCGCCATTCGCGGCACGTTCATCATCGACAAGGACGGTATCGTTCGGTACACGGTGATCAACGGGATCCCCGACGCCCGCGACCCCGACGCGTACGAGAAGGTCCTCGCCACTTTGTGAGTTCGGACTCGCGGCGGCTTCGGCGTACTCTGCGGCGCGAGCTCGGGCGTATAGCTCAGCGGTAGAGCACTGGTCTTACAAACCAGCGGTCGTAGGTTCGATCCCTACTGCGCCCACCAAACGGCGTTCCGCCATCCGGTCCTACCGGTCGGGCTTGCGCCACCACACGGTCCACGCCGTGGCACCGACCGTGAACGGTGGCTCGGGAAGCCGGGCACGGCATCGCTCCCGGAGCTCCGCGCGCGCGTGCTCATCGAGACCAGCCACGTGCTGTCCGGCCGGTCCCACGCCCAGCAGGTAGGGGTCCCACCACTCCTCGAAGGTGGCGTGCTCCACGTACACGGAAAGGATGGTCGAGCTGGCTGCGGTCATCCCTGCGTCGCCGAACAGTTCCGCCAGGTGGCCCTCGTCCACCCCGGCGCGGCCAGACTCGCCCGGGACGCTCGGGTCGAGGTCCTGGACCGCCCGCCAGAAGGTCGTCAGCGGACCGCCGCCGGTGGAGTGGTCCCACACGCTGGCGGCGACCACGCCTCCGGGTCGGGTCACGCGACCCATCTCGGCGAGCCCCGCCACGGGATCGGCCATGAACTGCACGACCAGCTGGGCCAGCGTCAGGTCGAAGACCGCGTCGGCATGCGGCAGATCCTCGGCTGGGGCCAGGCGTACGTCGAGCTCGGGGAGCTTCTCGACCAGGGCAGCGACGAACGGTGGTGACGGGTCGACGGCGGACACGTTTCGTGTCCCCAGCCGCTCGACCAGCACCTCGGTCAGCTGACCGGGTCCGCAGCCGACGTCCAGGGCGCGCTGACCCGACGTGGGTGCAACCAGGTCGGCGAACGCGCGGGCCAGTGGGCCGGAGTACCGCCCCATGAACCGGTCGTACGCGTCGGGCGGGACGTCGAACGACACCCGCGCAGGGTACGCACGATCCGGGCCAGCCACCAGACCGTCTCCGGGATCCCGTCCACCGGACGTGGCCGCGCTACGCCGCTGCGCACCGACCCCGACTCGACGGACCCCCGTCGGGTCGGCCATGCGCCTACCGCTCCGCGCGGTCCAAGGCGCTGACGAGCGCGGCCTGGAAGAAGCCACAGCTGTCGGTCGGCAGGTGGACCGACCAGTCGCCGTCTGTGGTCCGGGCGAAGATCGTCCTGGGCATCTGGGCCATCGCGGGGCAGGGGGAGCCCGGCGCCGGGGGGATGTCAGGACTGTGGAGCGCCTGGTCGAGGGCGGCGAACACCTCGCCATCGGCGGGAGCGACGCCGACCGGCTGTGCCATGGGCCGCACGCCGTTTCCCATCATCGGTGGGCAGATCACGTACTTCTGGACCTCGCCGGTGATCGGCTGAGGCGGGCCGGGAGTTTCGGTGGGGAACCGGGTCGGGCAGACCAGCGAGGGGACCCGGTAGCCGCGCAGGCCCTCGGTGGCCGAGGTGGCAGACCCCGAGGGTGCCGTCGGCGCCGGCGTCCCTGTGGAGGAACAGCCCGCGAGCATGCCCGCCGTCACCAGCACCACCAGGGCTGGCGACCAGAGCGGCATCGAGCGCCTCACGACGTCGAGCTCCCCGATTCGTCGCCGTCCCTTCGCCGGCCGATTCGGTACCCCACTGCCCCCGTGGCAAGCCCAACGCCCGCCACCAGCAGGACGAGTCCGATCACTGCTTGAGGCTGGTGCAGGACGAGGTTGTTGGTGCGTGGGAACGTGCCGTGCATCGGGGCATACGCGGTCCATCCGAAACTGGTCGTCCGGGCCTCGGCCAGCACGACGGCACCGACCACCGCGATCACCAGGCCGACGAGCAGCAGTCGGGAGCGCCAGATCGTGCGAGCCAGAGAGGACATGCCTGCGATTGTCGCCCACCGTCCCCGATCCGGGTCCTCGAATGGCGCTTGGGGTGACGGTGCTCATCCTGGCGGGCCTAGCTCTTCGCGTAGGCGCGGAGGACCCTCCAGGTAGCCGCCCGCTGGGCACCCAGCACCCAGAACGCGACGGACCGGATGTGGTGGCGCCGAACCACAGCCAGCTTGGCCTTGACCGATCGCGCGTCCTCGAACCAGACCTCCCGCTCGGCCCGGCAACGGTGAACACCATCGCGATAGGCCTTCACGTACCTGAAGGTGAACTCGGCCACCGAGGGCACGTACCGGGGCTTGACGCCCTCTCGCTGCGCGATGTCGAGCATCGACTGCGCAGACCCGTACGTGGACGAGGTGGCGCTCGCCAGGCAGTTTCCCGAGACGGTGCGGCGGTACCAGGTGTACCCGTACGACGGCAGCCCGAGCGACATCCGTGCACCGAACCGGGCGGCTGAGAAGCGCGCGACGTCGGCGACCCAGGAGATCGGGGCGATCGGCCCCGGTGGCCCCGACATCGCGTGATAGTCGTAGGCCATGACGCGGACGCGGTCGACGGTGGAGGCGATGGCGCGGTAGTCGAAGACCTCCCAGCCTGGGTCATGCGGGCCGGTGCGTGCGGGCAGGGCGACCGACAGGCGGAGGCCCTTCGCGTGCAGGGACGATCGCAGCTGCTCCAGGAAGGCGGGGAACTCCACCTTGACTGACGTCCGGTCGGCGCCGACCGCTCCGAAGTTCATGGACTCGAAGTCGACGTCGATGCCGTCAGCGTGCGCCTGTACCGCGGTCTCGACGAGGTTGCGCTCCAGGAGGTGGCGCCGCTTCCGGTCCTGCAGCAACCGGGCCATGGTCGAGGCGTTGAAGCCGTCGTCGTTGACCGCGAGGTAGACCGGGATTCCCTTCGCCTGCAGCGACGTGACGGCCTGGTCCAGGACCGTCTGGTCGGGTTGGGCGCCTGGCTCCTGCTCGACCACCGTTGAGTGCCGGGTCGCGGAGTACCAGTACAAGGAGACGTCGCGGAACAGCTTGGCGTGAGCGAGCGTCGAGGTGAGGCCGTCGTCGAGGCGCCAGTGGGCGATCCAACCGGACGCGACCCGGCGAACGGCGCTGGGGGCGACGGTCTGTGCGGAGGCGTCGACCGGGGCCACCGACACTCCAGCCAGCCCGATGCCGGCCGCAAGCGCGAGGGCGGGGACGAGGGTCCGCACCCGCAGACTGGACCGCACGACCGCCCCCCGCCTCCTCGTCGATGCCTGGCTGGACAGACCAACCTAGTCGAGCGGGGCGTCCCAGCGAACCGGACCGGCTTCGGCCAGGATGACAGCCATGCGTACGAGTCGACTGGAGGCGTTCAGCGACGGAGTTCTCGCCATCATCATCACGATCATGGTGCTCGAGCTTCGTGTGCCGGCGTCGGAGGGAACGGCCGGTGCAACGTTCGGCGACCTGAGAGACGCCCACCTGCTACCGGTCCTCCTGAGCTACGTCCTGAGCTTCGTCTACATCGCGATCTACTGGAACAACCACCATCACCTGATGTTCGTCGCGGGGAACGTGAACGGTGGCGTCCTCTGGGCCAACATGTTCCTGCTGTTCTGGCTGTCCTTGGTGCCCTTCGTGACCAGCTGGATGGGCGAGAACGCGTTCGACGCCGCTCCGGCGGCCGGGTACGGGTTCGTCCTGCTGATGGCCGGGTTTGCGTACTACGTGCTCGCGCAGAGCATCATCCGCAGTGAGGGGGAACGGTCGCTGCTGGCCGAAGCCATCGGCAAGGACCGCAAGGGAATCGTCTCGCTCGTGGTCTACGCCGTAGCGATCCCGGCGGCGTTCCTGCAGACGTGGATCTCCTACGCGCTGTACGCGCTGGTCGCGGCCATGTGGCTGGTCCCCGACCGGCGGATCACCCGTGCGGTCCTTGCGCACCAGGGCCTCGTCCCGGACCCGTCCGACTAGGGCGATCTCGGGCGACTCGACGGGCCCTTCGCCCCTGTCCAGCCGTTCGCGCGCCTGGAAGGTTGGAACTGTGCGGGGCACCCCGCCCCCGCTGTCGATCTTCGTGGGGAGGTCATCGACATGACCAGCCTCCTGGTTCCTCCGTCCCCTTCTGATTCAGTCGGTAAGCACGGGCTGATCGTGACGCCAGCGGGCCCTCGGGAAGAGCGCAGTCTTGGGCTTCCGGGGGCTACCGCGCTAGTCGTCGGCTCGATCATCGGTACCGGCATCTTCACCGTGCCGGCAGCGTTGGCGGGCTTCGGCACGATCGGCATCCTGGCCTTCGTCGTCGTGAGTGTCGGTGCCATCGCGCTGGCCATCATGTACGGCTCCCTGGCCAAGCGGCTCCCGGCCGCCGGTGGTCCCTACGCCTATGCGAGGGAAGCCTTCGGTGAGTTTGCCGGCTTCACCAACGCGTGGTCGTACTGGCTCACCTCGTGGGCCGGCAACGCCGCGATCGTGACCGGCTGGGTGCTGTACGTCGTCGTCTTCTTCGATGGCGCGTTCGGCTGGACCCTCTCCAGCACATCGTGGCTGCTGTTCTTCGCCATGATCGGGCTCTGGGTCCCGGCCGTCGTCAACCTGCTCGGCGTCCGCGAGATGGGATGGTTCCAGATGGTCACCTCGGTGGCCAAGTTCATTCCGCTCGCCTTCGTCGCCACGGTGGGCCTGTTCTTCATCAATGCTGACAACTTCGGTCCGTTCAACACCAGCGGCACGAGCTGGTTCAGCGCACTCAGTTCCGCCGGCGTCGTCGTGCTGTTCAGTTTCCTGGGCGTGGAGACGGCATCTGTTGCCGCCGGACGCGTTCGTAACCCCGAGCGCAACGTTCCGCGCGCGACGATCATCGGTACGGCTGCCAGCGCACTGGTCTACGTGCTGTGCACCGTGGCGATCTTCGGCGTCGTGGGACCGACTGCGCTCGCGCAGAGCAAAGCGACCGGAGCGCCGTTCATCGACACGTTCGCCACGATTCTGGGAACGTCCAACTACGGCTGGTTGGTCGCCCTCGTCGCGGTCATCTCCGGCATCGGCTGCCTGAACGGCTGGACCATGATCTGCGCCGAGATGCCCTTCGCCGCAGCCAAGGACAAGTTGTTCCCGAAGGCGTTCGCTTGGACGACACGGCACGACGTGCCGTGGTTCGGCATCATCATTGCTGCCGCGCTGGCTTCGGTCTTCACCTGGCTCAGCTACCAGGGTGAAGGTGGGCTCAACGCCTTCATCACACTCGTCTACCTGACCGGCGTCACGGCGTCCGTGCCGTACTTCTTCTCCGCGCTGGCCCAGATCTACTGGTTGTTCACCGACCCAGGCAAGGTGAACGGTGTCCGCCTGGTGCTCGACATGTTCGTGGCTCTGCTCGCCGGTGCCTTCTCGCTGTGGTTCGTCTACGGCTCCGGTGCGGAAGCGACGTACTGGGCGTTCCTCATGATCCTCGCCGGCTTCGCGGTCTACGCGGTGATGAAGATCGTCGATCGCCGGAACCTCAAGGAACTGAAGATCCCCTTGTAGTCACCGCCTGATGGGTCGTCCGTTGCGAGCGCTCAAAGCGCTCGCAACGTCGTTTGCCCCTGGGTACCGTCGGCGTGTGTACGAGACCACGGACGAGCTGGACCGCCTGCAGACGCTGCTCGACGCCAGCCTGGCCGAGTCCGGCGGGCACCTTCGGGGGATCATCCGCCCGGGTGAACGCACGATCAGCGCCGAACAACTGGTCGCCACACTGGTCGGTGTCCAGCATCTCGTGGTGGCGACCACGACGGCCGACGGGAGGCCCCGGACCTCCGCCGTCGACGGCCACTTCCTCCACGCCCGGTGGGTCTTCACCACATCTTGGGATGCCGTGAAGGCGCGGCACCTGGCGCGTCGCCCCGCGATCAGCGTCACCCACCTGCGGGGCGACAGCCTGGGAGTCTTCACCCACGGGACGGCGGAGCGTCTGCTTCCGGAGCATGACGACTTCAAGGGCGTCGACACTCATCTGACCGCGCACTACGGCGAGTCCCCGAGCGAGTGGGGCAAAGACATCGCGTACTTCCGGGTGCAGCCGGAGTGGATGGTCGTCTATGCGTTCGCCCCGCAGGAGTACGGCGGGGTCGACGGCTAGCCGGAGGACGACTTCCAGCAGTGGTCCTGAGTTCGACGAGCGTTACTCGCTGACCGGAACCTCTCGTGCCTGGCCCGCGCGGATCCGGCGGACGGTGCCATTCAGCTGGCTCGACAGGAGGTCGGGATCGGCCAGGTCTGCCACCGCGGTCAGCCGGTACCCCTCAACGCGTGGTTGCGCCACACCCGCCACCTGCAGCGCGGTCAGCCGAGCCGGTTCACCGAGGCGACGTTGCCGATGGTCTGGATGCATCGCCTCGAACTCCTCGTGGGGGAGTGGCGCTGCCTCGAGATACCCGGCAGCGGTTGCTGCGGCCACGAGCTCGCTGCCCACCGGGGTGCGTTCGAGCACGACGTTCACGCCAGGAGCCTCTTCGTGCAGCGGCCTTCGCGAGGCGTCCAGTAGCCAACCGTCGGGGCAGACGACGTCGGCCAGCTCGCCGATGGCGTCGGGGCAGATCTTGCACCGCCACTGGACGTCGTACCGCCAGGGTTGGTGCACGTCGAACCAGGTCTCGTCGTACGTCAGGTCGAACGAGCGCCCGTCGCGCGTCTCGACGTGCGTCGAACCCGGCCACCCCTCGCCTCGCCAACGGAACAGCGCGACCTCGCTGCTGTCCACTCCGTGATGCTCGGCGATCCGGTGGGCTGTGCCGAGATGAGGAACCCCCCCGCAGAACAGCGTCAAGAGGTACGGCACCTGTTGCCTGGCTCGCGGGTCCTGTCGTTGGAGATTACGAATGGCTGCGACGTCACACGGCTTGGCGACGACGGCGAAGCGGGCGCCGTCATCCAGGAGCTGTCGGACGTGCACCAGCGGAGCCGCAGGCCCATACCGCGACTGTGCGCCGCTCATGACCTCGTCAGGTGTTCGGGAGATCATGGCGTCCGTCAGCATCGGATCGGAGTGGAGGCGCGCACGTGCACGATTGCGTCGACCCGCCGGTCGTCGAGCAGAAAGCAGGAGAGGGCAGTGAGCGCTCCACCGGCGGCCGCTCGGTGGCGAACGGCCCTGTCGCTGGCCCACCCTCGCGTCACACCGCGCAGCGGTCCCCACACCGGATCGAGCCGAGTCCCAGGATCAAGCGTCTCGGGGTCCGGGCCGATCGCAGTGACGCCGGGGCAGGCGTCGACCAGCGATCGCTCCTCGGCCGGACTGAGCACGGTGTGGAGTGCCGGACGGAGCTGACCAGCGGGCGACACCTGCATCTCGACTCGGTCCCGCCCCGCCAGGCTCTCGCACAGACCGCATCCCGTGCACAAGCCGCCTTCGACGACGTCGCGCAACGTCGTAGGCACGTTGGTTCCTGACACGGGGCGCTCCGGGTGTCGATCGGGAGACGATCAACCAAACTACCGATGACACGACGGGCCTCGGTGTCGGCAGCGCCAGTAGGCTCCCCGCCCGATGAGTCATTCCGCCGACCTGGCCTTCGCCTTCCACCTCGCCGACCTCGCGGCGTCACTGACGCTGCCCGAATTCGGCGACCGCCACCCCGTCACCCACAAGGCGGATGACACGCCCGTCACCGAGGTCGACCGCGCCGTCGAAGGCGTGATCCGAGCGGCGGTCCACGACGCCTTTCCCGACGACGGAGTGCTCGGCGAGGAAGAGGGGTTGCTGGCCGGGACCAGTGGCCGGGTCTGGGTCGTCGACCCGATCGACGGCACGCGGATGTTCGCCGAGGGGATCCCCACGTGGACCACGTTGATCGGTCTGCGACACCCCTCCGGGGTCACGGTCGGAGTGGCCGACGCTCCCGCCATGAACGAGCGGGCGTGGGCGGTGCGCGGCGAGGGGGCATGGGTCGGTGGTCGGCGGCTGCACGTGTCGGGCGTGGATTCACTGGCCGACGCCTTCGTCCTGCATGCCTCACTCGAGGAGTTCGTGCGGGAGGACGAGGTTCATGGCCTGCTTCACCTGGTCCGGTCGGCGCGGGGGAGCCGGGGGATGGGCGACGCCTGGGGGCATCTCCTCGTGGCCCGGGGCGCCGCCGAGGTGGTCGTCGAGTCGTCGGCGTGCTTCGAGTGGGACTGGGCGGCGACCAGCGTGATCATCGAGGAAGCCGGTGGCTCGGTCAGCCGTCGCGAAGGCGGCCCTCCCACCCCCGGCTGCCGGCTGCTCGTGTCGAACGGCCGGATCGACGGCGAGGTCCGGGCGGCTTTCGGATCCTCGGCGTAGCGGGGCGTCGAGCATGGAAGATTGCTGTTGTGAGACCGACTTGGGGCCCGTGGGGCGAGCGGCGGCGGTTAGGCTCCCGCCACCGTGGAATTCCATGATGCGGGGGTCGAGTTGATGCGTGGTTCCACCCGGCGGGTGCTGATCGCGGCGGTGGGCTTGTCCTTGGCTGGGTTGGCGCTGACCATCCCCGGCGCCAGCGCCGAGTCGTCGCCGACCGCAAACGTGCTGCGCGTCGGCATGACCAGCGGGATCAACAACCCAAACCCGTGGGCGGTCAACAGCGCGGCCGAGTGGGAAGCGGTCACGTTGCAGTACGACATGCTGATGAAGTTCAGCGATCAAGACCTGACTGCGGCCCCGTCCTTGGCCACGTCGTGCGACCCCAGCGACGGCTACCGAACCTGGACCTGCAAGATCCGCTCGGACGTCAAGTGGAGCGACGGCGAGGCGCTGACGTCGAAGGACATCGCGTTCACATACCGGTTCATCCTGCAGAAGGGATTCCCCTACTTCCGGGGCGATCTGCCGGGAAACCCCACGTTCCGGACCCCTGACGACCAGACGCTGATCTGGCGAACGAAGACTCCGACGCGCGGACCTGATCTGCCTCCGTGGATCTACATCGTTCCTGAGCACGTGTGGTCCAAGTACGACAACGCAGATGCGAAGCAGATCAAGGCCGTCGACACGTTGCCGAATGTGACCTCAGGCCCGTTCTACATGTCGAAAGCCACGGCGGGCCAGAACTGGACGTTCACGAGGAACCCGTACTACTGGGGGCCGAAGCCGGCTTACGACACAGTCGAGTTCCAGCTCTTCACCAACCAGGAGGCCATGGTCCAGGCACTGAAGAACGGTCAGATCGACATCGCCGACGGCCTTGACGCTCCGCTGCTGCCCGCTGTCGAGAAGCTGGCCAACGTGGCCGTCCAGAAGGTGACGTCGGACTGGTGGGTCAGCCTCGCGTTCAACTTCGGGGGCCAAGGCCCCGACTCTGACCCGTTGCCTGCTCTGCAGGACCACACGGTGCGGGAAGCGATCGCCATGGCGATCGACAAGCAGGCCATCGTCGACAAGGTGTACCCGAGCGCCGCCGAGCCGGGCGAGACGATCCTTCGACCACTGTCGACGTACTGGCACCTGACGATTCCCGACGACCAGCTTATTCCGTTCGATCCGGAAGGGGCCAACAGGCTGCTCGACGAGGCCGGGTACGCGCGAGGGCCGGACGGTGTGCGCATCGATCCGTCCAATGGTCAGCCGCTGAAGATCCGGCTCCCGGTGTCCAACGACACCGCCGGCAGCCAACCCGCCGGACAGCTGGTCGCCGGGTTCCTGAAGAACATCGGAATCTCGGTGACCGTTCAGCCGGTGACAGCCGGGAAGATGTACGACATCCAACAGTCCGGCACATTCGACGCCTACATCTGGTACTGGAGCGGGAACCCCGACCCGGACTATCAGCTGTCAGTGTTCACCAGCAGCATGTGCGGTGACCTCAGCGATGGTTGCTGGCGCGACCCGAAGTTCGATGCGATGTACCAACGACAGCACGACACGCCCGACCCGACGAAGCGCAAGGTGATCGTCGACGAGATGCAGAAGTACGTCTACGACCAGATCCCTGACATCGTGCTTGCCTACCCGAATGCGATCGAGGCGTACCGCACAGACAAGGTGACCAACCTGACGCCGGTTCCGGGCAAGAGCGGTTACCTCACGCCGTCGTACTCCTACACCAGCTTCGTCACCGCACGACCCGCTGCGGGCGACACGGGCTCACCCGCAACCGCCGGCTTGCCTTCGTGGGTCTGGCTGGTCGTGATCGGGAGTGTGGCGGTCGGCGCGGTCGTGCTGTTCCGGCGCAGCGGCCGTCGCACCGACGAGCAGGACTGAGCGGAGGATCAGCCGGCGATGCGACTGGCGTACATCGGACGCAAGCTCGGCTGGGCGCTCCTCACCCTCTGGTTCGTGCTGACGTTCAACTTCTTCCTGTTCCGCGTCATGCCAGGCGACCCGGTGGCGTTGTTGGCGCGCAGTCAACGACTCACGCCGGCTGCCACCGAGGAGCAGCGACGCCTGTTCGGGCTGGACCAGCCGCTTGCGACGCAGTACGTCACCTACCTGCGCGAGACGCTGCACGGCAACTTCGGAGTCTCGATGAGCTCTGGGGAACCGGTGACGTCGATGATCGCCCGTGCCTTCTGGCCGACGGTGCTCCTGGTTGGGCTGGGCACGCTTCTCGCCGCGGGCCTGGGGGTCCTTGCCGGGATCAAGGGCGGCTGGAAGCGGGGGAGTGGCTTCGATCGCAGCAGCCTGTACGGCTCGATGCTGCTGTATGCCACGCCCGAGGGCTGGCTCGGGATGATGCTGCTCATCATCTTTGCCGGATCCTTGGGGTGGTTCCCCGCTGCGGGCTACTCCAGCGGATCAGGTACCGGACTGCAGCACGTCACGGACGTCGCCAACCACCTCCTCCTTCCGGTGATGACGCTGACGCTGGGCTACATCGGCCAGTTCATGATCGTGATGAGGTCCTCGTTGCTCGATGTCAAGGAAGAGGACTACATCACGACGGCGCGGGCCAAGGGTCTGGTCGACCCGCTCGTGCGACGCAGACACGCAGTCCCCAACGCGATCCTGCCCAGCGTCACCTTGATCGCGCTCAGCTTCGGCTTCGTGCTGGGGGGCGCCATCGTCGTCGAGACGGTGTTCTCGTGGCCGGGCCTCGGTCTGATGACCTACGAGGCCATTCGCAGCCAGGACTACCCCGTGCTCGAGGCGGTCTTCCTGCTCTCCAGCGCCGCCGTCGTCCTGGCCAACCTCGTCGTGGACATCACCTACGGGTTCCTCGACCCCCGCGTCGAGGAGGTCTGACATGTCCAGCGCTGCAGATGCTGCCGACGGCTCGGCGATCCTGTCGCCTCGGCGGCTCGCCTGGCAACGCCGTGCCCGGACGACCAAGCGCAATTGGCACCTGTTCCGTAAGAACAAGCAGGCCGTTATCGGACTGTCAATCCTGGTGTTCTTCGGAGTTCTGGCGCTGATCGCGCCGTTCATAGTGAGTCCGGAGGCCATCGACCCAGCCACCGCACCCGGCGTGCCGAACAGCCCGCCCTCCGTCGACTACCCGTTGGGTACCGACGGGTTCGGACGCTCCGTGCTGAGCCTGCTCGTCATCGGGTCGCGGGTCTCCCTCCTCGTCGGGCTCACTGCGACCATCGGGGCCGTGGTCATCGGGGCGTCGATGGGGTTGGTGAGCGGCTACTACGGCGGCTCCAGGATCGACACGGTGCTCAGCGCGATCACCGACTGGTTCCTGGTGATCCCCTGGCTGGTTCTCGCGATCGTCCTCGCCGCCATCCTCGGTCCGACGCTGTGGAATGTGATCCTGGTGATCGCAGTGACGTCGTGGGCGATGACGGCTCGCCTCGTCCGCGCTCAGACGCTGAGCGTGCGTCAGCTTCCGTACATCGAGCGAGCCCGCGTACTCGGCGCCAGCGACTGGACCATCATGACGCGGCACATCCTGCCCAACGTGTTCCCGGTCATCTTCGCCAACGCGGTCCTCACGGTGGCCGTGGCGATCCTCTCCGAGACGACCCTGGCGATCCTGGGCCTCGGTGACCCGACGGCGATCTCCTGGGGCCGGATCATCGAGGAGGCCTTCGACGCCGGTGCGATGGCCAACGGCTACTGGTGGTGGATGATCCCGCCCGGTCTCGCGGTGGTGTCCGTGACCCTCGCCTTCACCATGTGCGGATACGCGCTGGACGAGATCCTCAACCCGAAGCTGCGATCCCGATGAATGGAGCGACCATGTCGAGCCCGGCACCCACGCAGTGGCCGAACCCGTTTCACGAGGAAGGCGAGTGGCTCCGCTGCGCGCTGCACACGCACTCGACGGTCAGCGATGGCACGCTCTCGCCCCGATACCTGGCCCAGAGCTACGCCGAAGCCGGATTCGACGTTCTCGCGATCACCGACCACTGGCGACGCACGGTCGTCCCCTCGACCGACCAGCTGATCACGATCCCGTCGGCTGAGCTCGGCTTCGACCTAAAGTACCCGAACTACCCGCGGCAAAGTGGTGAGTTCCTCGTCTACGGCATCGAGGATCTTCCCGACGACCCCGGCGGCGACCGGGCCAACTGGATGTTCAACGAGGACGAGAACTGGGAGGTCCGCACATTTCCTGACCTCACCGCCGGCGTGCGCTGGGCCGAGTCGCAGGGTGCGGTGGTCTACGTCGCACACCCGTACTGGAACGGGCTTGCTGTCGACGACCTCCTCGAGTCTGAAGGGTTCGCCGGGCTCGAGGTGTTCAACGGGTCGGCCGAGCTCGAGACCGGGCGAGGAGACTCCTCGACCTGGTGGGACGTGCTGCTGCGGCAAGGGCGTCGGGTGTCGGGAATCGCCACTGACGACCAGCACTACCCGCTGTTCGAGCTCGCCGCGGCCTGGACGATGGTCCACGCGAAGGAACGCACGGCGCAGGCCGTGCTCGACGCCCTGCGCGAGGGCCGGTCCTACTTCTCGGCCGGCCCGACCATCCACGAGATCTCGGTGGACGGCGACGCGGTGGAGGTTGCCTGCTCCCCAGCTCGCTCGATCGTCCTTCACATGGAGGAGGAGCAGGGAGTGTGCGTCAATGCCGGGCCGACCGGACGTCAGATGGGCCGAATCCTGCAGACCGACGGCAACGGACTGATCACGCGTGCCCGGTTGGAGTCACCGTGGGTCCAGCCGCTCTATCGGCGGGTCACCGTCGTCGACCGGCATGGCGTCAAGGCCTGGAGCAACCCGATGTGACGAGCCAAGGGTGGTTCAGACGCAGTGGATCGTCACGTGGTTGGCGGCACCGATCACGGTGAAGTACCCCGTGAAGTTCGCCAGACCGACGCCGACCCCGGCTGACCCTCCCGCCGCGATCACGCCGCCGGGAAGGCGCTTCCATGCACCGGGCGTTCCGTACAGAAGCACCTGAGTCGACGGCGTGCTGTTGGTGATGATCACGTTGCAGCCGACCGGGTTGGCCGAGCTCAGGCGGAACGATGACGGACTGAAGGACACCTGACCTTTGGCGTCGAGTGAGATCGTCGCCACGGGCTCGGACGAGATGCCGATCAGGGTCTGTGTGAGCGCGCTCGACGTTGTGGCCGGGTTGTCGTTCGCGTCACCGGAGTAGGTCGCCGTGATCGAGTACGTCCCTGGGGGGAAGGCGGGGTAGATCTCCGACAAGGGCAGCGTCGCCTTGCCTCGGGCGTCGAGCGGTGCGGTCCAGTACCAGCCGCCGTCGATGCTGAAGTCCACGGTTCCGGTCGGCGTCCCGCTCGCCGGGGAGGCCCGCTTCACGGTCGCGGTCACGTTGCCGCCGTCGCCGTAGTGCGCGTTCGGGTTGCTCGAGACCAGTGCCACGGTCGCATTCGCGAGGTCGACCGTCTGCTCGAAGGGCAGTGAGGACGTGGGAGCCCCACCAGCGGTGGGAACGAACGACGCGGTCAGCGAGTGCGTGCCGGCGTCGAGCGCCCTGGTGACCAGGGACGCCTTGGCCGCAGTCACCGCGGCTGTGCCGATCAGTGCACCGCCGTCGGAGAAGGTCATGGTGCCGGTGATGCTCGATGCCGGCTGGGTGGGATCGGAGACTGTCGCCTTGAGCACCACTCGTTGTCCGACAGCCGACGGGTTCACACTCGAGACGAGCCCGACGGTAGGGGACGCGAGTGCCGCTGACGCCGCGGACGGCGACACGACGCTCAGCATCGCGAGCCCGACCAGAACCCCGAGTAGGCCGGGCACCCACGTATACCGCTTCATGAACCGCTCCTCCGACGACTGGTCTGACGAGCCAACCGCCCATCGGGCAAGGGCCGCGCAAGGGGGAGGTTAAGTCGCGGCCATGGGTCGAGGGCCAAGCAGCCCAACGGGTCCGGGCCGCTCAGCTCGACAGCGCCGCCGGCTCGTGGATGCACGCGGCCTGATGGGCGGCCACCAACCCCTGAAGGGACGGCTCGGTCTCGGGGCAGCGTGCCTCGGCCTCGGAGCAGCGCGGGTGGAACGGACAGCCGGTGGGCAGGTTGTCGGGGGAGGGCGGGTCGCCGGGCAAACCCTCCGGGGCGAATCGGGAGCGTGGGTCACCGATGGTGGGGAACGCGTGCGACAACGCTCGCGCGTACGGGTGGCGGGGGTGGGCGAAGACCTCGCTCGCCGGACCGGTCTCGACGACGCGGCCCGCGTACATCACCATCATCCGGTCGCACGTGGTAGCCAGCACCGACAGGTCGTGGCTGATGATCATGAGTGCGAGGCCCTGATCGGCGGCGATCGTCTTCAACAGATCGAGGACCTGGGCCTGAACCATCACGTCCAGCGCTGTCGTGGGCTCGTCGGCGACCAGCAGGCGGGGCCGGCAGGCCAAAGCCAGCGCGATCATGACGCGTTGCTTCTGACCGCCGGAGAGCTGGTGCGGATAGCCGTTGGCGACCCGGCTCGGCAGACCGACCTGTTCGAGCAACTCCGCAATTCGGCTCCGGGCCGAACGTTCCGTGGCGTCCTTGTCGTGGAGCAGGATCGGTTCGACGAGCTGTTTGCGGATCTTCTGGATCGGGTTCAACGAGTGCAGGGCGCCCTGGAACACCACGGAGGCCTTTCCCCACCGAACCGCCCGCACCTGCCCCGGGTTCATGGTGAGCACGTCGGCTCCGTCGAGCAGCACCTGCCCGGTCACGGTCGCGTCCTTGGGGAACAGACGAAGGACGGTCGAGGCCAACGTGGACTTGCCGCAGCCGGACTCACCGGCCACCCCCAGGGACTCCGATGCGTCCAGCGCGAGGCTCACTCCGCGCACCGCCGGAACTGGGCCGTCGTCGGAGTGGTAGGTCACCCGCACGTCACGCATCTCCAGTAGCGCCACTGCGAAGTACTCCCCTCGCCTGAGGTGCGGGTCAGTTGCTGCGTCGTCCGATGGTGAAGCGTAGGACCTCGGGGAGGACGATGCTGCCGTCTTCGTCCGCGAAGGAACCCACCACGTCGAGCGCCGCTGCCTTGGCAAGTTGTCGCGTCGGTTCGTCCATGGACATCCACAGGGCGCGGGTGCCGACGGTCCATGACCAGTCGAACCAGTGCTGCGGCGACTCGAACCGAATGTCGAAGGTCTCCTCGTCGACCTGGATGTCAGTGAATCCGCAGCTGGCGACGAGCTGGGCAATCGCAGCCGGGTCGTCCCACAGCGGCGAACCGTGACCGGGTCGCGGACGTCCGGCCCTGGGCGCCAACGGCATCACCACGTCGTAGACGGCCTGCCATCGATCGCTCAACGGGCCGAACGTCGTGAACGCCAGGACGCCCTCCGACCGCAACGCCCGATGTGTTGCGACGATGGCACGTGCGGGGTCTGGGACGAAGAAGAGGACGAGTGAGGCGAGGACGGCGTCGAAGGCTCCGTCGTCGACCGGCGGTACCTCGGCATCACCCACCCGGACGTCGGCGTTGTCGACCCGTCGCTCGAGCAGCTCCTCCCGAAGCACCTGGACCATTCGTTCGGACAGGTCGATCCCGGTGACGTGTCCGTTCGACCCGACGGCGTCGGCGGCGGGCAACAAGACGGCCCCTCGTCCAGAGCCGACGTCGAGCACGCGGTCGCCGACCGCCACTCCCGCCCGGCGCACGAGGTCGGCGCCGAATCGGGCGAAGTAGGAGACGTCGCTCTGGTCGTAGTCGTCGGCCAGGTCGTCGAACATCGCTCGAGCCCGCGCCCGGGCCTCATCGGGGCTCGTCATCCCCCCATAGTGGCTTTGGTGCGGCCGTCCGGGCACCTCGGCCCCCAGGTGGGTGGCCCGCAGCCGCTCGCCCTGGCGCAGACTGAGCCCGTGACGCGCTCGACCGACCTGAGCTCCGAGACGTCCGACGTGCATCGAGCGGGATGGTCGGGTCGCGGGGCGCTGCCCGCGTTCGTCGCATGCGCCGTGCTATTCGATGTCGCGGTCTGGTGGCAGGCGCTGGCCCAGGAGGACGGCGCCTTCTCGCCGGAGTCGACCAGTCAGCCCTATCGGGACGTGGTCTGGGTACTGGTTCTGTTCGTTCCGTACGTGTGGCTCCTGTGGGCGCATCGCCACGGAGCCACCGTCTCGCGGCCAACCGTCTGGGCCATCTTCGCGGTGGTGGCGGCTCCGCTGGTGCTGGCTCCACCGGTTCAGTCGCACGACGTGTTCGAGTACCTGGTGTACGGGCACATGCAGGTGTCGCACGGACTGAACCCGTACGTGGTCTCGCCGGACGTGATGCCGGGGGACCCGTGGGTCGCCTGGGCGTCCTGGCAGCATGCGCCGTCGGTCTACGGTCCCGTCTGGACGCTGCTGGTCGCCTTCATCGTCGGCCTCGCCGGTCCGCACCCGGTGGGAGCGCTGCTGATGGTCAAGGTCGTCACCGCGGCCGCAGTCGTGGTCGCTGGCGTCGGTCTGACCCGCGTCCGCCCCGACCGCACGGTCGGGTTGACCGACGGATCGGCCGAGGGGTCGACCGATGGGTCGACCGACCATCTCCTGGCGTTCCTGCTGAACCCGCTGGTGCTCACCGCGGGGGTGCTCGGCGCCCATGCCGACGTGGCTCTCGCCGCCGGCTTCGCCTGGGCGATGGTGCTCGACCAACGTCGTCGACCGGTCTGGGCGATGGTGCTGTTGGCGGCGGTCACCCTGGTCAAGGCCTATGCCGGAATCGTCTTGCTCAGCTACGTCTACGTGCTGTGGCGACGCCGGATGCGTCGCGAGATCGTCACCGGTGGGTTGATCGCCCTGGCTGTGGGCATCGCCACCTACTGGCCGTACTGGCAGGGCCTCGAGACGCTCCACCCTCTGCTGTCGACCGGCAATCTCGCTTCGAGCAGCCTGGTGGGCGTCGTCCAGAACTTCCTGTCCTGGGTGTTGGCGGCAGCCGGTGTGGGTGCTGCCTCGGCCGTGGCGTCGATCGCAGTTCGCGTCATCGGCCTGCTGGTGCTGGTCGTGACCGCCACGTGGGTGCTCACCCGACCTCGCGCCCGCCATGAGCCGTGGTGGATCGCCACGGTCCTGCTCGGCACCTTCTTCCTCCTGAGCCCATGGTTCTTGCCCTGGTACCTCCTCGGGCTGCTCGCGCTGGCGATCCCGTTGACGCACCCGGTCTTACGACGCTGCGTGATCGTCGCGACCGCAAGCATGCTCGTCGTCCTGCCGATCGCTCACGACCTTGGCCAGACGATCGTTCGCTACCTGCCGCCGTTGTTGGCCGCCCGCTGGCCGCGTCCGACTGCTGGGTCACCCACCGAGGCCGCGTCGGTCGCCCCACCGCCTGGCTAGGGTTCGCATGTGACCGCGCCGCGCCTCGCCGACGTCGTCGAGCTGCTCGACGAGCAGTACCCGCCCGCCACGGCCGAGTCCTGGGATGCGGTCGGCCTGACCCTGGGCGATCCCGACCAGGCGGTCCATCGCGTGCTGCTGGCCGTCGACCCCGTGCGAGCGGTCGTCGACGAGGCAGTCGAGCGTGCGGCTCAGCTGCTCGTGACCCACCATCCGCTGTTCCTGCGTCCGGTCCACGGATTCGCCGAGTCGACGCCCAAGGGGAGGTCGGCGGCAACGCTCGTGCGCGCCGGAATCGGCTTGTACACCGCCCACACGAACGCCGACGTGGCGATCGACGGGGTCAACGATGCGCTCGCGGGCGTGCTGCAGCTGCTCGATTCACGCCCTTTGGTCCCAGCGACGGTCGTCGAGGACAAGCTCGTCACGTTCGTTCCCACGGTCGCCGTCGCACAGGTCACGCGGGCGCTGACCGACGCCGGCGCCGGCACGATCGGTGACTACATCCGATGCAGCTGGAGCGTCGTCGGCGAGGGGTCGTTCCTCCCGGGACCGGATGCCCACCCGTTGATCGGTTCTGTCGGACAGGTCGAGCGAGTGGCCGAGGCTCGGCTGGAGGTGATCGTCCCGCGAACGCTTCGGAGTGCCGTCGTCCGCGCGCTGATCGACGCGCACCCCTACGAGCAGGTGGCTTACGACATCTACGAACGGGTCGGCTCACCGGTGGTGGCGGGTCACGGCCGGGTCGGCGAGCTGGCGAGCCCCATGCCCCTGGGCGCGTTCGCAGCCCGCGTCCAACGGTCGCTGCCGACTGCTCCGGCGGGAGTACGGTTCGCCGGCGATCCGCTCCGCAGCGTCCGGCGGGTGGCCGTCATGGGCGGTGCCGGCGACTCGGTCTTCGACGCCGCTTGCGCCGCCGGCGCCGATGTCCTGGTGACGGCCGACCTGCGCCACCATCCGGTCTCAGAGCTACGGGAACGATCGTCGCTGGCTGTGGTGGACCCGGGCCATTGGGCCAGCGAATGGCCCTGGCTCGTCCGGGCGGCCCGCAGGCTCGAGGCGGCTGTGTCGGCGCGGGGGGAGAGCGTCGAGACCCTCGTGTCTGCCGTGGTCACCGACCCGTGGACCGGAGTGGTGACTCCTGATCAACGGGCGAGTGTCTGAAGCACCTCGCGGGCGGCCCGCTCGCCAGACTCCACGCCACCGTTGAGATACCCCTGGCTGTACGTCGAGGTGTGTTCGCCGGCGAAGTGGACGCGTCCCTCGGCTCGCCCGAGCTCGCCCCAGAAACTGGTCCACTGACGCGGCCGGAATGCAGCGTACGACCCGTGCGTCCACGGATCGTCGACCCAGGAATCCACCCAGGCTCGGCCGTTGAAGCCGGCCGGCGTTCCCGGTAGCCACCGGTCGAGGAAGGCCAGAGCCTCGTCCACGGAGGCCTGCGGTGCCGGCCCGTGGGGCGCGCTGACGGGGTAGCCCGCTCCGGTGCGACCGCCGCTGAAGATCGTGAGCAGGCCGGCGTGGCCCGGCTGCCCCAACGAACTGTCCCAGGCGTCCGCCCAGAGTCGGTCTGACTTGAACGACCCGTTCCAACGCTGGAAGCGGTCCAACGGACGGTCGAACTGCAGGAGCAGCTTCGCGTTTGTCCCCATGCCCAGGTGCTGGATCGCCCGGTGCTTGCGGGCCGACACGCGCAGACCGGTGTAGTCCACGTCACGAAGCGCCGTGAACGGCAGGCACAAGACGACGTGATCGGCCACCACCGTTCCTGACACGTTGCCGAACTGCAGACCGAAACGTCCGTCCGATCGCTCGAAGATGGTGTGCAGCGGCGCCTCCCGATGCAGGGCGCCGTGGGGCAGAGCGTGCGCCAGGAGCCGGGGCACTTGGTCGTTGCCACCCTTCACGTGGTAGCGCTCGTCGGCCGGCCCCCCGGGGTAGGGGGTGATGAACGCGTCGATCAGCGTGATCGCCGAGAGGTCGTCGGGGTCGAGTCCCCAGAACCCGGTCTGACCGATATCCATCGCCTGCCCGAGCAATGACGAGCTACCACCAGGGACGTTGGCGTCGAGCCACTCCCGCATGGTCATCTCGTCAAATCTCTTCGCGGCAGCACTGGCCTTGCGCGCGTGGTAGTCGCCGACCCGGCGGGCGTCCTTCGCGAGGCGGCGCAGCACCACGTCCATGTCCTGGTACACGCCGACTCGCTTGGCGCCGTCGAGGACGAGCAGACCGTGGGTCTTGCCTCGCGCGTCCCAGGCGGCCCATAGGTCGGTGAAGCTCAGGCCGAGCTCGTGGACCAGGCGTCGCAGCTGGCGATGGCGGGTGTCCACGAACTCGCCCCCATGCTCGGCGACCTGACCGTGGGTGAAGTCGCGGGCGGTCCAACACCGGCCACCCACGTGCTGGGTCCGCGCCTCGAACAGCTCGGCCGTGACGCCGTGCTGGTGCAGCCGGTAGGTGCAGGTGAGGCCCGCCAGCCCCGCTCCGACCACGACCACCTTGGGCTTGCGACGGTTGACGCCGCCTGCGGCCGCGGGACGAGCCGGTCCGACGGCTGCAGCGGCCGCCGCGAGCCCGGCACCGGCGAGGACCTGGCGTCGCGAGGGGCCATGTCCGGTGCGGCCCTGCGTCGACGTCGGTCGGACGCGCGTGGCGACGTCGAGTGCCTGGTCCAACGGCAGTGGGTCGTCCGGGTCGAGGCCGAGGTTCCGTCGCACCCTGGCCAGTTCGAACATGGCGCTGGTGAACGGGTCGCGGGGTCCGGGCACGCTGGCGTCCTCTCGTCGACGACCACGTTAGCTGGCCCCGCGACGCCACTGCGCCTTCTGCGCAGGACTACGGTGGTCACGTGGTCGACCGATGCTTCCACCGGCCGACCACCGCCCGCGTTCCAGCCAAGGAGCCACGCTGAAAGCATCACCTGCCGACCAGCTCAGACTGCTCGACGTCCAGGCACTCGACGCGAGGGCCGCGCAGCTGGACCATCGCCGACGCACCCTGCCCGAGCATTCCGAGATCGAGTCGCTGGCGGCCCAGTCGGCGACCACAGCCGACCGGATCGTCGTGATCGAGACCCAGCGCAGCGATCTGGGCCGCGAGCTAGCCAAGTTCGAGTCGGACATCGCCCAGGTGCGCGCCCGCGCAGACCGGGACCAACAGCGGCTCGACGCGGGAACGGTGGGCTCGGCGAAGGAGCTGGAGAGTCTGCAGCACGAGATCGCCTCCTTGAAGCGTCGCCAGACCGAGCTCGAGGATTCCGAGCTCGAGGTGATGGAACAGGCGGAGCAGCTCGACAACGCGTTGACGCAGCTGCGCGCCGAGCGCACCCGTCTGGTCGAACAGGCGGCTGACGCCGAACGCCGACGGGAAGTCGCGCTGGCCGAGATGGCTCGAGACGACGAGCTGGTGGCCGAGCAACGCGCCTCGGTGGTGGTCGACCTGCCGGCCGAGCTGCTCGCGTTGTACGACAAGCTACGGGCGCAGCACGACGGCGTCGGCGCAGCGGCCATGAGGCAACGTCGCTGCGAAGGGTGTCGACTCGAGCTGAACAACACCGATCTCGGGCGCATCCGCGATGCCGACGACGACGACGTGCTGCGCTGCGAGGAGTGTCGAAGAATCCTCGTGCGCACGGAAGAGTCGGGCCTCTAGCCGTGGCTCGACGCCTGGTCGTCGAGGCTGATGGCGGCTCGCGAGGGAATCCCGGCCCGGCCGCGTTCGGCACCGTGGTGCGCGACGCCACAACCGGCGCGATCGTGATCGAGATCGCCGAGACTCTGGGCACGACGACCAACAACGTGGCCGAATACCGCGGGCTTATCGCCGGGCTCGAGGCGGTACACGAGCTGGACCCGGTCGCCGAGGTCGAGGCCCGACTCGATTCCAAGCTCGTCGTCGAGCAGATGAGTGGCCGGTGGAAGATCAAGCACGAGAACCTGCGCGGGCTGGCGATTCGTGCCCGGGCCGCGCATCCGCCACAGCTCATCTCCTACGTGTGGGTACCGCGCGAGCAGAACAAGGCGGCCGACCGGCTGGTCAACGCCGCGCTCGACGGCACGTGGGACCCGGAGCTTGCGCAGCCGCCGGCACCACCCCCGGCGCCGGCCGCGAGTGCGACGTCAACCCCGCCTGGGACCCTGCCCGGATGGTCCCCGCAGGTGGGTCCGAGCACCACGACGCTGCTGTTGCGTCATGGCCACACCGTGCACAGCGTCGCGAAGCGCTTCAGTGGATCCGGTGGCGACGACCCCGGGCTGAACGACCTGGGACGGGCCGAGGCGGCCGCAGCCGGTGTCGCGCTGGCCCGCCGAGGTGACGTGGACGCGGTCATCACGTCGCCGATGCGCCGCACCCGCGAAACGGCCGACATCGTTGCCGAGCAGGTCGGAACCACTGTGCTCGTCGACGACGACCTGCGCGAGTGCGACTTCGGGGCTTGGGAGGGCTTCACGTTCGCCGAGGTCCAGGAACGGTGGCCCGCAGAGCTCGATGCCTGGCTGAGATCGACGGCGGTTCCCGCACCGCACGGCGAGTCGTTCGACAAGGTGGCGCTGCGCGTCGATGCCGCTGCCGAGCGGTTCCGCTCTGACCAGGTCGGACGTTGCGTCCTCGTCGTCTCACATGTGACGCCGATCAAGTGCTTCGTGCGCGCCGCTCTCGACGTCGCCACGCCCGTCGTCTTCCGGATGGAGCTCGTCCCGGCCTCGCTGACCACGATCCGCTGGTATGCAGACGGCGTCGCATCGGTGGTCGGGTTCAACGACACGAGCCATCTCTCGACCCGCTAGCCCGACCAACGGAGCAGCGGAGCAGCGGAGCAGCAGACGAGCGGGTCAGCGAATCAGCGAATCAGCGAATCAGCCGAGGCTGTCCGAGGTCGTCGTGGTCGATCAGCCGCGTCGCCCGGCCCGCGGGGTCGCACTCACGCAGGTAGCGCGCCTGACCCTCGAGGTACCGGCGCAGCGAAGGGTCGTCGAGGTCGTCCGGGGTGCCGTCGCGTCCGGCGCAGCGGTGGACCGAGGTTCGCGGGGTCACGTCCAGGAAGATCGAGTAGTCCCAGACCGGGCGCAGCTCGAGGCGGTGCAGAAAGATCCCGTCGAACACCAGCACCTCGTCGACGCGGGCTCGCCGCCACCGGGGAGCGACCGGTCGGTCGGTCGTGTGGTCGAAGCAGGCGACGAGGTAGCGACCGGAGCCGCCCTGACCCAGCGGGTCCAGCAGGTCGCGGTGCACGGCGTCGTAGTCGAACGAGTCGAGGTAGTAGCCCTCGGCTGACGTGCGCCCACGGGAGTACCGCTCAGTGCGGGGCCGATGAAACCCGTCGATCGATGCTCGGATCACGCTGACGCCGCGCCGTCGCAGGTGGTCGGCCAGCTCGTCGGCGAACACCGTCTTCCCCGCGCCGTCCACGCCGTCGACACCCACGCGACGCACCCGCACCTGCGGCAGCGCGGCAATCTCGTCCGCAACGACGCCCAACACGCGACGGCGGTCGGGTGTGTCGACGAGTGGGCCGGCGGGATGGGGGCTCACCATCGGGCTGTCCCGGTGCTGGGCTTCACAGCTCGTCCACCACGAGGTCGAGCCGGTTGGCGCGGCCGGCCGGCATGGCCACCAGCGTCGCGCCGTAGCCGAGCTCGGTCACTGCGTCGATGAGCTGCTGCGGTGAGCGTGGAAGGGTCCGCCGCTTGGCCAGGCCGGCCACGAGCCGTCCCTTGGTCGCCTTGTTGAAGTGGCTGACGACCTGCACCGAACCGTCGGGGCGCCGATGCAGAACCCGACCCACGATGGTGCGGTCGGCCACGTCGCCGGACGGTGTCCACATGGTCGAGTAGGAGCTCGATCGCAGATCGAAGACCACGTCTGCGGCCACGTCGGGGAGGGCGTCGTCCAGGGGCTGGCGCCACCAGGTGGCGAGGCGGCCCAGACGGGGGAGGCTGACGTCTGCGGACAGCCGGTAGGCCGGGATGGGATCGGTCAGCCGGACCGCTCCGAACAGGGCCGAGACGACCACCACTGAGCCGTCGAGCCGCAGACGGGCCGCGGCTGACAACGTCCCCCGAGCCATGGCCTCGTACAGCACGCCGGTGTAGATCTCACCTGCGGGCCGGGTCGGCGACTCCCACAGCCGGCCGTTGCGCAACAGTTCCGCGTCCTGGCGCGGGCTCAGCCCGAGGCGGGCGCGCGCCGTCGCCTTCGGTCCTCGG
>Ga0302322_100000820_pt1 | contig 24319 bp, 17 predicted proteins | sample Fen_T0_2_FD_203757 | JGI IMG/M metagenome (GOLD analysis project Ga0302322, IMG submission 203757) | Peat permafrost microbial communities from Stordalen Mire near Abisko, Sweden - Fen_T0_2 | ecosystem: Environmental > Terrestrial > Soil > Wetlands > Permafrost | place: Sweden: Abisko...
TCTGAGTCTCGCTCGCTCTAGGCCCGGGTTTCGTAGTCGACCATGCGCACGCCCCGTCTGGCCTTTTCTGCTTCGGTGGCCGTGCGGAGCTTTTCGTAGAGCGCCACGACGTCGGTCTTGATTTCGTGGACGTCGAGCTCGGGCGTGGACTTGTCGAAGGTCTTGAGCAGGAGGTTGCCCGTGCCCATCACGCGCTGACCGAACGGGCGGTCCACGGTGTAGTCCGCGATTCGATACAGATCGATTTGTTCGAGCCGCTTCGAAAGCACGCCGGTCTCCACCACGATCCGCCGCGTGGTCACGCGGTACAGTTTCGAGCCGCGGTGCCACCAGCGCGGGAGCAGCCACAGGCCGACGGTGATGATGCACAGCAGCAGCACCGCGAGGCTAGGCACGAGCGCCGGGCGACCTTCGAAGAGCACGAGCTCCCCTGAGTGGTCGCTCTCGGCACCCGAAACCACGATGCTCTCCGCAGAGCTGGGTTCGCTCACGCTTGAAGCAGCCGTTTGAGCTCTTCTTTGATGATCGTTTCCGCGAGGGTCGGCACGACTTCCCACACCACTTGTTCGACCACTTCACGCGAGAGCGAAAGCACGGCTTCCACCTGCGCGTTGCTCAGGCCCAGCCCGCCGAGCTTGCCCGCAAAGTCGGCAGGCAGCGCCGCAGGCGCAGCTTGAGCAACCTTCGCTGCGGCTTGCACCGGCGCGGCTGCCGTCGGAGAGGAGCCCAGCTCGAGCGACGGAGCGCTGGTCATCGTGGATCGCGCGGGGGCGATCGGCTGGATCGGCGTGACTTGGGGAGGCGCCGGTGACGCGGGCGCGATCGGGCTCCCGCCCGCCCCGTAGGCCAATGTTTGGACCCGCGGGCGACCGACGGCTACGTCTGCGGCCTTGGCGCTGGCCGACGGCATCACCACCGGCGCGGGCGCAACCGCAGCCATCACGGGCACGGGCACGCTGGCCGCGCGGCGTGCGATGGTCGTCACTTTGTCCAGCAGTTGCTGGGTGTCGAACGGCTTGTCGACGAAATCGTCCGCGCCTACGGCAGTACCGCGAGCGCGATCGTAAGGTTGCTGTTTGCTCGACAGCATCACGACAGCGACGTTGGGCGAGGCTGCCTTGATCCTTTGGCAAAGCTCGTACCCACCCGAGTTGTCGAGGCCAGCATCGACCAGCGCAACCAGCGGGTTTTCCCCGAGCTTGCTCAGTGCCTCGTCCGCGCTTTCGCAGAGAACGGTCCGAAAATCTTCGCCTGCGAAGGTGATTTCAAGCACCTTGCGCATGGTCTTGCTGTCATCGACAGCCAACAACGTGGTGGTCACGGAGTCCTCCGGTGTGACGTATGGACGGAGCCTGATCATCGGGTTCCACCCCAAAACTGTCAAGGATTTCGCCAAGCTTGCCGCCGGCACCGCTATATAAGTCGCATTTCGTGGCCATTTATGGCCCGCGGCCGGCGGCATCCGTCAGCGCAACATGAACCAGCCGACGTCTGGCGTGAGCTCGAGATGGAAATGGTTCTTGTGGGCCGGATTGTAGTTGGGCGTCAGGATGCTGTTGAAGACGTGAGCCGCGGCAGCCGAGCAGACCAGCTCGTGAAGCTCGCGGGCCTCCGCAGAATCCGGATTGGGGGGGCGGGCTCCGGTCACGCACTGGGCCCGACCCAGCTGTCCGTGGAAGTGCTCGAGCACGTTCAGTACCTCCCCGTTGTCTTTGCGCAGCTCACGCACGTCGATTGCCAGCGCCCCCTGGTGGCGTCGTCCCCATTCGGTCATTGGCCAACTCTTGGCGGGTGGGCGCCAGGCCGAAAACATTCGGACTTCGGCGATCGAGTGCGCCCGCAGCACTTCACCGAAGTCATCGAGCGAGAGCACGAGCCGGCAATCGAAAACTTCCCACGGGACGAGAGTCCGTTCTCCATCGGGGAAATCAGTACGATATAGGACGCCGCCCACCTTGCCAGTGAGCCGAACCGGGATCTTCACGCCGCGCCTGGGCTCCTCGCGTGAAAAAGGAATGTGGCGCTCCTCCAACAGCGCGAGGCAAGCCTCCGGCGTCAGCTGACCATAGGCTTCGGCGCGGGATCCCGGCGCGTGGCCGAGCGGGCTCGGCCTTTCGTACTGCAGACGCTGGGCGCGGTGGTGACGCGCCTTGGGCGTCGACTTGGGCCGATGCACCGAAGGCGCACCCAGCACGAGAATGCCGAGCGCAGCGGTGATGGACAGAGGCAGGCTCACCGGGTGAGCCTGACCCGAACCCAGCAAAAGGGCCAAATCTGGGCCCGGGCGGCGGCGAGATTTCAGAAACGGCGCCACGATTTGACGAACTGGGCGAAAGAGCAAAGGATCCTCGTAGCGATGTCGGTCAATCCACCCCTCAGCAAACGAGCCCGCTCGGTGCTGTACGCGGTCGTGACCGAGTTCATCGCCACCGCCGAGCCCGTGGGCAGCCGCACGCTGACCCGGAAATACGGGTTTTCGCTGTCCGCCGCGACGATCCGGAACGAGCTCGCGGATCTGGAAGACTCGGGCTATCTCGCCCAGCCTCACACCTCGGCCGGGCGCGTGCCGACCGAGGCCGCTTACCGCATCTTCGTCGATGCGTTGATGCAGGTGCGCGAGGTGTCGCAAATCGACGCGGCCCGGATCAAAGACCGCTTCGCGGATCTGACCGCCGACTCGGACATCTTACGGGAGACCGGCAAATTGCTCTCGGATTTGAGTGGCGCGCCGGCGGTGCTGGTCCGCGCGCGCACTGAAACGCGCACGCTGCTCACCTTACGCTTCATTCCCACTCGGCCGTTCGAGCTGCTCAGCGTGATGGTTTTCTCCGACGGCACCGTCGACAATCGTTTCATCCACGTCGAAAAGCCGGTCAGCGAGCACGAACTCGAGCGTGTGCACAACATGTTGAATGAGGTCGTCAAAGGGCGCACGCTCTCGGCGATCCGCGAGTACTTCGTCACGGACGTCACGAACCATGCCGATGAAATCGCGACTTTGCGGCAGCTCGGGCTGTCTTTGGTGCGCGCGGCAACGGACAATGCCACGCGCGGGGTCGACGTCGTCATTCAAGGCCAATCACGTCTACTTGAGAGCCCCGAGTTCGGTAACGTCGAGCGCGTGCGGGAGCTCCTATTCGCGCTCGAAGATCGCGAGCGCTTGCTGACCTTGCTCGACCGAACGCTCGCCTCGACGCACGTGAACGTGTTCCTGGGAGAAGAGACGGAAGCGATGGTCGGCTTTCCGGTCAGCCTCGTGGCCGCGCCGTATCACGAAGAAGGCGGCGAGGCGGGCGGTGCGGTCGGCGTGATCGGCCCGACGCGTATGGACTATCCGTTCGTCGTGCCACTGGTCGGCGCGACCGCCAACGCGATGAGCGCGGTAATTGCCCGGCTGCGAGATCCCAAGCGCCAATCTCGCGACGAGTGACAGGGCGGGCGAGCCCCCCTATGATCGGTAGTATGGCTATCGGCTCGCCCATCGATCAAGCGCTGACGTTCGCGGAGGCTTCTGCTCACGAAGCCGCGCTTCGTCACAGCGCTGCCCTGCTCGAGCAGGATCCGCGCTCCGCTCTGCGCCTGTTCCTCAGCGCCTGGATGCTGGGCGCGCTCGGTGACCAAGCCAACGCCAAGCGCAGCTTGACCGTGGCCGTCGAGCGCGCGGTGGATTCGGGTAATCTACCGCTATCGGTGGCCGCCGCCTGCAAGCTGCGTGAATTCGGCGGGGACTATGCGAGCTCATTGTCCTTGATCGCCAAGGCCTTCGCCAAGGGCTCGACTCGGTTGCTCGAAAAGCGTGGCGCGCCGCCGAACCTGCCCGGTGGTGGCGGGGACTTTTCGCCACTACCTGAGAGCCTCGGGAAGAAAGAGCTGCTCGAAAGAGCGGCGGCGATCGTCGACGCCAGTGTGGAGACGTTCAACGCGGACCGCGCCGAAAGATCGCCACCCAAGTTATCGCCGCAGATCTTGTTCTCGTCACTCGATGAAAAAGACCTGCGCGCGATGATCGAAATTTTGGACGTACGTGTCGTCCCGATCGGCAGCGTACTGGTCGAAGAGGGCAGCACGGGTGACGAAGCGTACTTCGTCGCGCGGGGTGAGCTCGACGTGCAGAAGGCGCCGAACAAGGTCGGCGGCGCGCCGATCGCCTTGGCGCGTCTGGGCAGCGGGGCCTTGTTCGGCGAAATGGCGCTGCTATCCCGTGCGCCACGCACGGCCACGGTGGTGGCCGCGGTGCCCTGCATCGTGCTCGTGGCAACGAAGGCCGCACTCGACCAGGTGGTGGCGACAGCGCCTGGCGTCGGCCGCGAGTTCGCGGTGTTCTGTCGACGCCGTATGCTCGAGAATCTGATGCGCACGAATTTCATCCTGCGCGCCGCCAGTCCTGCCGAGCGCCCGGCGCTCGTCGAGCGCTTCTCGATTCGAACTTTCGAAGCCGGTGAAAAGATCGTAGCCCAGGGCGCACAACCAGAGGGCTTGCACCTGATCGCGCTCGGCGAAGTCGCGGTCGTGCACCAAGACAACGACGGCAGCACTACGATCGTCGCCAAGCTCGGTCCAGGGGAGGTCGTGGGTGAGGTAGCGTTGGTGCTGCGACGCCCCGCGATCACCGACGTGGTGGCCCACCACCCGACCGTGACGCTATTTTTGGCGCGTGAGCGGCTGATGGAGGTCGTCAAAGCGCATCCCAAAGTGTTCGTCGAATTGTACGAACTTGCCGTGAAGCGTGACGAAGAAACGAGCCATATGGCCGCCGAAGAAGCCACCGAGACCGACGACTTCGTGATCGTTTGAGCCGAGCTCCGCTGCGTCACCAGAGCGTGAACCATCGTACGCCGAAGCCGGTGTCATCGAGCGGCGACAGCGCGAGCACGCCGGGCACGCCGAGCGCCTCGGAGAAGCTCTCACCGACGCTACTGCCAATCGCCTCGCCCAATAGCGCGCCCGACACGATGTCCGATGCCCAGTGGTGATCGCCGAGCCACATGCCGCCGGCAACCCCCACCGCCAACGGATAACCGGCGAAGGAGAGCAAGCCGAACTCCGGATTCGACGCGCGAAACGCCGAAGCAGCGGCAAACATCAGGGAGGTATGTCCACTCGGCCATGCGCCAACCCCACGCTGGAACGGAGTGAAGTCGAGCGCACGCTCGGGATGCTCGAGCCGATCTGGCGCCTTCGGATCGGCGCCACCATTGGGCCACTGGCGTCCGACGCCCAACTTCAAAATGCTGATGGTGCCGAAGGTCAAAAGGCCCGCTTGCAACAAGGGAGACAGCGTTCGCTCCGTCGCACACGAGCCCACGGAGGCGCTGATCCCGTAACCGACCAATAGCGAACCCGCGATCACGTATGGCGTCCACACGCTGACCGGCTCGAGCCGAGGCTTACCGAACAAGTCGCGCTGAGCCACCAGCCGCAATCGATGGTCGACTCCCGTTGGTGCCAGCCCGAATGGCGTAAGCACGGCGAGCGTGGTCAGCGCGAGCGGCAACGGGCGCGTGAAATTTTGGCCCGTGCGGCCGAGACGTGACCACGGTTGGCTAGCCCGGCACGACGGTTCTGCATGTGCCGGCGCGGTGGACGCCAACGCCAGCAGCGCGACCCCCAGCCCGAGACCTCGCCGAGCGACTTCGAAACGCATGTTCCGGCGGGCATTATGGCCGGCTTCTGGACGATTTCCCCAGCTTTCCCGGCGGCGTTGCCGCCCCATGCTTGACCCGACCCGAACCGAACGCTAAGCCGGGACCCCATGAAGAGCTCGTTTCGGTTTCTTAGTGTCGTGGTGTCCGCAGTCGCAGTGCTGCTAGGCAGCGCGCAGGCCCACGCTCAATCCAAAATCGCCGTCGTCGACACGCAGCGCGCGATCATGGAAACCGAGGATGGGCTCCGCGCTCAAGCCACTCTCAAAAAAGTCTTCGACAACAAGCAGCGCGAGCTCGACAAGAAGCAAGAGGACCTGCAGAAAGAGCGTGAAGACATCGAGAAGCAGCGCGATGTCTTGAGCAAAGCCGCGCTCGCCAAACGCGTCGACAAGTGGCAACGCGAAATGATGGCGCTACAAGGTGTGTTCGTCGACTACAACAAAGAGCTCCAGAAGAAGCAGGGCGAACTCACCCAGCCGATCGTGCAGAAGATCATGGGCGCGATTCGCCGCCTGGCCACCCAAGACGGTCTGGACTTAGTTCTCGACAAACAAGCCGCTCCCTACGTCCGCAGTGATTTGGACGTCACCGATCGCATCATCACACTCTACAATCAGGGTTCCGGGGACGACGGCGCCAAGCCTCCGAGCGAGAAGAAGGGTTCCGCCGCAGGCCCTGCACCGGCACCTCTCGCGCTGCCCAACGCAACTCCGCCAGCCACGCTCGCTCCCGGACCAGCCAAGAAGTAAATCCGAGCGGAGCGGCAACGGGCGCTCAGGGCGGGGGGTTCTGGATCATGGCTACGAATCCACGAAAGAGCGTCAAACTCGAGGTTGCGAAGATCCTCGAGATCTTGCCGCACCGCTACCCATTCGTGCTCGTCGATCGGGTGACGGACATCGTAGCGGGCGAAAGCATTCGCGGTCACAAGATGGTGAGCGCGAACGAACCCTGGTGTCAGGGACACTTTCCGGATCGGCCGATCATGCCCGGCGTGCTGATCATCGAAGCGCTTGCGCAAATTGGCGGTATTTTGGCCTATGCCTCCGAGCCGTTCGATGCCTCGAACAGCCTGATGTATTTCCTCGGGATCGACAAAGCCAAGTTTCGCCACACGGTCACCCCGGGGGACCGCCTCGACCTTTACGTCGAGGTGATTCAGCACCGCTCGAACGTGTGGAAGCTACGCGGTGAGGCGACCGTCGAGGGCACGCTGTGCGCGCAAGGCGAGCTCCTGGCTTCGATCGTGGATCGCGACGGCTGAGCGCCCGGCTCAGCGGGAGCTCTTGCCGCCGCGCTCGAACAGGTCGTCGAACACGCTGTCGAACTCGTCCTGGTCACCGACCGCGCGGGCGCTAGATGAAACGGGCGGCCGATCTTTCTCGGGCTGGAGCGCGCCCAACCGCTCGCTCACGTCCCGATAACCAGGATCGCGGCGCGCGATTTTCTGGAAGTAGTACAGGGCGTCCTGGGTCTTGCCCTTCATCTCGTAGACCGTGCCAAGGTCGTAATAGACGTTCATCTCTTGCTCGACCGTCTTGTCGCCGGCGCTCAGTGCTCGGACGTACGATTCGACGGCGCGGTCGAGTTGGCCTTGTTCCAAGTAGACCAAGCCAATCATGGCGAAGCAGTTGCACTCGCGTTGCGGGTCGCGAGCCGCCAGCTCGAACTCGTGGATCGCGTCGGGAATCAGCCCCATCTCCTTGTAAGCGACGCCCAAGTCGTAATGCGTAGCGCTGTCGTTCTCGGACACCTGGGAGCGAATCCCAGCGCGGAATTTCTCGAAAACTTGGTCGACGTCGACATCGTTGCCGGCGCTGAATGCCGTGCTGCCCTCCGGTAGCGGCATCTCGTCGAGCGCGCCGAGCGATTGCGCGACGTCGAAATCGAGGGAGTCCTGCTCTTGCTCTTGGGTTTTGTTCAGCAGCGAGCGCTCGATGGTCTGGCTGCCACCGGAAGAATCGAGCGCGGTGTCGACTTCGCGCAATCTCTCGAGCACGAGCGGGTGATGGGGCGTGCGCGTCAGCTGCTCGACGAGAATCGCCTTGGCGTCTTCGTACAGGCCGCGCGTGGCAAAAAAGTCCGCCTCGTCGAGCACATCCTCGAGGCCTTCGGTCCCCGGCAGGGCAGCTCCGGTCGGCGCGCTCGGCTCGAAATCCTCGACCGAGGACACCTCATGGACGTCTTCTTCGTAGTCGTCGAGGGGTCGCGAATCGACGCTAATTGGGAAGCTGGGCAGCGGCGCGTCGGCCTGGAAGGGGTCGTCCTGAATTTCGAACGCTTGGCGCTGCGAGTAGGAACTGGCGGCGTCGGAATTCATCGCCTGTTCGGCGCCAACCTCTTCCAAGTCGTACGACGGCAACGGAGCATCCGGATCGTACCCCTCGTTCGCGGCGGCAAAATCACGCGGCGCTGGCGGGCGCGCGCGCAACGCCGCGGCATCGTCGTAGCGCTGGCGATCGGGCGCGATGTGCTCGAGCATTGCCAGCGCCTCTGGATGCTCGGGCTCGATCTCGAGCACTTCGTAGACCAAGGCCTGGGTCTGGGCGAGATCGCCATTGTCGAGCTGCAACGACGCCATGTTCAGCGTCTCGGCGATGGCGCCTTCGCGATCGCCGGATTCGACGAGCAGTTCACGCAGCTTCTGGCGAATCTCGAGCGAACGTGGATCGATCTCGAGTGAGATGTGCAGGGCTTCGATGGCCTTTGGAAACAGGCGCAGCTTGCGGAACGACTCTGCGTCGACCACCGCTTTTCGCGCGTGAGCGTGCGCGTCGAACGAGCTCGGATCGGCGCGCTCCTCAGCCACCTCCAACCGGTCATCCACGACTACGACGTCGGGCGAGCTGGCCATCATCGGCCGCGGCGGGGGCAGTGGGATGACCGCGTTCGGCATGCCCTCCAACGCGTCGCGCTCGGTGGCTTCGTCCAGAAACTCTACTTCGCCATCGCCAACGCTGACGGGTGCCGCTGACTCGAACGGCGGGCGCGACGAAGTGTTGCCCAGGTTCGGCGGCAAGCTTTGCAGCGCTCGCACTTGTTCGTCGTGCGGAGCGACCTCCCGCAAATGAGCGAGCAGCTGTTCGAACAGATCTCGACGTTCGCTGTCACGCGCGATGCGCGCCATCTCCTTGTATACCTCGATCGCTTTGGCATCTTGCCCGATCAAGGTGAACGCCTGGGCGAGCAAGCCCAGCGTGTCCAAGTTCTTTGGGTCTGCTTGGAAGCAGACCTGGAGCTTGGTCAGTGCCTGCAGACCGTCCTCGCGCGTCCCTCGCTGTAAGTAAAGCTCGGCTGCCACCCAGGCATAGCGGGCGTCGACCTTGAAGTGCAAAATCCGCTCGATCACCTTTAGCGCGTCGTCTCGACGCTCTAGGCTCAGCAGTAGCTCGGCGGCCGACCAGAAGGACTCGATGGCCTCGTCGAGGCTTTGCACCCGACAGCGAGCTTCAGCCAAGCGCAGGTGCGGCAGCGGGTTCTGCGCATCGAGCCCGACCATTTTGCTGAACACTTCGATCGCTTCGCGATCGCGGCCGGCGCGCTGCAACCGGGTGGCCACTTCATCGTATGCGGCCAGTGCGTCGCTGGTCAGCCCGAGCTGGGTGTAGATTTCCGCCAGCTTCGGCACGATGTGGCCGTAACGGTCCGCCAAATCAGGCGCGTGCTTCTTGATCAGCTCGCGGATCTGCTTGTAGACCGCGATCGCCTTCAGGGCGAAGCCCTGCGAAGAATAGTACTGCCCGACGCGATCATAGGTCGCGATGGCTTCGGGATAAGCCGACAGGCGAGCTTGCAAATCTCCGATCTTCAGGAGCGTGCGAGCATCGTTCGGATCGTCTTGGACGATCCGCTGGTACTCCGCGATTGCCCGGTCGTACCTCTTTTTCTCGATGTACTTCTGGGCAGCCTGAAGCGTCTTCTCACGGTCGGATGGCTGCACGTGCGTTTTTTCGCAGAGCTCGAAGGGCGTGGCTCGGTCTTGGCGTTGGCCGATGCCTCTCCGAGGTGCTAAATCCTAGGGGATATCGCTGGTTTGGTCAAGGAGCCGAGGCAGCATTGCAAGTACTCGGAAGTGCCAGGGCAGGGACGGCAAACGAGTGAGAAACTAGCACGCGGTGTGGGTGCGCGACCCCCTCCGGCGGGGACCATCCGCCCACATCGGCCCGCGCCCCAGAGCCGTCACACGGTTCTGGGAAAAGCGCGAAACAGTGCCAGGATCATCGAGTCACGCCCATGTTCTGCTTGAACGACATTGCCGCCGCGCGGCTTCGAATCGAAGGCAAGGTGCGGCGCACTCCCTGCGTGGAAAGCCCCGCCCTGTCCGAGCTGACATTGGTACAGCTGTGCCTCAAGCTGGAGAATCTGCAGTTTACCGGATCGTTCAAGGAGCGCGGAGCGTGTAACCGGCTCGAAGCGATGCCGGCCAGCGAGCGTGCTCGCGGCGTGATCACCGCCAGCGCCGGCAATCATGCGCAGGCCGTGGCCCGGCATGGCGCCCGTCTCGGCGTTTCGGTGACGGTGGTCATGCCGGAGGCTACGCCGCTGGTCAAAGTCACGGCCACCCGTCGCTTCGGCGCGGAGGTAATCCTGAGCGGCGCGAACTACGACGAGGCCGCAGCGCTGGCCAGCAAGCTCGGCGCCGAACGCAGGCTCGTATATCTGCACCCGTTCGACGATCCGGACGTGATCGCCGGGCAAGGCACGGTGGGCCTGGAACTTTTGGCCGACGTGCCGGATTTGGACGCCATCATCGTACCCGTGGGGGGCGGAGGGCTGATCGCGGGCATCGCCTGCGCGGTCAAAGAGACAAACCCGCAAGTACGTGTCTTGGGTGTGGAAGCGCGACGCTTTCCGAGCATGAAACACGCTTTGGAAAGCATCCCACCGCCCTCCCTGCCCGGTGGCAAGACGATCGCCGACGGCATCGCCGTGCGTCGCGTGGGCGAGCTGACACGCGAACTGACGCGAAAGTACGTAGACGAAATCGCGCTCGTCGACGAAGCCGAAATCGCCCAGGCCGTGCTCCTGCTCCTGGAGCGAGAGAAGACGGTCGTGGAGGGCGCGGGTGCGGTCGGCGTTGCGGCACTGCTACACCACCGCTTCGACCACTTACAGGGCAAACGCGTCGCCGTCGTGCTCAGCGGCGGCAACATCGACGTCAATCTGATCAGCCGCATCATCGAACACGGTTTGGTGCAGACCGGACGCTTGGTGCGAATAGAGGTTACCGCGCCGGACGTCTCCGGCGTGTTGGCGGAGCTTACCCGCGTGGTGGCAAGCACGCGGGCCAACGTGTTGGAGCTCAACCACGATCGCGCATTTTCCGGCGCGGAATTGGGCGAAACGCTGATCGAGTTGGTGCTCGAAACGCACGGATTCGAGCACATCGCCGAAGTTTGCGCGCGCCTCGGCGCGGCCGGCTACCGTTTCGCCAAGAAGTGAATTTCGAGCGCGTCGAGCAAGCCATCCACGGTGAAAGTCGTAGCCACGACGTCGGTGCGCACGCCCCGCTCGCTCAATGTCTGCGAGGTGACAGGCCCGATGCTGGCAACCGTGACGCGCGACAACAGCTCCGCGGCTTGCGCGCCGAGCGTGTCGACGACGGCATTGACCGTCGAACTCGAAGTGAACAGCGCAACGTCGATCTCGGCGCGCTCGAAGTGAGCGCGCAGCGCCTCGCCGGCATCGGCCGATACCGTTTCGTACACGGGCACGACCTCGACCTCGGAACCGGCTCGTCGTAGCAGATCGGGCAAGGCATCTCGCGCGACCTGCGCCCGCGCGAGCAAAACTCGCTTCGGAACGCCGTGCGCGAGCACCGCACGCGCCAAGCCTTCGCCGATGAATTCCTCGGCCACGACGTCGGCACGGAGGCCGAAGGATTCGAGCGCCGTGGCCGTCTTGGGACCGATCGCGCCGATCTTCGCGTAGGCGAACGCGCGCGCGTCGAGTCCCGCCGCACTCATGGCATGCGTAAAGCGCGTGACGCCATTGGCGCTGGTGAACAAGACCCATTCGAAGCTCGATAGGGCGGCAATTGCTCGACGAAGTGGCAGGGGATCTGCCGGCTCGCGAATCTCGATCGCCGGCAATAGTCGGGCATTGGCGCCGCGCGCGCGAATCGCCGCCGCCGTCGCCCGCCCTTGTTCCATGGGCCTCGGCACCAGCAGTGATTTGCCGAACAGGGGCCGATTGTCGAACCAGCGCAACTCGTCGCGCAGCCCGACCACCTCGCCGACGATGATCACCGCGGGGTTGGCGATGCCCTCCGCTCGGACCAGACCCGAAATGCTCGTCAACGTTCCACTCACCACGCGCTGCTCGGGGCGCGCCGCCCATTGCACCACGGCGACTTGGGTGTCGGCACGACGCCCACCGGCGATGATCGCCTGCATGATGTCTTCGATCCGACGCATGCCCATGAAGATGCATATCGTGTCGGTGGCGGTGGCCAGCTTCTGCCAAGACGCGGGCGACCAATCCTTACCCTCACGATCGCTACCAGTGATGAACGTCACGCTGGACGACAACTCGCGATGCGTGAGCGGGATTCCAGCGTATGCACTGGCCGCCATCGGCGAGGAAACTCCAGGCACGATCTCGAAAGCGATGCCGGCCTCGTGCAATGCTCGTAGCTCTTCTGCGCCGCGTGCGAACAAAAGTGGATCGCCGCCTTTCAGCCGCACGACGCGTTTGCCCGCGCGCGCCAGAGCAATCAGCTCCGCATTGATCGCCGTTTGCACGGCGCTGTCCTCTCCGTAGCGCTTGCCCACGTTGCGCTTTTCGGCTTGGGGGCAAACGTCGAGCAATGCAGGATGGGCCAACGCGTCGTACAATACGGCGTCTGCCTGAGACAGCAGCTCCAAGCCGCGGACGGTGATCAAACCCGGATCGCCTGGACCCGCGCCAACCAGATAGACTTTACCGGGAGCCATTTCGCGCGTTGTCACCCTAATCGCCGCGCTGCGTCAGGTCGAATCGCCTCGACCTGACGCATACAACCGAAGCTTCTGTAGGGATTTGTATGCTTTTGTATCTAAATGACATACATAGTTGCACGAAAGCTAATGGCTGACGATTCACGGGATAGCGATACGAGAGACCGCTGGTTCGTCACCAACGGTGTGGTGGCCGTGGGCCCGGTATCCTACGAGCTGGTACTTCGGGGCGTCGCCTACGGAAGGATTCCCGCGGGTTCGTTCGTCCGGCATGAGTCGTGGCAGGTCTGGCGCCGCCTCGAAGATATCGAGACGCAAAGCGCAGGTGCCCGCCGCCAAATCATCGCGGACCTGGCGCAGCACAGTGCCGACGTCGAAAAGCGAGCGCGTAGTGCTTCCAGCGAACCGCCGCCGCCACCCACCGGCGCTGAACTCAGCTCCCGCACCGAAAACATCGATCGCGCGGCCCGTCAAAGCTTCCGTCCCGCCGCGGTGGACCCCGTTGGCGTGCTTGCAAACGCCAGCGAGCTATCTGAAGCGCTTTTGTTGACCGTAGTCACCGCGGTCACCGCGGCTGCCGCCGACTTCGGTTTGGTTCACCGGGTCCGCGCGGATATCGGCGCCGCGATTACGGTCGGCGGTCACGGCTCCTCCACGGAACGCCTGCTCGGGGAACGCCTGAGCGCGGACGACCCCACGCTGGTTGCCGCCCGCGGCGGCCACAGCGTGTTGACCGAACCGCAATGTGGTGAAGTCGGACGCCACATGCTCGGCCGTATGACTCGCTGCTCACGCGAGGTCAAGAGCATGGCGATGGTGCCACTCTTGGTCTACGGCGAACTCATCGCTCTGTTCGAAGTAGGTCGCAAATCCCGCCCGTTCAAAGCGCGTGAAATCGGTCGCGTCGAAGACGTAGTCGAAGCCTTGGCCGAACGCAGCGTCGTCATGGGTTGGGCCGAATAGCAGCCCACCCCATGCGCGCGCTGGGAGTAGAAACTCGTCGCGTAGTCACCGAGCCACGACGTGATTCGGATCCGCTCGTCGCCGCCGTCAACTGGGAACGTGTTCCAGGGCAGTTTGCAGGGCGCTCTCTTGTTCCGCGCGCGAGAATTGTAGCTCGTGCAGCCGGGCGTAGAGCCCTCCTTCGGCCATCAATTCGGCGTGTGTCCCTTGTTCGACGACGCGGCCCTTGCGCAGAACCAAGATGCGATCGGCTTTTTGGACGGTACTCAAGCGATGAGCGATCACGAGTGCGGTGCGGCCACGCATCAGCTCTTCGAGTGCTCGCTGCAAGCGTGCTTCGGTGTCGCTGTCGACGCTGGCAGTGGCTTCGTCCAAGATTAGAATTTGTGCGTCGCGATACAGAGCGCGGGCGAAGGCGATCAGTTGGCGCTCACCGGTTGAGAAGTTCGAGCCATATTCGTCGACGCGGGTGTCGATGCCGCGCTCACGCGCTGCGAACAAATCCAGTGCACCGATGCGGCGAAGGACGTCTTCGACCCGCGCCCGGTCCGGGGTCTCCGAGGCCGCAACGTTGCTGGCCACCGTGCCCGGGAAGAGCACGACATCCTGGGGCACGACGGCAAAGCGCCGCCGTAGTTTATCGCGCGCGAGGCCTGCAACATCATCCCCGTCGACGCGCACCGTGCCGGTCTCTATCTCGTAAAGGCGCAATAAGAGTGCTGTAATCGTAGTTTTTCCCGAGCCGGTCGGACCCACGAGCGCGATTTTCTCACCCCGGCGAGCGGCAAAACTCACGTCCGACAAGATCGGCGTGCCAGGCTTGTAGCTGAAGCTCACCTTCTCGAACTGCAGCGCGAGCTCTGGGTCACCCGCGGGTTTGCCGTGACGCAGAGGAGCGTCGGGCTCGACCACATCCAACAAACTGAAAACGCGCTCGGCGCCAGCCATGGCCGCTTGCAACAGCGTATAGCGCTGCGCCAGCTGAGAGATGGGTTCGAAGAATTGCGAGAGGTAAGCCGTGAACGCCACCAACGTACCGAAGCTCACGGGCCGATGACCGAAGGAGGCAATTACCAGCGCCAAGCAGATCGCGGCGATGGTATCGATGGCAGCGTCTTGAATGGAGTCCCACTTGATCGCGCTCATGTTGGCGTCGCGATAAGAAAGGTTGCTCTCGTCGAACTCGGCGGCTGCCGCGGCTTGGCGACTGAAAGCCTGGATCAGGGTCATCCCCGTCACCTGCTCGTTCATGGTCGCGTTCATGCGCGAGGTCTTGGCACGGATGGCGCGGAATGCTTCGCGAATATTGCGCCGCACGAGCACGACTAACACGGCCATCGGGGGCACCGCGGCGAACGCGAACAACGACAACTTCCAATCCAAGAGCAGCATCAGCGTGACGATGCCGATCAACCGCACCAGGTCACCTACCGCGCTCAGCGCGCCGGACGAAAACATCTCCAAGATCGCATCCGTGTCGTTGGTCACACGTGACACGAGCCGCCCAATCAGCTGCTTGTCGAAAAAGCCGAGCCGCAATTGCTGCAAGAACTCGAAGGCTTCGCGCCGCATGTCCGCGACGGCACGTGCACCGGCGACCTGCACGGCGTACATCTGCACCAAACCCAAGATTTGTTCGGCCAACAGCACGCCCGCCAACAGCACGCCGCCATGAAACAGCGCGACACGGTCGCCGTTCTTGATCACCCCATCGATTGCGGAGCGCATGATCAACGGGCGCACCAGCGCGCCGATCGAGGTGAGCACGATCACCACTACCGATGCCCAGAGCAATAGCCGGTAGGGCACCAAGTAGCCCCACAGCCTCTTGGTCAGGCGCGCATCGTAAGCTTTGCCGAAGCGCTCTTCCTCGTGGAATGCTTTGAGAATGCGCTCCGTGCGCTTCTTGTCGGCCCGCCCGCGTTGCTCGCGAGTAGTAGACGCGCCGCTCGCTTCGGGCGCCACGGAGGGCGTCATTCCGCCACCTGTTGTTCGTCGGGGACGATGCCACCGAGCTTGGCGAGTTCGCTCTCGATCCGCTGTTCTTCGGCAAAAATGGCGTAAATGCCGCCTGTTTTGCTCAATTCCTGGTGGGTGCCGCGCTCGACGACGCGGCCTTTCTCCAGCACGATGATTTGATCGCAATGGGCGGCCGCGGCCACGCGATGGGTGATCAAGATCAAGCCGCGCTTTTTGCGTTGGCGATCGATCGCATCCAAGATCGCACGCTCCGTGCGGGCGTCTACCGCACTCAGCGGGTCGTCGAGCACGAGCACTTTGGGCTCGGACGCGAAGGCCGCCGCCAGCGCCACACGCTGCTTCTGACCGCCCGAGAGTTGTACGCCGCGCTCACCGACCACCGTATCGAAGCCGTCTGGCAGGTCGAGAACCTCTTGTTCGATGCAGGCCTCGCGCGCGGCCTCTTCGATTTTGAGGATCGATTCGGGCTCGTCCGGCTCGTCCAACGAGAAGCCGATGTTGCGAGCGACCGTAGTCGAAAACAGGAACGCGTTTTGTTGCGCGTAACCGACGCTTTCGCGCACCGTGGACAGTGGCAGGTCGCAGACGTCTATCCCGTCCAAAAAGACGCTGCCACGTGGGGTGGGCTGCAGGCGCGCCAGCAGTACGGCAAGCGACGACTTTCCGCTACCCGTCCGACCCACGATGGCCAAGGATTTCCCGGCCGGTAGCTCGAAGCTCACTTCATCGAGCACGTTGTGACCGTTGTACGAGAAGGACAGTTGCTTGACCTCGAGCCGGCCGGCAGCTGCCGCCGGCAAGGCGCGGTTGCCATCGGCGATGTCCGGCACCGCGCTGAAAATATCGGTCAAGCGCGAGAACGCGGCGCGCCCACGCTGAAGCAATCCGATCACGAAGCCGAGCGAGATTAGCGGCCAAGTCAAGCGCCCGAGCGCGCGATAGAACGCCAGAAAGCCGCCTGCGTCGAGCTCGCCGCGCAGCATCATCAGGCCGCCGTACCAGAACACCACCAAGACGCCGATCGAGATCGTCGCAGTCAGGATTGGGCCTAAGGCGCCACGAAGCCGCGCGAGCGACAGACTCTTGTCCAGGTATGCCTGGTTGGTCTTTTCGAACGCGAGGATCTCCTGCGGCTCGAGCGCAAACGAGCGAATCACACGCACGCCGGCCACGCTGGACAGCACGCGCGCGCTCATCTTGCCCAGCGCGTCCTGATTGTCACGCGTGCGCGTGTAAAAATGCTGAGAAAAGCCGCGGGTAATCAACAACACGAACGGCAGCGGCGCAAGCGAAGCCAAGGTCAGCTTGACCGAAATCGGGAGTGTAACGGCCAGGGCGCTGACCAATGCGAAGCCCGTGTTGATGATGTTCAGGACGCCGAAACCGAGCAAGAGCCGAACTTGCACCAAGTCATTGGTGACGCGGCTCATGATCTCGCCGGTGCTCATACGGCGGTAGAATGACGGTCCGAGCTTCAACAACCGCTCGAGGATTTCCTTCCGTAGCTCGTACTCGGCGATGCGACCGGCGTTGAAGATGGTCACGCGAGACAACACCCGCACCACGAACGCGGCCAACGCCGCCAGCACCAAGAGCTCGCCGAGTACAATCGCCTGCTCGCTCTGGCCCCGGGTTGCGAAGTTGATGGCGGTCCGCATGCGTGTGTCGAACCACCACTGGAACAGCTGGTAGGCCGCGAGCAGCAGCAGTCCCCCGCCGTAGCGCGGCGAGTGGCGGTAGAATTGCCCCATGAGCCGAACCGGCACCGAGGTTTGAGTAGAGCGTGCGTTGGTCACTGCGGTGGGGCTAGGCCGAGGCGGGGCCTTATAAGGCCTCACCGCCCTGCTGGTAAGCCCCCTACGGGTCGCGGGCCAGGTCCGGGAGCAGGCCGCGGACCGCAGCTACCAGCTCTTGGGCGGTAAACGGCTTGCGCAAGAAGCGAGCTCCGTCGGCCAGCGCGCCCACGTGCTCCGGCGAGTAACCCGAGATGTACAGCACTCGTGCATGTTCACAGGGGTGGCGGAGGCGACGTACCAAGTCCTGGCCGGACACTCCCGGCAGCACCAAGTCCGACACCACCAATCCGATTGAGGGGCCATACTGATCGGCCTGGGACAGGGCGCTGCGCTCATTGTGCGCCGTGACGACTGCGTAGCCAAAGGCGCGCAGAATGCGCGTCGTCACGGCCTGCACCTGGGGCTCGTCCTCTATCAAGAGGATCATGCCCGACTGTTGCGGAACGGCAGCCGCCATTCGACCCGACGAGTCGCTAGCGACCGCGTGGGGTAGATGGGCGACGTAGGCAAGGTCATGGTCCGCCAGCGGGACGAACTCTAGGCGGCCACCTGCGCGCTCGAGCAATTGCTCGAGACCGGAAAAGCTGAGCAACGACGGCGAAGGGGCAGCGGCCCGCTGCGTCGCAGACGGCGGCTGGTTTCCGAGCTGCTCCACGCGCACCACGAGGCGCGCACGTGAGCACGCGGGTTCGACGGCTTCACTCGGCGCACCGATGGGCGCGTCGTTCATGCCGCGAGTCTCCACCACCAAGCGGCCGCCGATGGCCAGCAGACTGCGGGCGGCGCCGCACAAACCGAGCACGATCTGCTCGAGGGGAGCCGGCGGCAAAGCGACGCGGGTCACGTTCGGGGACAGCGCGAATTGGACTCCCACTTGCTGCCCGGCGACCTCGGCGATGGAATGCTTCGCGCGGGCAACGACCTGATTCAGGTCAGTGCTATTTTCGTCAGCTCGTGCCGAACTGAACCGACTGGCGCGCGCAGCGGACGTCATCCCAACTCTGCCATGGGACTCCCGATCAAGGGCGATGTCAACGTGCGCCCTCCGGCCCGAGTCGGCGACTAACCGCTAAGAGCGGGTCCTAAAACCTCGGACCGAGCCTGCCGAAGAGCAGGCCAAGGCGCAGCGACGAGGCGTACCTGAAGGTACGTTGAGGAGCTGCAACGCAGGACTGCGAACCGCATCTGAAGGCAGGCGACGGGAGAGGTTTTGGGACCCGCTCTAAGTCGAGACGGGGTTCGAACGCCTTTTTTCGGCGCTCCCAACTCGACAGTGTTGTCGAGCCGCGCACTCACCTTCATTCACTCTATCGAGTGAGTACGCGGTTCGCGTACATACAACTACTTTGGCCGGCGCCGAGTTGCACGATGATGCAAATCCCTACGGTCGACTGATTCTGCGCGGCATGGGCCAGCTGGGCTTCGGGATCGGGAAAGCAGGGCGCGCGAACAAGTAGCCCTGTCCGTAGTGGGCACCACTGTCGATCACCGCGGATAGCTCGTCCTCGGTCTCGATTCCTTCGGCCACTACCCGCGCGCCCAACTCCACGCATAGCGAGACCACTTGACGCACCAGGATTTGCTGCCGCTTACTCTTTTCGATGCCGCGCACGAGCGCCAAATCCAATTTCACGACATGCGGCTCGAGATCGATGATGCGCTTCAAATTCGAGTGACCCGCGCCGAAATCGTCGACCACCAAGAATGCACCACTGCGCGAGCAGATCTCTTTGAGTACATTCACGCACAATGAAAAGTAGCTGAAGGCCGCCGATTCGGTGATCTCCAGATACACCGCACGCTCGTGAAAAAACAGCGGATCATCGGGGCGAACCAACCAGCCCTCGTCCAACTCGTGCGGGTGCAGGTTGACGAACAGCGGGGCGTCGGTGCAGCGCGCGAACGCAACTTCTCGCACCCTTCTACCTAGACTCCCGCAGCAGCGCTCCTCTTGGGCCCGCTCGAAGAGCTTCATCGGATTCTTGAATTCCGGCCACTTGCAGCGCGTCAGCGCCTCGAACGCGAAGCAGGCTCCGGTCGCCAAGTCGACAATCGGCTGGAATACCACGTCTAGGTCGCTGACCGTGATGTCGCGCACCGAGGAAGCAACACCGGCCGCAGGCGTCAGCTCGCTGGCGATGGCGCGCGCGATGGGTTGGGTGGTCGAGGTTGGCAGGTCGCGGGCCACGGACCTCGGGGGGCGACGAGTCACGGCATCGTGGATCGCCGTGGCCGGAGGCTTCGAAAGACGTGGCATGAGACCAAGTCTCTAAACGGCTTTCGCCACGCGAGCATAAGCCTCGAGCGTCAAAATCTCGACACCCCTTCACGGCCACGCCGCCCGAGTTTGCAAAACGTGTCCGGTGATTCAGTACAGGCCGATGCTGAAGTGAAAGGCGCCGATGTCTTCCCAGAACCGCTGCTTGTCTCGATTTGGGAACAGATCGTCGAGCACGCGGTCGACGTTGAAGCCGTAGTCGAAAACCAGCGGTCCGATCGGCGTGGCGACGCGAAGGCCAGTACCCACCGCGTACCTGAGATCGAATGGGTTCACCCGCGCCGGGTCGGTCCACAAGTTTCCCGCGTCCAGGAACAGCGCGGTCTCCACGCTACCGCCGATTGGAATTCGTAACTCCGCACGCGGATTGACGAACATGTCGCCACCGCGGATCACCACGTCCCGCAAGCTCAACCCCGAGCTCGGATCGAGCAAGCGTTGCGCGATGTCTTGGGGCACCAGCGAATCCTGCAAGAACCCGCGCAGCGAGTCGACTCCACCCAGAAAGAACAGACGGTCGGGGTATGTTTGAGAACCAGCGATCAGGTGTTGGATCACACCCCAGCGAAAGCTCATGGCCAGCGCGAGCCCCTTGTCACTCAGCCGGACGTAGCCGGCGACTCGACTCGTGTAGCGCAAGAAGTCGCTGCGCGAGGCTTGAAACGGGTCGATCAGCGCCTGGCCGGGGGTGACTTGCATGGCCCCTGGGCAGCCAGTTTCGGCCGAAGCGCTCGAGTCGAGCGGAATTGCGTGCACGTGTTCGACGCCCGCGAACAAGAAGGTGCCGCTGGTCGCGTTGAGCGGATTGTCACGCCTGTCCCAGGTGACGCCGATGCGCTGGGCCAAGGCGATCGAGATGCCCTGCGGTACGCGAAACAACGCCTGCTGCTGGCGGTTGTCCTGCAGGTAGCACTTGAGCGCATTCTTCTGTTCGTTGCCGAAAATTTGCGCGTAGTTTCGTTCGACGGAGTTGCCGAGTTGAACCGAGAAGCGCCGATCGGGTCGATACGATACGGTGACGATACCAGCGTCCTTGCTCAGGCCGTAGTCGCGCGCGTTGTCTCGCACGTCCACACCCTCGACGCTGAGACGGAACAACGGACCCAGACCGATGTTCGGGAATTCGACGGTGGCGGTGTCTCGACGCTCCAACCGCTCGCCGACGTTCAGCTCGTTGTACTTCTGCTGCACGTCGTTTTCGAGAATGAACGCGGTCGGCAAGTAGCCGAGCTGTGAGCGCAACGTCAGCGAGATGGCTTGTCCACCTAGGTTTCGATGCCCATATTCGAACGAAACGCGCAGCCCTTCACCCGTGCTGAAGCCGGGCCGGACGTCGAGGTATTGCGGAACGCGCTCCTCGATTTCTATCACGACCACTTTTTCACGCGCGGGCACGTACGGATCCTCGAAACCGACGTTTACGCTCGAAAACACACCGAGCGTGGCCAGCCGCTCTTCCGTCTTTCGCACCAGGCTGCGCTGATAGAGTCCGCCCACCTCGAGCGCGACACGCGTGCGAATCAGGCTCTCCTTGGTGCGATCGGCGCCATGCACCACGATCCGCGAAACTCGCACCTGCTCACGTTCGCTGACGATGAAGCGCACGCGCGCGCGCGTGTGATCCAGTGACAAGTCGAGCGCGGTTTCCAGCTCCGCAAAAGCGAAGCCGCGTTCGGCATACTCATCCAGCACGCGACGTCGAGCCTTCTCGATTTCTACCTGGGAAACGGGGGTGCCGAGCCGAAGCTCGGCGATCCGTTGCAGCTCTTTCTCGACAATCGCGCGATTGCCTTCGAAGCCCAGGTCGTAGAGCGTGGCACGCGGCCCGAGCTTGATCGGCAAATGGAGCACCAAGGAGGGCTCGCACTTCACACCACGCTTTGGGTCGGGAACGCAGGAGAGCGTTGGATCGACGGCGGCTTCTTCCAACGGCAAGCCGATCGCGTCGTAGCGACAGGCCGTCAGTGGACGACGCGCAGGCCCGATTGGCAGGCACAGCCCGGCGGGCGAGCGCGCCGCGCAGACCCGCCGCAGCACCTGGACCGGCCCGACGCTGGCCGATAGGTAGCCCTCGGAGCGATACAGATCTTGGACGTGCTTGATCGCGCGGTCGTAAACCTCCGGGTCGTACACGGCCCATGGAGCGAGCTGCTCGGGCACCACGCGATTGCCCGCGTCGGACGTCGGTCCTTGCAAGGCGTCGAGTACGGCCGGGTCGACCGCGTCGAAGATGCGCCCGCCCGGTAGCTCGGACAAGAAGCTGTCGATTTCACTGCCGACCTGTTGGGGTGTGCGCGCGCCCGTCAAACACGGGTACTCGCGTGCCGCGACGTGGACGAGCGTGCCTTCGCGCACGACGAACACGATGTCTTGCATTGGGTCGGAAGGCAGGCCGCGCTCCGAATAACTGACGAGGACGTCGAAGAAGCCGTGTTCTTGATAGAATTTACTGAGTTTCTCGGACAGTGCGGCTGGCGATAGATCGCTCGCGTTCTCCACGTCGAGCACGTTTTCGAGTTGCCCCGCGTCGAAGTGGCGGTTGCCCTCGAAGCGGAAGCGGACTTTGGCGTAGGCATAAACGGACACTTGGAGCTCGGGCCGCCCCGCGCCCGATAGCTGGTGGGAGACCTGGGCGCGGTGGAAGCCACGCGTCTTCAGTTCCGCTTCGAGCGCACGGTCCGCGTCGGTGAGCGCGTCTTCGTTCGCGCGATCGCCCTGGCCCAAAGCGTAGCTCGACAACGCCTCGGTCATCCCTTCCGCTTGCGGATCGGGCCAGACGCGGAAGCGGCGTCCGGAAATGATGCGCGGCGGACCCGGAGTTGCGTCGATCGTGAGCACGATCGACGCCGGGTCGTCGGTTTCCACGGCCTCGACCGTGACGTGAGCTCGATCATAGCCACGACGCTGGTAAAGGGCCGTCACTCGAGCGGAAAGCGCGTGCAACTCCGCCGCGGTCAGCGCCCCGCCCTCGCGCACGTCTGCCACGCGTAGTACGTCGTCTTGCTCGAGACCGCCGGCCGCAACACGAATGCTCGCGATCAGGCGCCGCGGCACGACGACGATCGTGAGTCGAACTCCAGAGGCATCGGCATCGACGCTCGCTCGCATGTCGGCGTAGCGCCCGCTATCGGCGAGTTCGGCCAACACGCGGCGCACCAGGTCGGCACTGAGCGATTGACCGATACGCGCGTGCTCGATCAGCGGCGTCGCCGTCCAACGGCCACCCTCCGTCAGCACCTGGATGCGTGTGATGGATCGGCCGAGGTAGGGTGACAGGTCCGGTGCGGACTGCAGCACCAAAGGTGCGTCGCCGTCCGCGGCGAGGGCGCGACACGGACCGAGCATCGTAAAGACGGCCGCCAGCACCCAAAGCAGGGGCATCTGTCCAAGCCGCATGCCGCCTGTCTTACACCAGACAGCGCTGTCACGGGCCACAAGCCGTGGCCGGCGAACGAATCTACGCGAAGCAGTTGGCACGGGGGCCGTCCTCTACTATCCGGCCTTCTGTCATGGCGCGCCGAGCCACCGCAAACGAGAAGCCAAAAGCCGCCCGCAAGAAACCGAGGGTTGGCCGGCTCTTGCTCGGCCTGCTGGGCGCGGGGGTGTTGTCGTTCTTGCTCGTCTGGTATGCGGTGCACCACTTCGACTGGGCAGGCCCGCTGGTCGCCAACTCGCTCCGCGCTGCGTTCGGCGACGACAACGTGGCCAAGCTCGAAGACGTGGTGTACGGGGCAGAAGATCGTGTCAACCGCCTGCTCAAGCAGGATGAGCCCCCGAGGGCCTATTGGCAGGTCCCCAGCGCCGCCCCGACTCCGGTGCCAGAGGCGGCGCGCAGCGCAGCGCCCCAGGTGGAAGTAGCGCCGAGCGGGCCCGAGGCATTTCACCCCACGAACCCAGGCCCCGCCTTGAAGGAATGGTCTGCACCCGGGGACGGCGAGTGGCTCGGGGTGAAGGACGCGCGTCACGCGGGCGAACCTCCGCGCATGTACAAGACGTTGCTCCACCCGGACAAGGGGCGCTCTTGGGCCGAAGTGTTCGTGGTGGCGATCGACTTGAAGCAAGTGAGCGTGTACCCAGTGGCGGGTACGCAAGAGCCCCAACCCGATTCCGACGAAGCGCGCCGCTACCAGCGCGAAGGGAAGATCCCGGTTGAGCGCCAGGCAACGTTGTTGGCCGCGTTCAACGGCGGCTTCATGACCGAGCATGGCGGTTACGGCATGAAGCTGGACGGCGTGACGATCGCCAAGCCAAAGCCGCGCGCCTGTGCGATCGCCTACTTTAAGGACGGTTCGCTACGCATCGGTAGCTGGTCTGCCCTCGGAAACCGCGAAGGGGATATGCTCTGGTTTCGGCAAACGCCGGAGTGTATGTGGGAAAACGACAAATTACACGCGGGTCTCGAGGCTGGCGCGGGGCTGAAGAAGTGGGGCTCGACCGTCGACGGTGAGACCGTGATCCGGCGCTCGGCGATCGGCCTAAACGCCGACCGCACAGTGCTCTACGTGGCGATCACCAATCACACCTCGGCGCGCGTGCTCGCCGAAGGCTTGCATCACGCCGGCGCCAGCGACGTTGCGCAGCTCGACGTCAATTGGTCGTATCCGAAGTTCGTCACCTTCGAACCGATTGGCCACACGAAAGTCTTGCACCCAGTGCCACTCGCGCCTGGCTTCGAGTTTTCGGACGACGAATACCTGCGCAAGAAGGAAAAGCGCGACT
>Ga0302322_100000823_pt1 | contig 24299 bp, 17 predicted proteins | sample Fen_T0_2_FD_203757 | JGI IMG/M metagenome (GOLD analysis project Ga0302322, IMG submission 203757) | Peat permafrost microbial communities from Stordalen Mire near Abisko, Sweden - Fen_T0_2 | ecosystem: Environmental > Terrestrial > Soil > Wetlands > Permafrost | place: Sweden: Abisko...
AGGCAGCGCGTGCTCGTCGTCCCCTGGTCGATCGCCACCACGTGGTCCGCCATCGGCTCCCTCGCCTCCACCGCGGCCCAGGCTACCGGCGGCCCGGCCCCGGGTGGGAGGCCGAGGCGGGGGAGGCGGCTGAACCGGAGGCCACCGGGTGGAGGGCCGCGACGGCGTCGTCGTAGCGGCGCAGCACCAGGCGGGCCAGGGCCGGGTGGGGCGCCAGGGGTGCGCTCACCCGGTCGGCGCCGGTGGCGGCCATCCGGTCGGCGAAGAAGCCGGGGGAGAGCAGGAAGGTCGCCAGCGCCACCGACCTGCCGTCGCGGCGGGCCGCGCGGACGGCGTCGGCGACGGTGGGGGTGGCGGCCGACAGGTAGCCGGTGGTCACCGGGCGGCCCAGGCACGTGCCCAGGTCGGCGGCGACCTGCTCGACGTCGGCGACGGCGGCCGGGTCGCTGGAGCCGGCGGCCCCCAGCACCACGCCGTCCGCGGGGTGCAGACCGGCGGCGGCGAGCCGGTCGGCGAGCACGTGCACGAGGGCGGGGTCGGGGCCGAGCGCGGCGGCGGCGACGGCCAGGTCGCCGCCCAGGGCGACGGCCTCCGTGACGTCGACCCGCACGTGGTACCCGGCCGCGAGCAGCAGCGGGACGACGACCACCTCCCGGCCCTCGCCGGTGAGGCGGCGGACGACGTCGGGCAGGGCGGGTTTCTGCACGTCCACGCTGGCGGCGGCCACCTGCAGCCCGGGCCGCAGGTCGGCGACGGCCAGGCGCAGCAGGGCCAGGGTGCGGCGACCGGCCGGGCCGCGGGTGCCGTGCCCGGCGGCCACGAGCACGGGCCCCTCGCGCGGGGGACGGCTCCTTTGCATGGTGGGGCTCCTCGGGTGCGGTCCGGCGGTTCGAGCCTAGGGGCGACGGCGGCGGACGGCGCGGTGCGGCCGGGTGAGGCGGTGGGGAGGGGAAGCAGGCGGTGGTCAGGCGGTGGTCAGGCGGTAGCCGCGCTTGATCACGGTCTCGACCACGCCGCGGCGGCCGAGCCCGGCCCGCAACCGGCCGACGGCGACCTCGACGGCGTGCAGGTCGGCGGCGCCCGGCAGGGCCTCCAGCAGCCGGTGCCGGTCGACCACCTCGCCGGGGCGGCGGGCCAGGGCCCGCAGGATCGCCATCGGCGCGGGGGAGAGCGTCAGCACCTCGCCGTCGAGGGTGGCGGCCTGCCCGCGCACGTGCAGGACCCCGGCCGCCGTCCGCACCTGCTGGACGCGGTGGTCGGCCAGGTGGTCGGCGACGGCCCGCACGAGCGCGCCGAGCCGGTAGCGGTCCGGCACCAGGGGCCGCAGCCCGGCGGCGTGCAGCGGCCCGGCGGTGACCGGCCCGACCACCGCGGGGACGACGTCCCGGGCCAGCGCCTCGACCAGGTCCTTCAGGCGGCCCGCGGCGGCCGCGGCGTCCAGGAACGCCTGGCTGCCGGGGGCGCTGGTGAAGACGACGGCGTCCACGGTGCGGGCGCAGGTCGCGTCGATGGCGCGCTGGACGGCGGCCGGGTCGGGCGAGGGACCCCACCGGTAGACCGGCACCCGTTCCACCTGCGCGCCCGCGCCGGTGAGCCGGGCCAGCAGCGACTCGTCGGGCAGGCCGTGCAGCTGGACGACGATCCGGCTGCCCCCGACGCCGCCCGGCTCCTCGAGCAGCCGGTCGACGACCTCGGCCGTGGTCTCCGACGTCGCGGCCCACTCCTCCACCAGGCCCGCGGCGCGGATCGCCCCGCGCGCCTTCGGCCCCCGGGCCAGCAGCCGGGCCCGGCCGAGGACCGCGAGCAGCTCGGGGGCCAGGCCCGCGGCGTCGGCGGCCTCGATCCAGCCGCGGAAGCCGATCGCCGTGGTCACGATGACGACGTCGGGCGGGTCGGTGACCACGCCGCGGGTGGCGTCGATCAGCGCGGTGTCCTCGTCGAGCGGGATGATCCGCAGGATCGGGGCGTGCAGGACGCTGGCGCCGCGCCGGGTGAAGGCCGCGCCGAACTCCTCGGCGCGCCGGTCGGACGTCAGCACGATCGAGAACCCGGCCAGCTGGTCCGGCGTTGCCGGGACGACGGGACCGGACGGGCGGTCCTCGCCCGCGCCGGGCGCCGTCCCGCCGTCCTGTCCCGGTCCGGTCACGATCAGCAGGGCCGCCCCGGCCGCACGACCCGGACCCGCACGACGCCGTCCGGGTCCACGTGGACGGGATGGCTGCCGAGCTCGACCGCGTGGTCGTCGAGGCACACGCCGGTGCGCAGGTCGAAGACCTGCTTGTACATGGGGGAGGCGACGGTGGGCGTGGTGCCGCGCGTCCCGACGATCCCGCGGGCGATCACGTTCGCGCCGGAGAAGGGATCGTGGTGGCCGACGGCCAGCACGCTGCCGTCGGCGAGGCGGAAGACCGCCACCTGGACGCCGTCCACCAGGGCCGCGACGCCACGCTCGGGTTCCAGCTCGTCGTACCGGCAGACGGGCACGCCGGTCGCGGGGGTGGTCGCGGGGGTGGTGGTGGTCATCGGGGGAACACCTCCAGCCGGGGTCCGGCGACGAGAACGGCGCGTGATCCATCGTCACTCACCGGTGTTTCACTCAGATGTCCATCGGCCGCGCCGGACGTGACGGGACGGGCGCCGCGCTCGGCGGCGGTGGCAGGGCGGCGCTGCCCGCGCTCGGTGACGTAGGCGAGGTCGGGGTCGGCGACGTCGGGCGCGTTGACGAACGTCGCGAACCGGCGCAGCTTGACCGGGTCCTCGAGGGTGGCGCGCCACTCGTCGACGTAGGTGTCGACGTGCGCGGCCATCGCGGCGTCCAGGTCCGCGGCGATCCCGAGGGAGTCCTCCATGATCACCGACCGGACGTGGTCGAGGCCGCCCTCGATCTCCTCCAGCCACGGCGCGGTGCGCTGCAGCCGGTCGGCGGTGCGCACGTAGTAGAGGAGGAAGCGGTCGATCGTCCGGATCAGGGTGGCCGTGTCCAGGTCCTCGGCGAGCAGGCGGGCGTGCCGCGGGGTGAAGCCGCCGTTCCCGCCGACGTAGACGTTCCAGCCGTTGTCGGTCGCGATCACCCCGACGTCCTTGCCCCGGGCCTCGGCGCACTCCCGGGCACAGCCGGAGACGCCGAGCTTGAGCTTGTGCGGCGACCGCAGCCCCCGGTAGCGCAGCTCCAGGCCGATGGCCAGGGCCACGGAGTCCTGGACGCCGTACCGGCACCACGTCTGGCCCACGCACGACTTCACCGTCCGCAGGCTCTTGCCGTAGGCGTGCCCGGACTCGAACCCGGCGTCGATCAGGCGCTGCCAGACGGCGGGCAGCTGCTCCAGGCGGACGCCGAACAGGTCGATCCGCTGACCTCCCGTGATCTTGGTGTAGAGGCCGAAGTCGCGGGCCACCTCGCCGATCGCGATCAGCCCCTCGGGGGTCACCTCCCCGCCCGGGATGCGCGGGACGACCGAGTACGTGCCGTCCCGTTGGATGTTCGCCAGGACGTGGTCGTTGGTGTCCTGCAGCGCGGCCTGCTCGCCCTCCAGCACGTGTCCGGCGCCGAGGCTCGCCAGGATCGAGGCGACGACGGGCTTGCACAGGTCGCAGCCGCGTCCCTGCCCGTACCGGGCGACCAGGTCGCTGAAGGTCCGGATCCCGGTCACCCGGACGATGTCGAACAGCTGGGCCCGCGACTGCTCGAAGTGCTCGCAGAGGGCCCGCGACACGCTGACGCCCGCGGCCTCCAGCTCGGCCGTCACCAGCGTCTTCACCAGCGGCAGGCACGACCCGCAGCTGGTGCCGGCCCGGGTGCACGCCGTGACGGCGCCCAGGTCGGTGCACCCGCCGGTGCGGACGGCGTCGCGGATCGCCCCGGCGCTGACGGCGTTGCACGAGCAGACGCCCGCCTCGTCGGGCAGGGCGGCGGTACCCGGGCGCCCGCCGTCCGCGCCGTCCGCGCCGTCCGCGCCGTCCGCGCCGTCGAGCAGACCCTCGGGCAGCAGCCACGAGACCGGGTCGCCGCCCGGGGCCGAGCCGAGCAGCGGGCGCAGCGCGGCGTACGCCGACGCGTCGCCCACCAGCACGCCGCCGAGCAGGGTCCGCGCGTCGTCGGACAGCACGAGCTTCTTGTAGACGCCCGCCACCGGATCGGCCAGGACGACGGACAGCGCGCCCGCCGTGGTGCCCTGGGCGTCGCCGAAGCTCGCGACGTCGACGCCGAGCAGCTTCAGCTTGGTCGACAGGTCCGCCCCCGGGAACGTCGCGCCGCCGCCGAGCAGCCGGTCGACGACGATCTCGGCCATCGCGTACCCGGGCGCCACCAGGCCGAGGCAGCGCCCGCCGATGCAGGCCACCTCGCCGACCGCCCACACGCGCGGGTCTCCGGTGCGGCAGGTGTCGTCGACGGCGACGCCGCCGCGCGGCCCGACGTCCAGCCCCGCCGCGCGGGCCAGCTCGTCGCGGGGACGCACCCCGGCGGCGAAGACGACGACGTCGACGGCCAGGCGCCACGCGTCACCGTCCGCCGCGGGAGCCAGCTCCATCGCCCCGACGGCGCCGGTGCCGGGCCCCTCGCGCCGCGGCAGCACCCGGGTGGTCCTCGTGGCCACGTGCACGGTGACGCCGAGCCCCTCGACCAGGCGGCGCAACGCCTCGCCGCCGCCCTCGTCGACCTGCAGCGGCATGAGCCGGGGCGCGAACTCCACCACGTGGCTCGTCGCGCCGAGGGCCTGCAGCGCGCCCGCGGCCTCCAGGCCGAGCAGCCCGCCGCCGACCACGGCCCCGACCACGGCGCGGCCGTCGCCGCGGTCGGCCCGCAACCGCTCGACGTGCTCCCGCAACGCCGCGACGTCGTCGATCGTCCGGTAGACGAAGCAGCCGGCCAGGTCGGAGCCCTCGACCGGCGGCACGAAGGGCGCCGAGCCGGTGGCCAGCACCAGGTGGTCGTACTCGTGGGTGTGGCCGCCCTGCGTGGTCACCGTGCGGGCCTGCCGGTCGATCGACACGGCCCGCTCGCCGCGCCGCAGGGTGACGCGCGGGTCGCGCCACAGCCCGGGGTCGCCGAGCGCCAGGTCGGCCGGGTCGCGCCCGGCGAAGTACGACGTCAGCGCGACCCGGTCGTAGGGGGCGCGGGGTTCCTCGGCGAGCACGGTCACGTGCCAGTCGGCGCGGTCCTCCTGGCGGGCGCACAGCGACTCGACGAGCCGGTGCGCCACCATGCCGCCGCCGACCACGAGGAGCCGGGCGGGCGTTGCGGTCATCGGGTTCCTCCGGTGGGTGCGGGTGCCTCGGTGGTGGCGCCGGCGGCTCCGGGCGCGGGCGCGGGTGCCGGTGCCGGTGCCGGTGCCGGTGCCGGTGCGCGGTCGGCGTCGGCGTCGGCGTCGGACGCCGCGAGCCAGGCGGCGATCCCGGCGACGGCGTCGGTGCAGGTGCCGCAGCCCGTGGTGGCGCGCGTCGTGCGGGCCAGGTCGGGCACGGCGCGGGCGCCCGCCGTCCAGGCGTGCACCAGGGCGCCCTTGGTGACGCCGTTGCACCGGCAGACGGTGGCCCGGTCGGGGATGGCGGTCGGGTCGTCGCCCGAGCCGGCCTCCCGCACGGCCCCGGGCAGCAGCAGGGTCGCCCGCCGGGCCGGGGCGGGCGCGCCGCGCTCCACGAGCTGGCGCAGCTCGGCAGCGGCCCGCGCGTCGCCGACGACGGTCGCGCCCGCGACGACGCCGTCCCGCACGACCGCCTTCACGTACCGGCCGCGGGCGGGGTCGAGCAGTTGCACGACCTCCAGGCCGGGCTCGGTGTCCCAGGGGCCGGGCGCGGTGTCGCCGAACGCGGCCACCTCGACGTCGGCCGCCTTCAACCGCACGGCCGGGCGGTGCCCGGCGTACCGGGCGTGCGGGCGGGCGCCGCTGACGACGTCCGCCGCCACCCGGGCCTGCTCCCACGCGGGGGCCACCAGGCCGGGCGTCCGGCCGCGGTGCTCGGCGCAGTCGCCGATCGCCAGGACGCGCGGGTCGCTCGTGGCGAGCGCGTCGTCCACCACGACGCCGCGCCCGACCGCCAGGCCCGCGGCCCGGGCCAGCCCGGTGCGCGGCCGGACCCCGCAGGCGAGCACGAGCAGGTCGGCGGGCAGCTGCTCGCCCTGCCCGTGCTCGTCACGCTCCAGGACCACCCCGGTCAGCCGCCCGCCGTCCGCCGTCACCGCCGTCGTCCTGGCGCCGGTGCGCACCCGGACGCCGAGCCCGCCGAGCACCCGGGCCAGCACGGTCGCGCCGGCCTCGTCGAGGACGCCGCCCAGCAGCTGCGGGCCGGACTGCAGGACGGTGACGTCGAGACCGCGCCGGGCCAGGCCCCGCGCCGCCTCCAGCCCGAGCGGGCCGCCGCCCAGCACCAGGCCCCGGCGCGCGTTGGTGCAGGCGGCCACGATCTCGCGGGCGTCGTCCACGGTCCGCAGGGCGTGCACGCCCGAGACCCCGTCCAGGCCCTCCAGCGGGGGGACGACCGGGGCCGCACCGGTGGCGAGCACCAGCCGGTCGAACGGCAGGCGCGTGCCGTCGTCCAGGGCCACGGTCGCGGCGGGGAGGTCGACGGCGACGGCGTGCGTGCCCAGCCGGACGTCGACCCCGCACGCCGCGTACCCGGCGGCGTCCCCGAGGCCGATCGCCGCGACGTCCGCCCGGCCCGCGACCACGTCGGAGAGCAGCACCCGGTTGTACGCCGGGTACGGCTCGCCGCCGACGACGGTCACCTGCCGGCGCTCGCCCTCCGGGCGGGCGAGCAGCTCGTCGACGAACCGGCCGCCCGCCATCCCGAACCCGACGACCACGACCCTCACGGCACCTCCACCCGCTCGACGGTCGCCGCGCAGGTCTTGAGCTGCGGCATCCGGCTGGTCGGGTCGAGCGCGTCGTCGACGACGGCGTTGACCCCACCCGGCCCGGCCCAGTGGAAGGGCATGAAGACGGTGTCCGGGCGCACGGTGTCGGTGATCCGGGCGGGCGCCTGCGCGCTGCCGCGGGCCGTGCGCACGCGCACGTCGTCGCCCGCCTCGACGCCGAGGCGCTCGGCGAGGTCGGGGTGCAGTTCGACGAACGGTCCGGGGACGGCGCGCACCAGCTCGGCGACCCGGCGCGTCTGCGCGCCCGACTGGTAGTGCTGCAGCACGCGCCCGGTCACCAGGTGGACGCCCTCGCCCCGCGGTCGCGGGGTCGGCGGCCGGTGGTCGACGGCGACGAACCGGGCCCGGCCGTCGGGGGTGGCGAACGTGTCGAGGAACAGCCGCGGCGTGCCGGGATGCGCGCCGCCGGTGGGGCCCGCGGCCGGGTCGGGAGCGGGGCACGGCCAGTGCAGGGCCTCCCCGGCGTCCAGGCGCGCATAGCTGATGCCCGCGTAGTCGGCGCGGCCGCCCGCGCTCGCGGCACGCAGCTGGTCGAACGCCGACCGCGCGTCCCGCGGCATCAGGCCGGGGCGGCCGAGCCGGTCGGCGAGGTCGGCGAGCACCACCAGCTCGTCGCGGACGCCCGCGGGCGGCGCGAGGGCGCGGCGGCGCCGCACGACGCGGCCCTCCAGCGTGGTCATGGTGCCCTCCTCCTCGGCCCACTGGGCGACGGGCAGGACGACGTCGGCCAGCAGTGCGGTCTCGCTCGGCACGACGTCGCAGACGACGAGCAGGTCGAGCGCGCGCAGCCGGGCCGTCACGGCGGTGGCGTCGGGGGCGCTGACGATCGGGTTGGTGCCGTGCACGAGCAGGGCCCGCGGGCCGCCGTCCGTGCCGAGCTCGGCGATCAGCTCGACGGCGGAGACGCCCGGGCCGGGCAGCTCGTCGGGGGTCATGGCCCACAGGGCGGCCAGGTGGGCCCGCGCCGCCGGGTCGGTGATCGAGCGGTAGCCGGGCAGCTGGTCGGCCTTCTGGCCGTGCTCGCGGCCGCCCTGGCCGTTGCCCTGCCCGGTGACGCAGCCGTAGCCGCTGCCCGCCCGGCCGGGCAGGCCGAGCGCCAGCGCCAGGTCGATGCACGCTGCGACCGTGTCGGTGCCGGTCGTGTGCTGCTCGGCGCCGCGGCCGGTGAGCACGTACGCCCCGGCGCCGCCGTGGACGGGCGCGGCGGCGGCGAGCCGGCGGGCGGCGCCGCGCACGAGCGGCGCGGGCACGCCCGTCACCTCCTCGGTGCGCTCGGGCCACCAGGCGGCGACGGCGGCGCGGACGGCGTCGAACCCGCTCGTGCGCGCCCCGACGTACGCGGTGTCGGCCAGGCCCTCGTGCACCACCACGTGCAGCAGGCCGAGGACGAGCGCCAGGTCGGTGCCGGGGACGTTCTGCAGGTGCAGGCCGCCGCCGTCCAGCGCGAGCGCGGCGGTCGGCGTCCGGCGGGGGTCGACGACGATCAGGCCGCCGCCGCGCCGGGCCCGGTCCAGGTGGGCGCAGGCGGGCGGCATCGTCTCGGCGAGGTTGGACCCGGCCAGCAGGACGGCGTCGGCGCCGCCGACGTCGGCGAGGGGGAAGGGCAGGCCGCGGTCGATCCCGAACGCGCGGTTGCCCGCGGCGGCGGCCGAGGACATGCAGAAGCGGCCGTTGTAGTCGATCCGGGAGGTGCGCAGGACGGCGCGGGCGAACATGCCGAGCGCGTACGCCTTCTCGTTGGTGAGGCCGCCGCCCCCGAGCACGGCGACCGCGTCGGGGCCGTGCGCCCGCTGCAGGCGGGTGACGCCGTCCGCGACCACGGCCAGGGCGTCGTCCCACGACGCGGGGTGGAGTGCGCCGTCGGCGCCGCGCAGCAACGGGGTCACCAGCCGGTCGGGGGCCCGCAGGACGGCGGGCGCCGTCCAGCCCTTCTGGCACAGGCCGCCCCGGTTGGTGGGGAAGTCCCGCCCGGCCACCCTGACGCCGTCCCCGTGCGGCGTCAGGGTGGTGGCGCACTGCAGGGCGCAGTACGGGCAGTGCGTCGCGACCGTCACACGCCCGCCCGTGCCATCCGGGAACCCTTGCGGACGTACGCGACGAACGTGACGATCAGCGACACCACGAAGAATCCGATGTAGAACCGCAGCGCCGGCTGGATGGTGCCGTAGTGGTCCTTGCTCCAGGCGTAGGCGATCGGGACGACGAACCCGCCGAACGCGCCGATCGAGGAGATGACGCCGAGCGCGCCCGCGGCCTCCCGGCGCATCCGCAGCATGGTGGCGTCGTCGCCGCCCGCGTCCAGGCCCTTCACCCGGAAGATCGTGCTGATCATGCGGTAGGTGGAGCCGTTGCCGATCCCGGTCGCCACGAACAGGGCGAGGAAGCTGGCGAAGAACAGGCCGAACGACTTCTGCTGCACCGAGTACAGCGCTGCCCAGGCACCCAGGATCAGCAGCCCGAAGCTCGCCACGGTGATCCGGGCGCCGCCGAACCGGTCGGAGAGGCGGCCGCCGAGCGGGCGCGCCACCGAGCCGACGAGCGCGCCGAGGAACCCGTACGACAGGGCGATGTCGGGGCGGTTGAACACGGCCTTGAGCAGGGTCGGGAACGCCGCCGAGTAGCCGATGAACGAGCCGAACGTGCCGATGTAGAGGAACGACATGATCCAGGTGTCCGCGTGCCGCATCGACGTCCAGACCGGCTTCACGTCGGCCTTCGCCTCGACGAGGTTGTCCATGAACAGGAAGGCGCAGACGGCTGCGGCGACGGCGAGGGGCACGTAGACCAGCCCGGCCCGCGACAGGGCCAGCCCGCCGCCGAGCACGATCACCTTGGGCACCGCGAACTGGACGACGGCGACGCCGAGGTTGCCGCCTGCCGCGTTCAGGCCGAGCGCCCAGCCCTTCTCCCGCTCCGGGTAGAAGAAGGAGATGTTGGCCATGCTGGAGGCGAAGTTGCCGCCGCCGAACCCGGCGGTCGCCGCGATGAGCGCGAGGTTGGTGTAGCCGATCTCGGGATGGCCCACCGCCCAGGCCAGGCCGGTGCACGGGATCAGCAGGAGCAGCGCGGACACGATGGTCCAGTTGCGCCCGCCGAAGAGCGGGACGGCGAACGTGTACGGCAGGCGCAGGAACGCCCCGACGCCGCTCGGGATCGCCGTCAACCACAGGGACTGCCCGACGGACAGGTGCCAGCCGGCGCTGCCGAGCTGGACGACCACGATGCTCCACAGCAGCCACACCGAGAACCCGATGTGCTCGGCGAGGATCGACCAGATCAGGTTCCGGCGGGCCACGCGGCGCCCGGTGGAGGCCCAGAAGGCGGGGTCCTCGGGGGTCCAGTGCTCGATCCAGCGACCGCTGCGGGGTGCGCTGCTCGCGGGGGGCCCGGTCTGGGGCCCGGTCTGGGGCCCGGTCTGGGGCCCGGTCTCGGGCACGCCGAGGGTGGTGGCCATGACGGCTCCTCAGGACAGGTGGGGGGTCGCCGCGGTCTGCCCGGCGGCTGGGGTGACACCGGGGACGCTATGAACGGCGGGTTACAGGTCCCGGCGGTCGCTGTTACACGGCCCGAACGTTGTCCGCACACGGTGGTGGGGCCGTTGTGAGGTGCCGTAGGCCACCTCTCGACCGCCTGCCGACCACCTGGTGCCGTCCCTGGGGGTTTCCCCCACGTCCCCTGGATCGGGGTGCTAGCTTCCGAAAGCATGAGTGCCTCGGGGACGCGGACGTTGCGTCCCTCGGCCACGCCCCGGACGGGCGCGCCTCACCTCAGCCTCATCGTCGCCGCCCCCCGGACGTCGGGCAGTCCCCGGGTGCCGCATGCCCGCTTCCGCGGCGGCGGCGTGCTGGTGGAGGCGCAGCTGGAGCTGTGCGCCGAGATCGGACTCCCGGGTCGCGGCGCCGTCGTCGTCACCCTGACCCCGCAGCCGGGCCTGCAGCTGTGCAGCCGCCGCACTCCTGAAGGGCCCGTCGGCGAGCGGGTCACCCGGGTGCGCGTCCTGAGCGGGCTGGCGGAGCTGGCGTGCGCGATGGCGGACCGGCCGGAGGGCGAGCTGCCCGACGCCGCCGTGCACGGCTACCCCGCGGGGCCGGTGACGCTGTGGCTGCCCGTGGAGGTGACCTGCGGCGTCCCGGTGATCGCCGTCAGCTACCTCGCCGTCGGGGAGGGCGGCTGCCTCGCCGCCGTCACCGACCGTCGCCTGGTGCTGCCGCTGCCGTGATCCCCGCGGCGGATCTCTGGGCGATTCCGGCGGCCCCGTCTCACGGAGGGACACCGGCGTCAACGGTGTGGTACGGCGTTCTAGACTCGCTCCCGTGACCGACTCCGCGCAGCACGCCGACCAGACCCCGGACATCAAGCCCCGCAGCCGCGACGTCACCGACGGCCTCGAGAAGGCCGCGGCCCGCGGCATGCTCCGCGCGGTAGGCATGGGCGACGGCGACTTCAGCAAGCCGCAGATCGGCGTCGCGAGCTCCTGGAACGAGATCACGCCCTGCAACCTGTCCCTGCAGCGGCTCGCCCAGGCGAGCAAGGAGGGCGTGCACGCGGGCGGCGGGTACCCGCTGGAGTTCGGCACGATCTCCGTCAGCGACGGCATCGCGATGGGTCACGAGGGCATGCACTTCTCGCTGGTGTCGCGTGAGGTGATCGCCGACAGCGTCGAGACCGTCATGCAGGCCGAGCGCCTCGACGGCGCGGTGCTGCTCGCCGGCTGCGACAAGTCGCTGCCGGGCATGCTCATGGCCGCCGCCCGCCTCGACCTGGCCGCGGTGTTCCTCTACGCCGGGTCGACGATGCCGGGCATCGCCAAGCTGTCCGACGGCAGCGAGAAGCAGGTCACGATCATCGACGCCTTCGAGGCCGTCGGCGCGTGCCAGCGCGGCCTGCTCTCCCGGGACGACGTCGACGCCATCGAGCGGGCCATCTGCCCCGGCGAGGGTGCGTGCGGCGGCATGTACACGGCGAACACCATGGCCAGCGCCGCGGAGGCCCTCGGCATGTCGCTGCCGGGCAGCGCCGCCCCGCCGAGCGCCGACCGCCGTCGCGACGGGTACGCCCGCCGCAGCGGCGAGGCCGTCGTCAACCTGCTGCGCCTCGGCATCAGCGCCCGCGACATCCTCACCCGCGAGGCCTTCGAGAACGCGATCGCCGTCGTCATGGCCTTCGGCGGCTCGACCAACGCGGTGCTGCACCTGCTCGCGATCGCCCACGAGGCGGAGGTGGACCTGACCCTGGAGGACTTCGCCAAGGTCGGCAGCCGGGTCCCGCACCTGGCCGACGTCAAGCCGTTCGGCCAGTACGTGATGACGGACGTCGACCGGGTGGGCGGCGTGCCCGTCGTCATGCGGGCGCTGCTCGACGCGGGCCTCATGCACGGCGACGCGCTGACCGTCACCGGGCGCACCCTCGCCGAGAACCTCGCCGACATCCGGCCGCCGGACCTCGACGGCAAGGTCGTGCGGGCCATGAACGAGCCGATCCACCGCACCGGCGGGATCACGGTGCTGCGCGGCTCCCTCGCCCCCGAGGGTGCGGTGGTCAAGTCGGCGGGCTTCGACGACGACGTCTTCGAGGGGACGGCGCGGGTCTTCGAGCGCGAGCAGTCGGCGCTGGAGGCGCTCGCGGACGGCACGATCCGGTCGGGCGACGTCGTCGTGATCCGGTACGAGGGCCCCAAGGGCGGCCCGGGCATGCGCGAGATGCTCGCGATCACCGGTGCGATCAAGGGCGCCGGGCTCGGCAAGGAGGTGCTGCTGGTCACCGACGGGCGCTTCTCCGGCGGGACGACCGGGCTGTGCGTCGGCCACATCGCGCCCGAGGCGGTGGACGGCGGCCCGGTCGCGTTCGTGCGGGACGGCGACCGGATCCGGCTGAACGTCGCGCACGGCACCCTGGACCTGCTCGTCGACCCGGCCGAGCTCGCCGCCCGCCGGGAGGGCTGGGCGCCGCTGCCGCCGCGGTACTCCCGCGGGGTGCTGGCGAAGTACGTGAAGCTCGTCGGCAGCGCCTCCCAGGGCGCGGTCTGCGGCTGACGCCCTGCGGTTCCCTCGAACGGCCGGCGCCCCGGTGAGGATTGCCCTCGGGGGCGTCGGCCGTTCAGGTCCCGGATCGCCTGATCACCGTGGGGAGGTCAGAGGACCGTCAGGAGGAAGGTCTGCTGGGCCACCGTGCCGACGCCGTTGGCCGCCGTCAGATTGATCATGAAGATGCCGCGGGTCGTGGGCGTCCCCGAGAAGGTCGCCTGGCCGTTGGCCAGCGCCGTGAACCGCACGCCGGCCGGCAGGGCGCCGGTCTGCGTGATCGTGGCCGCCGGGAAGCCGGCCGTCGTCACCGTGGTGGTGAACGCGCGCCCGCGGGTGGCGACGTACAGCCCGCCGCTGGTGAAGCGCGGGGCCTGCCGGACGGTGAGGACGAGCGACTGGGTCGCCGTCCCGACGGAGTTGGTGGCCTTGACGGTGACCGTGAACGTCCCGCCGGGGCCGGTGGGGGTGCGGGCGATGGTGCCGCCCCCCGACGTGTTCGCCGTGAAGACGAGCCCGGCGGGCAGCCCGGTGACCGTCATCGTGGGCACGGGGTAACCGGTCGCGGTGAGCGTCTTGCTGAAGGTGGTGCTGACCGTCGCCGTGGCGGTCGCCGTCGACGTGATCACCGGGAGCTGCCCGACGACCAGGGTGAACGCCTGGGTGGCCGTCCCCGCCGCGTTGGTCGCGGTGAGCGTGACCGGGTAGCTGCCGCCGACCGTCGGGGTGCCGGCGAGGGTCGCCGTCCCGTTGGTGCCCGCGGTGAACGTGAGGCCGGCGGGGAGGGCGCCGGTCTCCGTCACGGTGGCGGCGGGGGAGCCCGACGTCGTGACGGCGAACGTGAGGGCGGTGCCGACGGCGCCCGACGCGGTGGCCGCGCTGGTGAAGGCGGGCACGGTCGCGGGCGGCAGGGCACCCGGCGTCGAGAGCGTGGTGCTGCCCGCGACCCAGCCGGACAGTTCCCCGCCGTAGGCGCTGCCGAACGCGGCCCCGTTGACGGTGGTCCCGGCGGGCACGGTGACCGGTGCCGCGGCGCTGCCGGTGTTGGTGACGGTGACGACGCCGTCCTGGACGTAGCCGGTGACCGACGGCGAGGCGCCCATGCCGGCGGCGGCCCAGGACTGCTGCTTCGACAGGACGTCGGACGCCTCGGTCAGGGTGAGGTTGACCGGCGGGGCCGTCGTGCTGAACGCCGCCCGGTACTGGGCGAGGATGCTCGTCATGAGCTGCAGGCCCAGGTAGTCGGGGCCGGTGAGGTTCGAGACGTGGGCGTAGAACGGGCGCGGGTCGTTGGAGAGCACGAACCGCAGGTCGTTCGAGGCGTCCGACGGGACGATGGAGTTCGCGAAGCCGGTGGTCGCGTCGACGGGCGCGGCCAGGCAGGTCGCGGTGGCGGGATTGTCGTCGCAGTAGCCGCTGCCCCCGGCGGTCCGGGACGTGTAGAACCAGTTGTACTCGGCCGCCTCCTCGGCGACGGTGGAGACGTTGTAGTAGACGGCGACCGGGTGCCGCGGCACGGTCGTGGCGCCGCCGACGACGCGGGCGCCGGCCTCGCGGGACGCGTCGGCCCCGATGAACCGCACGCCGGTCGCGCTGAGCGCCGCCGCGAACTGCGGGTTGTCGACCGGCTGCTGGGGCACCAGGTACAGGCCCGAGTGCTCGCCGGACAGGTACTCCTTGGCGTCGAACGGCAGCCCGAGGGCGTTGCCCTGCGTGATGTTGTTCGTGATCTCGCTGGTGACCGTGGCCTGCGGCGTCCACTGGACGTTGGAGCCGTCGGCGGCGGGCGCCGTCCCGCTGGTCAGCGTGCAGACCCAGGGCACGACGGTGAAGTTCTGCACACACCCCTGGAAGAGGTGCTGGTAGCCGTGGTTGAGCCAGCGGAACGCGCCCTTGTTGGCCACGAAGGCGTTCGTCAGCCCGTCGGTGCCGTTCCACGGCTGCTCGTCGGCGTTGTTGAGGGAGTAGTAGGCGTTGAACGGCAGCGTGACCGTGTAGCCGTTCGCCTGCTGCCACGCCAGGACCTGGCTGACGTCGGAGGCCGTCATCCGGATGTCCGGTGTCGTCGAGGTGACGCTCGCCGGGCAGTCCTCGCCGGGCGTGCAGTGGTTGGTCGCGTCCCATCGGGCGTCGTAGCTGAACGCGTCGTCGAAGTGGAACGTGAAGTAGTTGCGGTCGTAGCCGAAGTGGATGCCGCGGGTGACCCAGCTGACGATCCCGTGGGCCATGATCCGGAAGTGGGAGAGCGTCGTCATCATCGCGCCGGTGACGACGAGCTTCTCGACGCCGCCGTTCGCGTAGACGCCCACCAGCGAGCCCGGGGTGCTCGACCCGGGGATCGGCAGGGTGACGAACGGGGTGAACGTCCCGCCGGCCGGCATGACGCCGGTGCCCGCGGGCGTGGCGACGAAGGCGTAGGTGCCCACCCCGACGGGGAAGGTCCCGGAGAGGTAGCCGAAGCCGCCCGCCTTCGCCTCGGGCGTCACCGTGGCGGTGAGGCCGGTGACGTCGCCCGCGAAGCCGTTCGGGCTGGCCGCGTAGTTGAGGCCCACGGTCGGGTTGGCCCACTGGTAGCCGTCGACCTGCCGGACGCCGAACCGCGCCTCGTAGGTGGCCAGCGCGGCGAGCTCGGCCGCGGGCAGACCGCCGCCGAGGTCGTCGGGGAGGATCACCGCGTCGTACCGCGCCTCGGTGCCCGTGGCGAGGAAGGCGGCGTCGATCACCGGGCGGGTGGTGTCGGCCAGCCGGACCGTGGTGAAGGGCACGCCTTCGAGCGTGAACTCGTCGCTGACGCCCTTCACCCACACGCTGCCGTCGTCCACGACGAGGGCGCGCAGGTCGACACGGTCGCCGGTGGCGGCCGTCGCGGGGGCCGACGCGGCCAGCACGCCACCGGCGGCCAGGACCGCGGCGGTTCCCAGCGCGGCCAGGCGGCGTCGGGCGGGCCGGCCGCGGGTGATACGGCGGGAACTCGGAAAGGGCATCGCTCCACCAGGATCTCGACGTCAACGGCTCGGGCCGACGTGACGGAAAGTCACGTCGTCCTGGTGAAGGTACGGGCCGGGGTCGCACACGGTGAGTGACGGAGGGGAGGTTCACCCGGGACGCCGTCACCAAAGCCGACATCGCTCGCGGAGCGTCAGGGAGGCGGGCGGCGCGCTGCGCCGTCCGTGACAGGGCGTGAGGGGAGGCGGGGGCGGTCAGCCGGCCGTCAGGGCCCGGGTCGCAGCGATCGCCACGGAGCGTGCCCGGTCGGTGGGGGCGCCGCTCACCGTCACCTGCACCAGCCGGGTGCCGCGGCCGGCGTTCACCTGGACGGCGACCGGCCCCCGGGCCAGGACGGCGGCTGCCGACGGGCGGGCGAGGCCCGGGTCGAACGCCTGGCCGCCCGCCGCCGCGCCCGGCAGGGCCTGCGCCACGTCGGCGGCGGTCACGGTCGCGGGCAGGGTCCACACCAGGTAGGCGAGGTGCGCGCCGCCCGGCAGCCCGTAGGCGCAGCCGTCGAGCTGGCGGCGCCCGCCCTCGCCCCGGCGCGGGTCCGGCGTCCCGGCGCCGGGCGCGCCGCCCAGCAGGGAGGCGGCGGTCGCGGCGGGGAGCAGGGCGCAGGTCGCGGTGCCGGTGGGGTGGGCGGCGGCCAGGGCCGGTCCGCTGCCGGTCGCGGGAACGGCGCGGGAGCGGGACGGACCCGTGGACGCCGTGGCGGGTCCTGTGGCCGCGGTCGCTGACGTCGCGGTCGCTGACGTCGCGGTTCCGGACGTCGTGGAGGCGGACGGCGCGGTGGTCGCCGCGGCGGCGACGGTCGCGGACGGTGCCGGGGAGGTGGAGGGCGCGGGGGAGGCGCCCGAGCAGGCGGCGAGCAGTGAGGTGGCGACCACGAGCAGTGCCGGGATCGCGCGGGTGGACGGCGCGGGCTGGGTCATCGCTGCTCCCCGGAGGCGGGTCTCGACGGTCCCTAGCTGTGTCGGCGCGAACGCCCCGCGACCACAGCCCCGACCCCACCGTGATCAGGCAATCCGGGACGATCATGCAATCCGTGAACGGGACCGGCGCCGTCCCGGGCGCCAGGGCCCTCGTGCGATCCGGGACGGACCTGTTTCCGAATTGCATGATCGTCCCAGATTGCATGATCACGCAAGGGTTGGGGTTTTCGTCGGGCTTGCCCCGAGAGGGGGCTCACCCACTGCAGCGTGTGACTGCGGAGAGTGAAATCGGGGGCGTCGCTCGGGGTGAAAAGCCGGGCCGTGATTGCCAGTCCACCGTGGGTGAGGTCACTCTGAGTGCGTTACCCCGCCACCACCGGTCGCTCTCAGTGTTCGAGGGCGGAGGTGTGGCCTTCCTGAGGAGAGGACGGACCGTGCGCGTTGCGCTCGTGGCGGAAGGTACCTACCCCCACGCCCATGGCGGCGTCAGCACCTGGTGCGACCAGCTCGTCCGCGGCCTGTCCGAGCACGAGTTCGACCTCGTCGCGATCACCGGCACCGGCTCCGAGCAGCCCGCGTGGGACCTGCCCGCGAACGTGACGAGCCTGCGGTCCATCCCGCTGTGGGGCCCGACGCCGCGCCCGGTGTCCCGGACGACGGCCCGTGCCGCCTCCCGTGCGGCGTCCGGACCGGGCCGGGGCCTCCTGCGCCGCGGCGGCCGGGGCGGCGCCCCCGCCGACCGGCCCGGCGAGGCCTGCGCCCGGGACCTCGGCCTGGCCCTCGTCGAGCCGGACCTGCAGGTCGCCGGCAAGCGGTTCCGGGGCGCGCTGCGCGCCTGGGCCGCCCTCGCCCCGACCCACGACCTGGAGGCGTCGCTCGCCGCCCCGGCGTTCGTCGACCTGCTCATGGCCGGCTGGTCCGGGGACGCGCTGGCCGCCAACTGGGGCGGGCGCAGCCGCGGCGTGCCGACCGTCGCCGACGCCGTGACGGCGTCCCGGCTGCTCGCCCACGCCCTGCGCCCGCTCAACCACCTCCCGCCGGAGGCGGACGTCGTCCACCTCGTGGCCAACGGCATCGCCGGCCTGGTGGGCCTGGCCGCCACCTGGCGCCACGGCACGCCGTACGTGCTCTCGGAGCACGGCGTCTACCTGCGTGAGCGGTACCTGTCGTTCGGCCGCTCGGCCTACTCGCGGCCGGTGAAGTGGCTGCTGCTGCGCTTCTACCGGCTGCTGGCGAGCGCCGTCTACGCCGAGGCCGCCCTGGTGGCGCCCGGCAACGTCTACAACCAGCGCTGGGAGCTGTGGGACGGGGTGCCGGACAGTTCCATCCGGACCGTCTACAACGGGGTCGACCCGGTCGAGTTCGCCCTCGCCGACGCCGAGCCCGACGTCCCGACCATCGCCTGGGCAGGCCGGATCGACCCGATCAAGGACCTGGAGACCCTCGTGCGCGGCTTCGCGCTGGTGCACGAGGAGCTGCCGCCGGCCCGGCTGCGCGTCTTCGGCGGCACGCCCGCGGGCAACGAGGGCTACCGCGACCGCGTCGTCGAGCTGACGCACGCGCTCGGCGTGGCGCCGCACGTCGCCTTCGAGGGCCGGGTCGACGCCATCCAGGACGCCTACGCGGCGGGACACGTGGTGGCCCTGACGAGCATCTCCGAGGGCTTCCCCTACACCGTCATCGAGGCCATGAGCTGCGGCCGGGCCACCGTGTCGACCGACGTCGGCGGCGTCGCCGAGGCCGTGGGGGAGGCCGGGCTCGTGGTGCCGCCCGGTGACCCGCGGGCCTTCGCGGACGCCTGCCTGCGCCTGCTGCGCGACGACGTCGCACGGCGCGCCTACGCCGAGAAGGCCCGGGAGCGGGTGATCGAGCTGTTCACGCTGGAGCAGTCGCTCGACGCGTTCCGGGCGATCTACCGTGACGTCCACCAGGGCTCCGGCCTGCAGGACCTCCGCACGGACCTCGACACGCAGGGGGTGGCGGCATGAGCGCCGACTCGTTCGTCGAGCCGGGCGGCGTCGCCGGGGCGGTCGCGCTGCGGGCCCCGGTGGCCCCCCAGCTCGCGACGTCGCCCGCGGGCCGGTCGTGGAACGGCCACGAACGGCGCTCGGTGGAACGGTTGCGCCGCCTCTCCCGCGACTTCGACGTGCTGTGCACCTCCGCCGTCGACGCCGCCGAGATCACCGCCGGGCTGGAGTCGGCCGGCTTCACCGACCGCACCGCCCAGGAGCACGGGTACGCCGACGTCTTCGAGCTGGCGGACGCGCTGTTCCACCTCACGCCCCGGCTCGTCGACCAGCGGCCGGTCAAGCTCGCCAACCCCTGGGCCGAGCGCCCGCTGCGTCACCTGGCGCGCGGCGTCACGTTCGCGCTTCCCGGCGTGATCCTCGTCGGTGCCCTGCCGCGCTCGTCGTCGACCGCCACGACCGTCGCGCTGACGGTCGCCATGCTCTTCGGCTGGCCCGCCGGGCAGGCCATGGCCTTCCTGGGCTACGCCCTGGAGGGCCGCCGTCACCCGATGGCCGCGCGGGCGGTCCTGCTGCTCGGGTTCGAGCTGGCCACCGCCCTGGCGGGGGCGTTCGCGCTCGTCGCCCGGGCGGCGGGGGTCCCGGTGACCGTCGTCGGCCTCGGCGCGGGCGAGATCGTGTACGTGGCCGCAGCCGCCGTCCTGCTCGTGCTGGGGGCCGAGGCCGCAGTGCTGGCGGCGCTCGTGCCCGGCCTCGCCGTGGCCGCGCTGGGCCTGGCAGGCGTGCGGCTCCCGGCGGGCGCGCCGCTCGCCGGGGGTGTCGCGACCGTCGGGCTGGTGTCCCTCGCCGCCGTGGTGAGCTGCCGCCGGGTGCGCCCGGACGACGTCCGCATCGCCGTCCGGGCGCTGTCCCGCCACGACGCCGTCGAGGCCTGCTACCACGTCGTCTACGGCGTGGCGGGGGGCGCGCTCGTCACGCTGCCCACGCTCGGCGGCCCCGCGACCCGGGCGAGCGCGCTGGCCCTGGTGCCGGTCATCTGGTCGATGGGGGCCGCCGAGTGGACGGTCGTGCGGCTGCGCCGCCGGTCGTTCGACCTGCTCAACGAGTCGATCTCGCTGCGGGTGTTCCAGCGGGCGGTGCGCCGGCTGGCGGCCGGCAGCGCGGCCCGCTACGCCGCTCAGCTCACGCTGCTCACCGCGCTGCTCGTCGCCGGCCTGTGGTGGACGGGCGGCGCCGGTCCGGCCCGCTCGGCCGCCGTCACCGTCGGGTCGGCGTGGCTGCTGGGCTGCGGCTTCTACCTGGCCCTCACCCTCTCCTCGCTCGGCCGGATGCAGGCGGTGGCCGCCGCGATGGCGTCCGCCGCCGGGCTCGGCCTCGCCGCCGTCCTCACCGTGCACCAGCAGGCCGCGCTCCTGGTGGCCCCGCTCGTGCTGCTCGCCGCCCTGGTGCCGCCGCTGCGCCGCACCGTGGGCGACCCCGTCCGTCACATGTGACCGCACCGGCCTTCCCCCGCACGACCGTTCACCGATCAGTTCACCGAATCAGGGAGACACCCACCGTGACGACTCAGACCGCTGCCTCCGCCGACCTCGTCGCCGTGACCGGGGCCGACGGCTTCATCGGCTCCCACCTCGTCGAGAACCTCGTCGAGCGTGGCCACCGGGTGCGGGCGATGGCCCTCTACAACTCGTTCGGCACCTACGGCTGGCTGGACACCCTGCCCGCCGACGTCATGGCGAACGTCGAGGTGGTCCTCGGCGACGTGCGTGACCCGGGCTCGGTGGACCAGTTCGTGTCCGGCGTCCACACCGTCTACCACCTGGCCGCCCTCATCGCGATCCCCTACTCCTACGTCGCGCCCCGGTCGTACGTGGAGACCAACGTGATGGGCACGCTCAACGTGCTGGAGGCCGTCCGCCGTCACGGCACCGCCCGGATGGTGCACACCTCCACGAGCGAGACCTACGGGACGGCGCGCACCGTGCCGATCAGCGAGACCCACCCGCTGCAGGCCCAGTCGCCCTACGCGGCCAGCAAGCTCGCCGCCGACAAGCTCGCCGAGAGCTACCACCTGAGCTTCGAGCTGCCGATCGTCACGCTGCGGCCCTTCAACACCTACGGCCCGCGCCAGTCCAACCGCGCGGTGATCCCCACGGTCGTCGCGCAGCTCGCGGCGGGCAAGCGCGTCATCGAGCTGGGCGCCCTCACCCCCACCCGCGACTTCCAGTTCGTCAAGGACACCGCCGAGGCGTTCGCCACCGTCGGGACGGCGCCCGCCGAGACCGTCGTCGGCCGCCTGTTCAACGCCGGGACCGGGTTCGAGATCTCGATCGGCGACCTGGTCCGGACCGTCGTGCGGATCATGGGCATCGACGCCTCCGTCGAGCAGGACCCGCAGCGGCTGCGCCCGGAGGCGTCCGAGGTCCAGCGGCTCATCGCGGACGCCTCCCTGCTGCGCGAGGCCACCGGCTGGTCGCCGCAGACCGACCTGGAGAAGGGCCTGGCGCAGACCGTCGACTGGTTCAGCGAGCCGGCGAACCTCGCCCGCTACCGCACCAGCGGCTACGTCGTCTGAGCACCTCCCCGGCCGCATCCGCCGGCCGCACCGTCGTCCGCACCGCCATCCCCACGTCACCGTCCGTCGGAGGAGTACCACCATGCACGCAGTGATCCTCGCCGGGGGCAAGGGCGTCCGGCTCCGCCCTTACACCACCAGCCTGCCCAAGCCCCTGGTGCCGATCGGGGACCGCTACTCCATCCTCGAGATCGTCCTCACCCAGCTCGCCGACCAGGGCTTCACCGACGTCACGCTGGCGATCGGCCACCTGGGCCACCTCATCCGGTCGTTCGTGGGGGACGGCTCGCGCTGGGGGATGCGGGTCGAGTACGTGGACGAGGACAGCCCGCTCGGCACGATGGGCCCGGTCCTGCGCATCCTGGACCGGCTGCCCGAGGACGTGCTCGTCATGAACGGCGACATCCTCACCGACATGAACTACGCGCAGCTCCTGCGCGAGCACGTGATCGCCCACCGCCCGCTGACCATCTCGACGTACGAGCGCGAGGTGAACATCGACTTCGGCGTCCTGGAGGTCGAGTCGGGCGAGGTGGTGGCCTTCCGCGAGAAGCCCACCCACCACTACCGGGTGAGCATGGGCGTCTACGCCGTCTCGACGGCGGCCCTGCGCGCCTACGAGCCGGGGCGGCACTTCGGGTTCGACGACCTCGTGCTCGACCTGCTGGAGCGGGGCACGCCGCCCGCGTCCCGCGCCTTCTCGGGCTACTGGCTCGACATCGGCCGCCCCGACGACTACGACCGCGCCAACGCCGAGTTCGACCGGATCGGGCCGATCCTGCTGCCCGCCCGCGGGCTGCGCCGCGCGGGGGAGGTCCCGGTGCCCAAGCAGGCGGGGGAGCGCTCGGTCGCCGTGGAGCGGACGATCGCCTCATGAGCCGGGTCCTCGTGCTCGGGGCGTCCGGTTTCCTCGGGCGGCACGCGACGGCGGCCCTCGCCGCGGCGGACGCCCACGTCGTCCCCGGGCCCTCCCGCGGCCGGCTCGACCTGGCCACGGCGTCGCAGCGCGATCTGGTCGCGCTGGTGCGGCTCGTGCGGCCGTCCGCCGTCGTCAACGCCACCGGGCGCGTGTCCGGCACCCCGCAGGAGCTGGAGCGCGACAACGTCGAGCTGACCCGGCGACTGCTGGCGGCCTGCACCGAGGCCGCGCCCGGCGTCCGGTTCGTGCACCTCGGCTCGCTCGCCGAGTACGGGCCGGGCACCGGCGAGCCCTTCCACGAGGAGGGGCCGGCCGAGCCCGGCACCGGCTACGGCCGGTCCAAGCTGCGGGCGACCGGCGCCGTCCTGGCGGCGGCCGACGAGGGGCGGGTGGACGGCGTCGTGCTGCGCGTCGCGAACCCGGTCGGCGCGGGCCAGCCCGCCGCCGGGCTGATCGGCACGGTCGTCCGGCAGCTGCAGGAGCGGCCGGGCGGCGACGTCGTCGTCGGGGCCCTCGACGGGCGCCGGGACTTCGTCTCGGCCCGGGACGTCGGCGCCGCGGTCGCGGTGGCGGCGCTCGCCGGGCCGCGGGGGACCGGGGGACTGCTGCTCAACGTGGGCACCGGCCGGCCGCAGGAGGTGCGGGACGTGGTGCGCGCGCTGCTGGCCCTGGCCGGCACCGGCGCCGCGCTCGTCGAGCAGGACCGGGCCGGGTCCGAGCGCTCCGGCGCCGTGCGCGACGCCGTGCCCGACGTCGCCCGGATCGCGCAGGTGCTCGGCTGGCGGGCGGTCGACGGCGTCGAGCGGGCCCTGCGGTGCGTGCTGGACGGCGCCGGGCTCCTGGCCCGCGCGTCGTGATCGCCGACCGGGTGGCCGCCGTGACGCGCCTGCCGCGGCCCTGGTCCCGGCTCGCGCCGCGGGCCACGGGCGTGGCCGTCCCGCTGTACGTCCACCCGGTCGTGGACCCGGCCGCCTGGCGCGACGCGGCGCTGCTCGCCGTCGGTCCCGGGTTCGTGGTCGTCAACGCGGCCGACGGGCCCGGCCCGGGCGTCGAGGCCGCCTACACCGGCGCCGTCGCGGCACTGGCCGCCGCCGGGGTGCCGCTCGTGGGGTACGTGGACGCCGCCTACGGCGCCCGCCCGCCCGCCGAGATCGCCGACGACGTGACCCGCTGGCACGACCGGTACGGCGTCGACGGCGTGTTCGTCGACCGGGTGCCGACCGGCCCCCGGGACGTCGACCCCGTGCTGCGCCTGCTGGGCCGGTTGCGCCGGGTCGGCGCGCGGCGTCTGGTGCTCAACCCGGGCGCCGTCCCGCCGCCGCAGCTCGTGGCGGGGGCCGACGTCGTCGTGACGTTCGAGGGGCCGTGGTCGGCGTACACCCGCCTCGACGTGCCGGACTGGCTGCGGTCCTTCCCGCCCGCGCGGGTGTGCCACCTGGTGCACGGCGTCCCGTCGGCCCGGCCGTGGAGCGCGGTCGCGCACCGGGCCGCGGCGCTGGGGGCCGGCGTCGTCGGGGCGAGCCGCGGGTCGCTGCCCAACCCCTGGACCGGCCTGCCCGCGGGGGCGCCCCGGCGCGACCGTGCGCGGTAGGCGCGGTCGGCGGGCCCTGCCCGTCGCCGTGCTGGTACCGGTGCTCGTCCTGCTCCTCGCCCTCGTCGCCGCCGGGGGGCTGGCCGCCGGGTGGTTCGGCGTGGGGTGGTTCGGCGTCGCGGGCCCCCGCCCTGGGGAGCCCGCCACGGGTTCTGCCGCCGGCCTCGCCGGCCCCTCGGGCTCCTCCGGCCCCGCCGCGGCGACGGCTGCGTCCTCCCCCGCGTCGACCGCCTCCGGTCCGCCCGCCACCTCCGCCGCCGCCCCCACCTCGACCACGGCTTCGGCACGCCCTTCCGCGAGCACGCCCGCGCGCAGCCCGGCCGGAGCGCCGTCGCACGGCACCCCGGTCCCGGCGGCCGGCGGCTGGTGGCACCCCGCTGCGGGCCTGTCGTGGCAGTGGCAGCTGTCCGGCGCCGTCGACCTGTCCGTCCCG
>Ga0302322_100000824_pt1 | contig 24293 bp, 22 predicted proteins | sample Fen_T0_2_FD_203757 | JGI IMG/M metagenome (GOLD analysis project Ga0302322, IMG submission 203757) | Peat permafrost microbial communities from Stordalen Mire near Abisko, Sweden - Fen_T0_2 | ecosystem: Environmental > Terrestrial > Soil > Wetlands > Permafrost | place: Sweden: Abisko...
CACTGGAGTGTTGTAGACAAGAAAACCTCCAGACGTATACGGAGTGTAATTGGCAGCATTGATGTCGTTGAAAGTTATTGTATTGGTGTCAGTTACAGTAGCTTGGTGATAGTCAGAATCGCGCAGTGGCCAGTTCGCCGCATTGATCTCGACCATACCTCCCGCACTGACCACGGCGGCGCGCCACCCCGACACTAATCCATGCGATGCTGCAGTGATCGATACCGGCGCGGTGGCGACGATGGCCGTGATCGGCTTGTAGATCAGGGGCGGCTGTTCCCAGCGGATCACGCGTTGCCACGTCTCGCCTTGCAGGATGGTGAAGTTCTTCTTCGTGGCCATGTGTTCCTCTACGTAAGGCCCATCAGTGAATCGTTCGACGCGATAACGATGCCGAGGCTGTTCTGGATCTTGGTGATGATGATTCGCAGATCGTTCACCGTCTGCCGCAGGTACAAGTCGTCATCGCCGCTCTTGCGCGCGAAGTGGTACTGCTCCACCAGCCGATCAAACTCAGCGATGTCGGCGTCAGAGATCACCGGCCAGTCTCCATTCGGTACTGTTCGGTGGCTCGCGCTGCTTCGGCCGCAGCGTGCGATTCCTTGGAGCCGTCGAAGCGATACGCGATGATCGCGGCCCACGCGGTGACGGTGGCCATCAGGATCGGACCAGACAGCCCCAGCAGGCCGGGATCGATGGTGCCCTTGCTGCCCATTGACTGCGTGATAATCGCGCTCAGCAGCCCGACCGTAATCGCCGTCAGCACACCACCCGCGATGTACACAACGGTGCGCGTCATGTCCCACATGCCCGCCGCGTGCTCCGCGATGGCGATGGACGAGACGGTCATCTTGCCTTTGTTCTCAGCGTCGTAGCGCATCTGGTCAAGGAGCGCCATCTGCTGCACGAACGGCATCACAGCGTTTAGGTGCGCAGCAGCGGCATCTTCCACGGCCTGCAGCTTGGCGGCGTCCGACTGCACGGCGGCAGCGGCCTTGATCGCTACGCTGTCATCCGCCTTCATTGCTTCCGGAGTGGTGCCCGCCGCCGTCGCCACTGCGCCCAGCAGCATGTTCAGCAGGTTCTGCACAGAGGTTGATTTGTCCGCGCCACCCGTGACGATGGATTGCACGTTCTGCGCGACTTGCGGATTGACGAACTTGCCGACGACGCTCATCAGTAGCGGTACGAGAAACGTGCTCAATGTGCCCATTGCTGCTCCCTGTGGTTGTGACTGTGATTGTTCTTGCGGTGGTAGTTCGGTGCTGTGATCTTCGATGGGCGCGGAGGGCTGCACCCCAGCGCAAGCGACATAGATCTCGCGCGCCAGTGCGCCACGCTTCCTCGCTTCGCCATCGTGGTCAGCGGGCCGTTCGTACAGCCGGGATACCGTAGCCCCGGCATCTTCCGGCGTCGTACACGCGGCAAGCGCATCCCCAGCGTGCTTCTCGGAGTTGCGCAGTTCCCAATCAACAAACGCCAACTGCTCATCGAGCGTGCTGCCTTGAATCGGCTTGCCGAATACCTTGGCGAAGTTGGCCTGACGATCCGGATGCCACTGCGCGATGGCGTACGCCAATCCACCGTCGCCAACGATTGCTACGTTGAACCGCGATTCTGTTTCGAGGTTGGCGGTGAGGCCCGCCGACTGCGCTGGCGTCCACCTGCGCGAGCAGAAGAAATCAAACGCTTGCTGCCGCGAACTCATTGCTTACCCCCGCCATGCAGAAAATGATAGATCGTTGCCACCAGTGCGCCAAACGGAGCCGCCCACACCACGGCACGACGTGTCATACGCCCCATCCACGCCACACCATTGCCAATATGCCCAAGCACGCGCACTCCGCTCTTCATGGTGTCCACAGCTTCCAGCAATGGAGCGACATCTGAGGTGAGTTTACGAGTGGTCAAGATGTGTGCGTGTAGCGTATCCCCAATACCTTTGAGCACTACATCTTGTCCATTCAAGCGCTCAAGCATGGTTGTTTGTCCGATATGCAACTGTTCAAACTTTACCACGCCCTCCTTTAGCTTTTCATCCACGCCAGTCCTCCACTCCATGTCAACCGTTCTCCGCTCTTCGTTGGTCATTGCGGCTGTCCCGATTGGTATGGTTGTAGGCTAGGGAACATCTGCTGTGCAAAGTACGACTGCCGTGGATTGAGCATCATTCCCCCCATGTTAGCTCCAATTGCCCGTTGCTTTGCCCGATCCACTAGCCCACTGCCTACGTCAGCACGGAACTGAGGATGCTGCACAGCGAAGTTTATATTCTCTCGCATGATATTACCAATGGCATCGTAGTCCCCATGCTCGTACGCTCTGTACGCAGCATTGCGCAGATCCTGTTGCCGACGCTGTAGCAGATCGTTATTCGTCTGGAACTGGAACGAACGCTCGCTCTGCTCTGCCCGTTTGCCCCCGACGAATCCACCAGCCTGCATGAACACATTCCAACTCGACGGCGTGATTGGGATCTCGTTGTTGCCGCCTTGTGTCTCATAGCCGTACTTAGCAAGGCGGTATGCCTTGGCCAAATTGCGTGCGCCTGCTGGCAGCGCATCGTTGATGGCAGACACCATGTCACCACGCGCGTAATCCTCACGCCCTTTAAGGATGCCCATGCCGATCCCCATCGCCGGGCCAAGCAACGTCACCGCGCCGTCCTTCAGCCGGTCATCCATCTTGCGTCGATCCGTCAGGAACGTAGTGAACGGCAGCAGATCCTGATACCCGGAACGGCTGCTCATGTCAAAGTCGAGAGCGCGCGGCAGTCCCTTCGAGACGATCTCGCCACCCTTCTCACCGAAGATGCCGTCCATGTGCGCCCGCCATGCCCGCTGGAAGTCCGGTGGCGAGTCGTTGTCGTCGCCAAACAGGGTGCCTAGAGCGTTCGCAGTGGCCGTCAGCATACCCATCATAGGCAACCCAAGCGTGCCCGCCATCAACGAGGTCATGGTGGCAATTCCCAGCAACTGCTTCTGCGCCTGCCGGGCTTCCTTGTTGGTGAATGAGTTGCCCCACGCGTCCATCGCCACACGCGCCAATTGCTCCGTCATCTGAATGTCGTACTGACCGAAGCCCACGAACAGCGGCGTAGCCTTGCCTGCAATGCCACGGCGGCCGAGCGCACGCGCCACGTTGGCCTGTGAGTGGTTGCCGTCCGTGTTGGTCACGGTCTGCAGCGCGTAGTCCTGCGCCGCCTTCTCGTCCATCTTGCCGTGCTTGCGTGCCATCTCGAACGCCGTGGTGGCCGTCACGATCCGGTTCAGCATCTCAGCGTAGTGCGGCATCACCGTGGCGATCCGGATGAACTTCGCCATCGGGTTCTTCGAGGATGGGTCCATCCGCATGATCTGCTGCGTCTGCCCGAAGTTCATCATGCCACTCCACTGCAGCCGCTCCAGCATGTTCAGCGTCTCGCCAGAGAGCAGCGGCGTGCCATCCGCCTTCTTCAGTTCCTTGAAGCGCAGTTGGATGTCGGACAAGCTGGCGGCGCGATTGAAGTAGCTGTCGCCCTTCTCCTGTCCCCAGCCGAGCTTGAGCATCGAGGACAGGATGCCAATCGCCTCGCCGGTCTTGCTGGCCATCGTGGACGCTGCACGGAACATGCCGTACTTCGATCCGATAGCAGGCATCGACATCTGCCACGGCTGCCACGCGGTCATCGCCGTGTACGCAGGCGACATCGCCAAGTCCCACGCCGCCGTCAGACCCTTCACGGTGTCAATGACCGGCGAGTTGACCGGCGTCTGCAGATCGACTGCGCGGCCCATCCACTCCTTCGCGTAGTTGGCGAGCGTCAGTTTCTCATTGCCAGCATCGGTCGTATTGAGATCGCTGATCGATTTGCGCAGTTGCGCCAGCCCTTCCGCCATGCGCGGAGCGGCGCGAGCGTTGATGAGCGATTGATTGCTCATCGTCATGCGATCACCGAAAGTACGCAGCATGTTCTGGCTGGCACCCGGTGTGTTCTCGGCGAACATGGCCGCTTTCAGCGGCGACGTTTCCGGAAGCTGCTGCCGGTGCGTGTCGATCAGCGTGTTGATGACCAACTGCTTTTCTTCGTGACTCAGATTCGGCTCGTCGTTATAACGCTTGATGAGCGCCTGCACGAATTGCGGCGTGGCAGTGTCGATGTTCTTTTCGTGATCGAGCACCTTGCCATCGTAGTAGGAGTCTTTGCCTTCAGCGTCCTTAAACAGCCCCGCATCTTTCAGACTCTTCACGCGTGCCATCGCCTCGTTCAGTTCCGCAGCGGAACCGAACTTCATGTACACCTTGCGCTTGTCACCGAACCCGGTGTGCCAGTCACGCTCCAGCCCGCCTTCGGCACGACTGCCCGTGATGACCTTGCCTACCCTGTCCCACGCGCCGGGAGTGTTCGCCACCTCGAAGCCCATGTGATAGTCGCCAGAGCGGCCGATATGCACATAGGGCGTTGCGGCTTGCTTACGGTAGTTGCCGAGCAGATCGTCCACGATGCTCTTGGACATCGTGGAATCCTTGAACGCCTGCGACTCCGGGGCGTGCTTCGGCGGAAGCTTGTCCACCAGTGGCGTGCTCGCGCCGTCCTTGGCGTTGTTGGCCGTGATGTCGTCGTTGACCTTCTTCAGTTCGCTCAGCTTCGCGTTCTCATGCAATTCATCGAGCTTGCCCTGCATGTGCTTCATCGCGTCGTTGAGCTTCGCTTCCTGCAGATTGCGGTCGAGATCCTTGTGCGTCGTCCAGTCGAGATCCTTCATGCGATCAGCGAACGCGGGCAGCTTGTGCAGGCCCTGCAACTTCAGCGTGTTCTCCAGAACGGTTGCGTAGTAACGCGCGAAATCCAGCCTGTGCTTCTGCAGGATGTTGTCGTACAGCTTCACCATTTCCGGATTCGAGCGCTGCAGTTCGGAATACGCCTTGCGCGCTTCCACCGCCGTCGAGTGATTGAAGTCCTCCGCAGTGGTTCCCTTCACGCGCTTCTGTGCGTCGGCCAGCGTAAGATCGGCAGGATGCACACCTGCGTACTTGGCGTTACGCGCCATCTGCGTCATCTTGCTAAACGCGGCCGGGCTGGCATCAGCGGCATTCAGCATTTCGTGCATCAGATCATTCGACTCGCCCTTGCCATTGATGAGATGTTGCGATTGGCCGCCGCGATCCGTGATCGTCTGCTTCCAGAAGTTGATCGACGTGTTCAGCTTATCCAACGCAGCCTTCATGACCGCGTTGTCGGGAAACTTTTTCATCAGTGTCGAAGAGATACGATCCGCCAGCCACATCTGATGATTGAGCGTGAGAAACTTTATCGCTTCCGTGTGTCCACGCGCGCCAGCATCGCTTTCGCGCAGGCTCTTCAGCAGCTTCGATGACACTGCTGCCATCTTGTCCGTCGCCCGGCGCTGGATCTCCACGGCATCCGTGGGATTCGACGGGTCAAGACTCTTCTTGAAGAACCCGGTCAGCCCACGGTTGAAGATCTCCATCGTGTCGTGACGCGGATCGCCAAACAACGTCTTGGTCGCGCTCAGCAGATCCTCGAAGTCGGTCTGGTGCTTCGGCTCGATACCAACCATCGCACGCAGTGCGTTCGTGAATCGCGTCCAGAGTCCAGAGCGCCCACCCAGCATCTCGGCAATCAGCGGGTTGTTGAGTGCTTCGGCCGTGAACTCGTGTGCGCTCTCCAACGCGAGACGCTGCGAAGGATCATCCAGATCAGCGATGTCGCGGAACTTCTCGCGGATCGCGTCGATGGTGTTCAGCGCATCGACGTTGCGCTTCTGCTGTCCGGTCAGATCGGTACGGTTGCGATTGAGGATCGCGTCCCCCAGCGCTCGATGCGCCAACGCATGCACCGACTCGTGCATCAGCGTGATTGCGTTCATCCCACCGCGACCGATCTCGATGGTGTTGGTGCGCGGAACATATCGCCCACCGTCAAACGCCGGATCATCGACCACGACCACGCGCGCATTCAGATGGTCGCTGCCACCCAGCAACTTGGCCACCATGCGCATGATCGGGTTGTCGTGGTTGCGTGCGATGTATTCCATCGCCGCCTTGGCGGTCGGGTTCGCGCCGACGTGATCGCCGAAGTCCGTGTCGTTCAGACCGTTGATGCCGCGCTCGTACACGCCGCCCTTGTCGGTCATCTCCTGCATCTTCTCGGCGATCTTGCCCAACGCTATTGCTCGCTCGTCCGCAGTGATCCTACCTTCCTCTTCCGCCTTCAGCACGGCGTTCATGCTCTTGTTCAGTTGCGCCTTCTTCGTGGCCGCGTTGATTGCCGCCATTACCTTCCGAACCGCTACTTCTGGCTTCGCTACAGATACTTCACGCGGCACGGCGTCCTTGGCGTCCTTGGCGCGATTTTCTTTCTCCTTGGCCGCAACGCTGTCACGCATCGAGCGATATAGGATCAGTGACTTGGCGAAGTGTTCAGCACGCGCTTCATACTTGGCGAACTCAGCCGGGCTAAGCGAACGCAGAGCATCCGCTGCCGCACGCTTATTAGCCGCACTATTGCCAATGGATCGATTGGTGCTATCGATGTTGGAGATCGTGCGTTCCAGCTTGGTCGCCGTACCTGACGTGATACGCGCCGACACCCACGAAGTCATCAACATCAGGTTGTTCGCGGCAGCGATCTCATTCATCGCCGACTGATGCACTCCATCTTTGTCGATGGACATGTTGCCGATGCCTGCACGGTCATCCCACTTCGATTCGGTAAAGAGGTATTCGCTCTTCGAGCGCGGCTGTTCCGGATTGCCGTGCGCTGCATCTTCCGCTTCGCCCATCGCATCCGTTTTCATCTGTACCACCAATGCTTCACGCTTGTCGCGCTCACGGATCTGCGCTTCGAGATTCAGCATGCGCGCAGTGTCTTGCGACGTGCGTGTAGGAAGCGGCTTCGCTGCGATCTCTTGCAGTTGCGCTTTGAGAGCAAGCGTTTCTGCCTTGTGCCGCTCGATAGCGGCTCCGATCTGTTCGACCTTCGCTTCGGCCGCCTGACGCGCAGTTTCGATTTGCGCTTCCTTACGCGCGGCAGTGATCTCAGCACGCGACGGTGGGACAGGATTCGCCGCCTTGTACTCCTTGCCGAACGGCATCTGCTCACTTTGCTTCTTGCCTGTGATGCTCGTCGCTTCTTCGCGCGAGACGAGCTTGCCGTCGTCGGTACGGAACAGACCGTAGTCGTCGCCCTTGGTCGCATCGAACTTGCGCCACGCGTTGCCGTCCTTCACGAGCCAGCCGCCATTCGGATTCTTGCGCAGCGCGCCAGCTTCCACGGCCTTGTTCAGCGCAGCCCCATGCACGGGAGCATCGAACTCCTGTCCACCGACGCGGATGCTGGCGCTGACTACCTTGCGCGTGTCCTCACCCTGCAGGCCGAACGTGGCCTTGGGATCTAGATCCCCTTCGCCTTTCGCAGCTTCGCTATCGCCGCGCCCGGCATTGGCATCCCCTTTTTCTTGAGCCACTTGGTCAACACTGGCGGCATTTTTGGATCGAGCTTCACCGGAGGTTGATTCGGGTTTGGTCCCCTTACCTGCTTCGGTGGCATCCGCACTGGCAGCTTCATCGGTGACTCTCTTCGTAAGCAGCTTGGCCGCGTCCTCTTGCGCCTTGATCTGCGCTTTGGTCATCGGCTTCTGCGGTTTGAAAAGATCACCCTGACGCTTGGTGATCTGTGCTTTCTCTTGCGCCGTCAGAGGCTTCGGCGTCAGATCCGTTCCACGCGCGTTGTCCGCTGCCAGATCGTGCGCACGCTGCACATCTTCCGCCGTGGGCGAGGTGAGCGCGAAGTGATCTCGGTCGCCACCACCTGCGGGAATCTCATGCACTTCACGGATGTCCTTGCCCGTGAGTTGCTTGTACAGCAGTTCCACTTTGATGAGGTACTTCGGGCCGTTAGCGCCACCCTTTTCATGCCACACATCCTGCAACGCACCGGCAAGCTGGTTCGGCTCCAATGCTGCGAGCTTACCAATCAGATCATTCTTCGCGTCCGTCGCACCGAGCATATTGCGCAGCCACTGCACGCGCGACTGCTTGTTTATTCCGTATGCGGTGCCCGTGTCCGTCGCCTTAACGATGGGCGAGTCCTTAACCAGCCCCAGCGCGCGTGCGGTCCCCTGACCCACGCCTTCCTCGCTCTTAGCTGCTTGCAGGCGCGCAGCGGCCTCATCCGGCGACATACCATTGCCACGCCCCGTGCCCCACTCGCGTGGTGCGGTGATGTCGATGGTCTGCGCGGCACGATCCAGCGCTTCCGGAGAATGGATGTCAATGTGTTCCACCGACATCTCATGCGCTTGTTCAGGTTCCGGAATGCCGTGCACATCAATCGTTTCCGGCTGGTAGTGCTCCGGAGTGTGCACGTTGATCTCTTGCGCCGGGCCAGCGAACATGTTCGGTTGTTGTTCCGACGACGCCTGCGGCCCGGTGTTGGTCACACCCTCGCGCAATTGCGCCGCAGTTTCTTCCGGCGTCATGTTGCGGCTGAGCGGCAGTTCGCCTTGGCGTTGGTCGCCGAAGTCGAGTTGTCCTTGCGTCGGCTGTTCTTGCGTGATGCCGGGCACAGGTGTCGGAGCGTTCTCCTGCGGCGGCTGCAACTGGAATTCTGGCGGTGCGTTCGGATCGGATGGCTGCAGCGAGAACGGGGGCCGTCCTTGCGTCGGCGCATCCGGATCGAAGCCAACATCGAGCGGCAACGCTTCGCCGCGTGCGACCACTACCTCTGCGTTGAGACGCCACTTGTCCGCGCCTGCCGGATCGACCTTGCGCATCTCCGTGTAGATGTGCCGAATCGCGTCCCCGCGATTTTTGTCGTACAGCGTGATCGCAACCGGATCAGTGATGTCTGGTGGGCGCGGAGCAATCGCTGTCTCGGCAATCTGCGCACGACGATGGTTGTTCAGCAACGTGCCGCCGCCAATCAGCGGCGTCATCAATGCGCCCATTGCCAACGTTGGCGCGACACTGGCCTTAGCCGCTTCCCACGAATCCGTAGGCTGTTTGCCGAGCGCGGCCGATGCGGCTGCTGCGCCCATCTGCACCGGCACCTGTACGCCAAGGTTCTCAGCAACACCAAGCCCCAACTGCTTCATGAACGCCGGGCTGATGAATGAGTTGAATGCACCCTGCGCAGTACTCTCGCCAGCCATCCCCAGCCCACGAGCCAGCGCCCCCGCCGTGCCCGTCAGCGCGCGTGCGCCGACTGCAGACGCTACACCCTGCCCGACACCTTGGATCAAGCCTTCCTTGGCCGCTGTGGAGCTTGCCTCTTCCGGCGTAGCGCCGAGCTTCAGTTCGCTCTCGTACTTGGATTGCGCCGACGAGCCACCGAACAGCGCGGCCCCGGCCAACCCACCGACCGCTCCCACCGCTAACGCAGGAGCACCCAGCGCAGCCGCAGCGGGCGCGGCGACGAGCGCCGGTAGTCCGGATGCCAGCATGTCTGCACCAGCGCCCCACGCGCCTGTGGTGCGATACAACGGATCAGTGGAACGCGCTTCGGCAGAGTCCACGAGCGATTGCCCGGCGTCGTGCACTGCTCCAGAGTCGGGCGAGAAATACTTCATCGCCTGCCCGATCATCGTCGGCGCACCGACCATCACGCCACTGGCAAGCCCGTGCCCGATGTCCGTCATCACTCCGTTAGGAGGAAGTGGTGCGGGGGCGGCCGGGGCCGCAGGAGCAGCGGCTTTGTTAGGTGTGCGTAGCGCTGCGTACAGCTTGTCCGTCTGCGCAAGAAGATTCGCCGAAAAATTCGGATCAAACGTCGGGTAGTCCATCGATTCCTACCGGGGGAGTGCGGTGGGCGGCTGATTCGGCGGCTGCAGTTGCGGAAACGCAGATGCCCCTGTGGGCTTACCTTCCATGTTGAACGAAGCGACACCTCCGTTCGGATCGTTCGGGTTGTATCCGACCATGCCAAGTTGCGTCAGCATCATATGCATCGCGTCTGGATTGTTGCCTGCGAACGTAGCAATGGTCTTGTACGCGCCCAGCCGATCCCCAGCCAGCAGTTGCTTTATCGCTGTGCCCTGCACCGCGAGTTGCGGTTTCGCCTTCTCTTGTTCCAGACCGAGCGTGCCCATCGCATGCTGCGTCATCCCTTCAGTATAGATCTGCTGCGACAGACGCTGCGCTTGCTTCGAGAGCGCGACCGCGTTCAATCGACCTTGTAGCGTGCCGCTTTCGCTGTACATCTTCTGACGAGCGTTGAGATCCGCCAGTTGCGAGTGCATCGTATCGCGCGTGGACATCTGTGCTGGAGCTTTGTTTTGCACACCTGTGAACGAGTTCGCTTGTCCACGCGAGCCGCTGCCCGATCCGATGATCGTGCTGTTCGCGCTGTCCACGCCGTAGTTCAGCGCGCGAGGAGCGCCGCCCTTCTGGTTGATCGCATCCATGCCCGCTTGCTTGCCCCATCCCGGTTGCGGGCCACCCATCAGCGCAGATACTTCCTGCGGTGTGCCGACACCACCGGCACCGCTCAGATTCGTAGCGATGGCTCCGTTCGAGTTCCAGTCTGCAACTGACTTCGCCGCTGCCGCCTTTGCCGCCGATTCGGCAGCCGTTGGCATCATGTCCGGAAATCCGCCCGTCTCCCCCGGCGAAGTTGAGGGAACTGCAGGAGCGACAGGGCCACTGGTAGGAGCCGCATCAACGAACGTTGGGTATGCGGCAGAACGATTCTGGATCGGTGCTGGTCCCTGCCCCGGAAGCGCGTTGGTCTGCGTGTAATTCTTCAGACTCTGGCTCTGACGTGAGGCGAGCAAGGCATCCAGCGAAGAGTAGTCGGGCATGCTGCACCTCAGTTGTGTAGATACGTGAATCCGTTGTTGCCGAAGCCCCACTGGATCGGCTGCCACTTCTTGCGCTTGATGTCACGCTTGCACTCGATGATGGCTTCCTCGAAGCGCTTCTTGTGGGCTTCCGCTTTGGTCCGATCCTCACCATCAATGTCCACGTTGCGCAGTGCGCGATACGCTGCCCACTCCAGCATGTCCAAGTGGTACTCTGATGGGATCTCGAAATCGGTAGTCAGTTGCGATAGATCAAGTGTCAGCAGTGGTTTGCGGATAGTACGCAGGTAAACAATCTTGCCCGTCTCCGTGTCGCCGCTCTGGTCGAGTGGCATTCCGAAGAAGCGCATTTGAATAGCGTGATCGGTGTTCGGATCGAAGCCTTCGTCGGTGGTAAACATTGATGGCTTACCACTGACCGGGTATAGGGAGAAGTCATATGATTCAGTGAAGGTATTGTTCGCCCCCACTGATGCATTGTGATTCATCCGTACCAGATCCTTGGAGTCATCTTGGTGTCGTGCCGAGATCACGTGCAGCACTGATGGGTCCAGCGTGTACGTGTCGGTAGCACCATCCCCAACCAGTGTCACCTGAGTGACGGCAGGCGTGGTGCTATCGTGGATGCACAAAGACAAACGCGCAAATCGTTTTTGCGCGTCGTCGATGTAACGGATCAGATTCGTGTCCTGCCAGAAATGATCCGCAGGACCGCTTTTCAGTGCGGTGGCATCACGAAGAATCGCCGTGCGAAGCTCGTCCAACCCATCTTGTAGATTCACGTGGTAGCACTCACGCCGCCCTTGTGGCCGGGATATGCGCCACAACGCGATAGGGGAAACGCAGCCGGTCGCGGTAGCCCGTGATCTGCATCGTGTCGGGGTCAACGATAGGCGTAGCCATGATGGCCGAATCGAGGATGTTGATGATCGACGGCGGCACGTCCGCAGCCATGTTCGCCTTCAACATGTAGCCGACGCCCTGTGCGCCAAAGAACAGGCCCGTGGGGGGAATGTGCTCGTTGTCCTCCAAGATGATCCGCACGCGCGGACCCTCGACGGCAACTTCGACCTTGCGCGGCGCGGGCGCTTCACGCACCACCGCAGGCTCCATCGTGATCGGGGGCAGACCGGGAACAGGTTCGTCGTCGGACAGATTGGCAAATGGATCGCTCATGTTATTTCTCCGTGGTTGCTCGTTTGAACGACTGCCCGAACTCGTCTCCGTCGTCATCGGTGTCAGTCGTGAGGGTCTTGATGTTCGCCTTGATCCAAGCTAGTGCTTTCTCAGCGGTAGCGAATGAATACTCCTTGGATGGATCTTGGTACGGCTGCTTTGGATCTTGGTTCGCCTTGCGAATGCTCTGGTCATCCACGCGCACCACGAACCCGTTTGCGATGCTGCGAAGCTCCGCAATGGTTCGTGATGGCATGGACGGCGCGACGGCGGAATTCGCCATTACGCAATCGCTTCCCAAGCGAAGGACTTCGACGCCGGGATGTCGGCCGCCTTGATCGTGAAGCCGCCCGCGTTGGTCACGACGCCACCCGGTTGGATGACCGTGATGCCGCTCGACACGTCGAGCGACCGCGTGCCCGCTGCGATAGTGCGGATGGCCGAGTTGGCAGCCATGTCCGTGTACCACTCCAGCGTGATCTTGTCGGTCAGGTTGATCCAGCGCACGACACGGGGGATGAAACCCACCGGGCCGATGGTCGTATCGACCGCGCCGCCAGCATCCGTGACGACGGTGCCCGAAGCGTGGTTGACGATGCTTTCGCTGTTGTATTGCACATTGGTCGTAAGAGCCATGTCGGTTCCTTTGGTGAGAGAGTGTTATGCGGACAGCACGGAATGCCACTGCCCCTTCGACGTGGCGACGAAGAAACACGCCTTGCCTGCAGGGATCGACAGCGCCACATTCGCACCGAGCGCGTTGATCTGCTCGCCGGTTTGTGGGAACACGTTCATGGCGTTGACACCGGCCGCGTTGGCGATGGTGAGAAACAGCCCGCCCGACGACAGCGGCAGCTTGATCGAGTCCGCTGCTGAACCGACCGTCGTCACCCGCGTCGTCATGAAGCTCACAGGGTACGCATTGGCCTGACCGCCACCGACTTTCGCCGTAACGTTGTCATCGACCGCGAGGTACGACGACCACACACCCTTCTCGAACGGATCGGTAAGGGATGCGTTGATGAAGTACAGATCCACGATGGCCATAATTTTTTCCTCTTCGAGTGCGGGGGCCGAAGCCCCCGCGTCTCAGGTTGATTACGCCGTCGCTGCGGATTCGCACCGGACCATGAACGCGTCCTGCAGGATGACTGCAGCCTGCCACGCCTTCCAGCCCACCGAACCACGCTGGCCCAGCGGATCGCCCGCTACCGGCTTCGGATTGACGACCATCGGCGTCAGCGAGTCACGCCCGCGCAGCGGCACAATGCCGAACGCATCCCGCGCCAGATACAGCATCGGATACACGTCCGCGTTGGTGCCCGACGTAGAACGCATCACGCCCTTAACGCCACCGGCATCAGGGAACGGGGTGAACACCGTCGAGATGAGGTAGCGCACGCGCTCGACCGCACCGATCTCGTTCTCGTATGGGGTCACGGTTCCGTACTGCTTGGTCGGGATAAACCCGATGATGTTGCGGCAGTCCGTTTCCATGTCCGGATGAATGAGCGCGATGAACGCGGCTTCCACCGGCTCCGTGCGATAGTTCGCATTGGACGACAGAATCGTCGTGATCGGCTTCGCATTCTGCCGGGCCAACGCAGTCGTGATCTGGCGTTGCAGCGCGAGCGTGATCGTCGTGTTGACCGCCGTACGCACGCCGCCGTTCGTCCAGAACACGTTGGTGCCAGCCTTCAGCACGTTGTAGCGCACCGCCTCGAACGTCTGCGCAGCCGATTCCGACAGAATCTGCGTGGCTTCCGAGAGAATCGGATCTTCGTGGGTATCTTCCACCACGTCCGTGATGTTGATGTAGTCGCCGTACTGGTTCAACTGCACCGTGTAATCTTGGAACGACAGGCGCAGACCGGCGGGCGTCACACCTTCAACCAGCGGCGTGAGAGACAGCGGCGTGAAGAACGGGTTGGCCGGATTGCCGTTACCTGCCGAGCCGGTTGCGCCGGTCAGGAAGTAACGCCGGAACTTCGCCGTACGCGTACTGTTGAGGGGGATCGGATACGCCTGTCCGAAACGCTCGATGACCATGTAGGGCATCGCGCGCTTGAGCAGTTCCTTGACCACGTACGCGGCGGTACGCGGAGAGATGTCACCATACTGTACGACTTGTGCCATGACGGCTCCTTGGAAGTGGCTGTTCAGTGCTCTACTTGGTGCCTGACGCTTCGGCCCATGCTGCATCAAAATCGTTGGGATCTGGCGCTGCGCTCATCGTAGTGCGTTTAGAATCGACCACTGTCAACTTGCTCGCCGCTTTCTTGGCTGCAGGTGAGAGTTCGGCCTTGACTGCTGCCGGTGTTGCAACTGGTGTTGCTGCTGCCGTCACCGGGTGTGCCTTTTTGTATTCCGTGACAAGCTCCGAAACTTCTTCGGGCGTGCCGTCTTTCATTGTGGCTTTCGCGCCTGCTTTTGCGAATGCCGGAAGAGTGTCAACCCATTCCGCTACCTTATCACGGATTGACTCATAGTCGCTGTGGTCTTTCTCCAGCATAGTCAACGTGAGTTGCGATTCGATAGCATCGGACAGTGCACCGAACCTGTCAAGCACAGGGTCGTATGTCCGTTTCATCTGTGAGAACACATACTGCACCGCGTTGTACACCGCCTGCTTGGTGCGCACCGCTTCGGCCTTGGAGATGTCGGGCCACTGTTCTTCATGCGCCGCGAGGATAGCTTTCTCATCGTCCGAGGGCACGTACCACACCGGGCCTTCCGCCGCAGGTGGGGTGGCTGGCGCTGCCGCCGCTTCAGCCGCAGGAGCAGGAGCGGGAGCGACAGCCGCTGCAGCCTTGGCAGCGGCAGCGTCGGCCGTAGCTTTCGCTTCCAATGCCTCAAAGCGGGCCTTCCAGTCGATCTCTTCTTCCTCACCTTCCGGTGGGGTGACAGGTGCCGCCGCTTCCGGAGCGGCAGGTGCCTCTGCTGCAGGAGTGGCAGGAGTCTCCGTGGCTGCTGCGACCGGGGGAGGAGTCGGCGCAGCAGGTGCAGGGGCAGACTCCGGAGCGGCGGCAGTCATTTGTTCGGAGGTAGTGATGGCATCGAACACCGCATCGAAGTCATCTTCCGGTAGCGTGCTCGCCGCCACTGGTGCCACTGCTGGTGCAGCGGGTGCAACTGGTGTCGTTTCTTTGATAGCCATGATGTGCCTTATAGTCTTGGTGCTGCCGTGTTGTCAACTTTTGGATCTAGCTTCTCCATCACCCACTTGTACACCTGCATGTACCCTGCCGCCTCACCCTGCAGCTTGTGCAACTCTTCCTTGTCTACCGTAAGCGCCTTGCTACGCAGCTTTTCCAGATGAATTTCCAGCAGGAGGAGGAGCGTCTGTACCGCTGGTTCGCCGGAAGCCGCGTGCAATCGGCTCCGGTATTCCTGCACCTGCCCGCGCTGCGTGTACGTCGGTTGGGGTAACGCCACTTTCGAGTCCTCCAAGGATTGCATTGAACGTCTCTGCCTCGCCCGCTGCGGCGTTCCTGTCCGATGCCGACAGCGATTTCGTAGCATCCGCCAACAGCTTGCGCACCTCTGCCTTCAGCAACTCTGCCATGTCCTGCGCGTCCTGCTGCGACTTCGCCTGCGCTGCCTGATCGATAGAATCTGCTTCGTCATCCGTGACCACGACGCCATCTACGTCGATGTCGCGGACCTTCATCTTCTCCTGCAGCAACTTGTGCCACTTCACGTACGCCCGTTCCTCTGGCTGCAACGATTGCCCCAGCATATCGAGCGCGATGCCGCGCACTTCTTTCGCCATGAGCGACGTGGAGCCGCGCGCAATCGGTGAGAAATCGCCCTGCACTTCCGGGTCCGGATTGAAGTGCTTGTTGAACAGGATCAGCGACGAGATGTATGAGATCGTGAAATTGTCGAAATTGCGCACCGTATCCTTGAACGGCAGCGCGAGATCACCCTTCATCATCGACGCGCCCGCAGCCGAGCGGAACGGCTCGCTGGGGAGCTTCTGCATATCGCCACCCGTACCAGCGTTGACGAACGTCTCCATGTCGGCGAAGCCCTGATGCATCTCGATCACCGATTTCAGATCGGGGATGTGATTGTCGATCTGGATGTTCTTCACCACATCCAGTTGCGCCTCGCTGCCGGTGCCTTCTCGAAACCACATCTTGTATGGCGTGACGTTTCTCTCATCCACGTCGTCTCGTAGCAGTTCGGTGTTGACCACGAGTTGCGGACCACACGTGATCGACGCGTTGTCCATCATCATGCGGGTCGCCGCTGCCATGCCCATCTGCGAGTCGCGCATGATGTTCGGCAGGCCATTGCCAAGGAGCGAACTGTCGTCCTCTTCGTAGATGAAGTGATGGTACATCTTCACCCGCAGGTTCGGTTCCAACTCGACCCACGGTGAGATGTCGCACTTGATGATCTCACCATCGAGCATCCAGATCGACGCTTCCGCCATGTCCTTCGACAGATTCTGCGGCAACTCGATATTGGCTTCCTTCAACTGCTGACTGGAGACGATGCCATCCCACACGATGATCTCGAACTTGCTGCTGGAGAGCACATTGACCGCGCTCTGCACGCCGATGGTTCGCAACTCTGACTCGTACGTGCGCTCCTTCCAGTTGCCCTTGGGCATGCGCGCCATGTACGCCAAGATCACGTCACCGAAGAAATCGGGGCGATCTGCCAACTCGCGCAGTTGCGTTTTCGAGTGCACGAGCCGATGAAACTGGCCATCCATTTGATCGATGTGCTTGGCCGTCATATCCGGGTAGTAGTCCCACACCGGCACGAACTCGAACTGCGGCCGGAACGCGGTGTACTCCTGCGGCGCGTACTGCCCGGTCGTTGGATCAAGCTGCCACTTGCGCTGCTTCTGCGGGCGCACGAACGGCCCCTTGAGCACGCCCAGCCCATACAGCACACCGGAGAACAGCACCTTGCGCGCGAGCGCCACCATCGACAGACTGCGGCTGCCGCCGATCTCTTCCAACTGATCCTCGATCTCCGTTTCCAGCGAGCTTGCGCGCGTCTGCGCGAACGCCTTGACCGCTGCCTCGATCACCGCATCGGTGAGTTGCTTCTGCGCCTGCTGCGCGCCCGCCTGCGCCTGCTGCAGCACAGTCTGCAGATCTTCCATCGAGAGGTTCGGAATCGGTGATGGGCCGATGCCCCAATTCTTCTCCGTCGTGGGGAAGAGCAGATTCATCAGCCGCGCCACCATCGACACGACCTTGACGCGAGTCAACCGTGGGTAGGCTCGTGATCTGTTGGTGTCAAGTTGCTTCGAAATATCCGGATCGTACTCACCGAGGAACTGACGCAAGTTACGCGTCCAGCGTAGCTCCGCGAGCTTGCGGTGATTCTCGTATGTCTTGAAATCCGCTACCAGACGCACACCGAGCGCCTTGAGCTTCTGGTGATCGATGGGGACCGGCTGCAGCAGAGCGGGCGCGCTGACCGCATCCGAGGGCATCACTGGCTGCGGCGGTGGCATCGACGCGACTGGTTGTGCTACCGGGTCCATATCGTGTCCTAGCGCTGGTTGTAGATATTCACATCAGGGCGACTCGGCTGACGATTCTTGCGCTTGATGCTGCGCTCGCTGTCCACGAAGAAGTGCTGACACAGGTACGAGAACGCATCCCCCGGATGAGAGTAGATGTTCTTCATCGGAGTCTCGGCCGTGTCACCCTTGGTGTTGGTACTATACCGCCAACCACTACGCAGTGCACGAATGGTCACACGGCAAGAGGGATCAATGAGCAGCGCCGGGCCATTCTCAGTGAGTCTGGTGGTGAAGTGCTCGATGGCATCGATGCGACCGGGCAACTGGTTGTTATCGGTCGCTACTTTCACTCTGAAATGTTTGGAAAACACGTCAATTACCGTCGATTCGTCCGTTTGCGCCCGCTGTTTCGCGGCCGGATCGGGCGAAATCAGGAAATCGGCGTTCGGAAACACCTGCCTGAGATGCGGTTTTAGCTTGTCGGAAATGAAGCGTTTTGCCCCATAATCACGGGTTACAAGCTCTGAAAGTACCAATAATCGGCCAAAATGGTCTTGCTGGCCGAAGAGCATCGCGGTATTCATGCCGGGATCGAGGCCGCCGACGAGCCGCATCTTCGGATTGAACATGAGCCGCGTCTTGGCGATGTGGATGGCTGAGTTGAACGTCGAAATGACTGGCTTGCCAGCGAGCGAATAGCCCCACTCGACCTCGATGAACTGCTTGACCCAGTGCTCTGACTTGTCCTGCGCCAGTGACGTGTAATACGCCGTCTTGCCCGGCAGATTGTCGGTGTTTTCCGCTTCATCCGAGAAGCCCGATGGCTGCTCGAAGTAAGTCCACGTGCTGTTGGCCGCCTTGCCCGCGAGTAGGCGTTCGTTGGACCGTACTTCCTGCTCCATCTCGGTCGCATCGGCCTGATCCGCTTCGGCCAGCGCTTCATGCCACCAGTCGTCCTCGTTGCCGGGGTTGGATGACCCCCACATGCCCCAATTGGTCGCGCCGCCGTCCTTGGTCGGTGGGTAGCGTCCGCAGCGCGCGGCCAGCGCTTCCACGATCTTCTTCGGGATCTGCACGAACTCATCGATCAGAATGAACGTCGCTTCGAGCGAGAGCACGCGCGCCACGTCCTCTTCCGTATCGAGCGCGCGGAACAGCACCTCGCACTCTACGTCGGCGAAGCGGAGCACGAAGCGCTTATTGGTGACTTCCCATGTGCCAGCCTCGCCCGGCTTGAACCAATACATCCACGAGGAGATCGTCGTGTCCACCAACTGCGGCATCGTGTTGCGCACGATGACTGCGCGCACATGCCGCTTCTTGGTGATCGGTGAGATGGCCTGCAGCGTGGCCATGTAGACCAGCTTGAAAAAAATGCCGGTGGTTTTCCCGCTGCCCACCGGCCCGATGACCCAATCACTGAACAAGCGCCCCGGCATGTAGTGCCGAATGAACTTCTTGATCGTCGCCGGGGGCTTGTAGTCAATGAACGCCATCAGTATTTACCCTTTACGGACCTACTTTGAACTGCCCTTGTACATCCGCTTGTGTCATCGGATTGCCATGCTGGTCGAGCACGTACTTACCGGCATCGATGAGCCTGCCTTGTGCATCCTGCGATGGGCATCCTGCTGCCTCCCATGCTGCCTCTGCTGCGGCATTGCTTGCTGCCATATCGACCACAAACTGTGAAGCGTCGATCCATCCGATGTCACCAGCGGATTTGACAGCGAGCAGCCAGTGACCACCTTCCGGCTGCGGATTCATGAGCGTGATGATCTTGAAGTGCCGGGTCTTTTCATTGCCGCCCATCAATGCCATCATGGTATTGCCCGCGCCCCACAGCCCTAGCTCGACGCCCTTCTGCGCGCCCGGCAAGCCGTAGAACCAGTAATCCTTGTTGAAGTATCGCTTGTCCCCAACCAAGTCGGTCCACTGTGACCAGTCGGCGTCGGCCGTATCGAAGCCGTGGAACACCTGCGGCGGTGCATGCGCCGTACCGTGCCCGGTGGGAATCGGGCCAGCGTTGCCCCCACTGCCGCCCTTGAGTCCTTGGATCTCGACGGCGAGCGCGGCGATCAGTGCTTTGATTTCAGCGAATGCGGCAATGTATTCTGCGTCCATTTTTATGTCCTATCCTCGATAGAAATGCGTTGGGTACGGTGCAACTCCTGCCAGCAAGCCAAGCAGATACAACAACACGATCAGACCAACGACAACCTTCACAATCGTTTTCGGTGGGTCAGGTAGCGGCATCATGTCGATGATCCAAAACGCGAACCAGACGATCAGTCCGACAATCAGCAGCGTAATCAGCAAAGATATTAGACCGGGCATGGTGTACTCCATTCTCTAAGCGAGGTTGATGTTGATCTGGAGATTACTGCCCATAACGCGGTCAGTCTCCTTCGGTTCGAAGCCTGCCACCCGCCACGTGGCTTCGATCAGCTTCGCTTTCACGTTCGCCGGGGTATGGAGACTGTGGATCAACCTCCACGACTCTGGCAGCAGTGCCTCGGCCTGCATGCGGGCCTTGGCCTTGAACGCCATGCCGTCCTTCTGCAGCATCTCGCGCGCATCCGCGAATGCCTTTTGAAAGACTGAATTCTTGGTGAACTCTACGAACCGTTCCTTGCTGATGTTATAGCTCTCGCAGATCTCACGCGGGCTGCTCTCGCCCATCGCCAATTCAATCGGTAGCGCCGGGGGCCAGCCAAGAAGAGACGGGTCGGATTTGATGAACGCCAGTGTCTTTGCTTCCGCAGCGCCCACGAGTGCGGTGCCGAGGGCTTCCTTTAGCTCTTCCTCGTTCATTTCAGATCCAGTTCCATCTGCCGGGGGTGGCGAGCGCTATTCTTCGCCCTGTTCTTGGCGATGTAGCGCTGTTTCCACTCGCGCACCTTCTCCGGGTTGGCCAGCTTCCACTCCCGCTGCTTGGCATTGTTGCACACTCGACAGTACCAGTGCAGGCCATCAGGCGAGGTGGTGTTCTTGCCAAACTTGGATACCTCCTGTGGTTTACCCAAAGAGGGGCACGTGGTGCAGGAGCAAATTTTTCGAAGGGCGGTCATGGGGGTAAAAGTAAGGGTATTTGGGGTAAAAGTCAAGAAAATCTCATAATTTCATGAGAAATACTCAGGAGCAAGGGGAGGGTATAAGCGTAGAAATTGGGAAAATTTGAGCGTGACATGGGCAAATCAAGAGCTGGCACGCGCCCAGCAAAACCCCTTGCCCCTACCCTCTTTTGAGAAAGGGACTCCTAACGTTATGGGGCACTACATCGTGCCAAAGTAGATGCGCATTGCCTGGACTAATAGCGGACATTTTAAATGCTACCTTTAAAATACTTTCACGATTGCTGCTGTTCATTGCACATTGTCCTATTTAGATGCTATGATTCAATCGTGGCCAGAACAAACGACCACTAACGTTTTACACTTCATTGGAGATTCATCATGGCAAATAAGCAAAGCGCTGTTTCGCTCGCTGTCCAATCCGCAATCAGTGTTGCGGTCAAGCATGCCAAGACCATCAACAAGGTTTTCGGCACGATGCGCAGCAAGGTTATCGTGGAATTGCAGGCTGTGTACCCCAGCAAGGCGGAATACATGGCGGCCGATTTCTATCCTGTGCACTCAGCATTCATGCGGGAATTGCGCACGCGAAGCGAGGACAAGACCAAGGACAACAAAAATACCGATCAATATGCTTTCGCTCGTGCATGGTTGATCGAAACGTACGGTGGCCTACGCAACAAGGAAGGGACCGGATTCAAGTCTGCCACGCGGGAATCGCAAAAAATTCCGCCGGGCGTGTATCTACGCACGTTCAGCGTTAAGCTTGAATCGATGTTTACGTACATCGACAAGGCTCCACTCGATGGCATCGAACCTGCCATGCTGGCGGAACTGCGCGCAGAATGCGAACGTGCGCATGCGCTGTTTACGAAGCTCGAAGCGTACCGCGAACAGGAAAAAGCTGCGGCGGAATCGGATGCAGCGCTGGCGAAGGCGAAGGAGAAGGCTGCCAAGGAGAAGGCCTCCGTGGCCAAGGCGAAGGCTAAGGCTGCTGTGGTCAAGCAAGCTAAGGCTGCGTAGTCTAACGTAGGGCAACAGGGGCGCGCCACGCAAGTGGCGCGCTTTTTCACGTGCTGACGTTCACTATCTTACTGGTAACATGCGCCATTGAGCTAATGCTGTGGGCGAACCATTGCGCTTCGCTCTTGCATTACCGATAACATCTCAGCATCAACAACGGGCCAGCCCTTCGGGGTTGGCCTTTTTTTTCGCCTTTAATTCACGCATGCATAGATCTAACTACATTACACACAACGCGCGACCTAGTAGTTGCCAGTGGTGGTGCCGCGCGAGTGCTCGCAGGTTAATAGTTTGTCACCAGTAATAGATTCTCAGGTCCGTAGATTAAAGCGACCTAGTAGTAGCCAGCGGAGCGCCGCAGCATGTATACACACAGCCTACCGGCTTATACACACAGCATATACACACAGGTTTTAAATGTTGCATTTAAAAACGCATTGGGTAATCAACGACTTATGATTAATCCCACATGGGAATAACTTAGATCCAAGTATAGACTTATACGCTTACCACGTTATGACCAGTGAATAGTGCATAGAATCAATGACATCCAATGCACCTTTCCAAGTAGCTGCGCGCCGCTGAATAGCGAGCACTAACCATGCAGGTATACATGCCCACGTCGAGTATCTATCTGAAAACCTTAATAACTTTAATTCTATAGAATCATAATAAGACACGGCTTTCCAGCTTAACCAGCAAAAACAGGGTACATACGTATAGGGAGGGTGCCCGAGCGCTTATTGGCGAGCTTCGACCGCTCCGAATTTGTCCGCATCCAAGCCCCCTATACGTATATATACTTCGGTCCAAACGCTATAAGTGGAAGGTCACAAATTCTACCCTTGAAAACATTGAGGAATAGCGCTGAGTAACTTGGAACGAAAGCCCTATACGTGGACAATTTTCGCTTATTCATGGATTTATACCCCCTAAAGGCAGCATGCTCGCTGGTCAACTATAGGATTACACTCATTATTCTAATCACACACGGCATGTGTGTTTACGCATATTAAATAACACGCCTTTTCTATACTCTTAGCGTTTATCCACGCACCGCTCTGTATTTGACACCATATACACACAAGAGCTATAATATAGGGGTAGTGGAGATTAATTAACAACTTAATACGGCAGTGGTTCAGCGGAGGGCGTGGACAGCGCGCCCGGCCCCTGCCAAGTACCGCGTGGCGAAGGCAGCGCGGCGAGACGTAGAGACAGCGCGGTGCGGGGGATTTTAAAGGTTGCATTTAACAGTTTGACCCACCCCACCCGAGTGCAGGGAAGGCAGCGCAGCGATGAGGCCGGAGCGAGCAGTTGAACGAGTGCCCAGCGCGCACAAGACCGAACCCGAACCGGCAGGAAGTTCTGCCGCGTAGCTCGAAGCTGTTGAGGATCTCGCCGTGGAAGCTGCCTGTCGCCGGGCAAAGCGGGGCACGGCAGGCGCGCAGCCTGCACGTGATGTCACCCAGCATGCCTGCAGCGCGTTGCGGTCCCCACCGGCCCGCATTCCCCTATCTGCGCCCCTATCCTAAGGCAATGCCCATGGTCATCTGGCCTACCGGCACGGGATGGGTGCTCTTTCGAGCGCCTTGAGATTCAGGACGTTCGAGCCGAGCAACGGCTAAACTTCTTAGGAGCAAGCACCATGTTCATCGACACCACCATCCGCAGTAAGGGACATCTCACGGTACGTGCGACCGCTCGCGGGTCATACGGAGAGACATCACATCGCCAGTTCGGGCCAGCGTATCGGCACGTAGACGCGGCACTCAAGTGCGTCGAGCGCTTGATAGCGCAGGGCATGCGCGGCGTGGAGATGTACAACTTGAACACGCACCACGTGGACTACTTCGGCAAGTAGATCACTTTCTAAATGCAACCTTTAAAACCACAGAAGGGGAAGCAATGACCAAGATCGTACGTTTCGATTGCGGGTGCATTGGCACCGAACCAAATGCAGGTGGAAGAGCAGCGATACTAATCGCGTGTGATGGCGATGGGCCCGGGGTAGTAAACCGTTCCATGTATGGCACGTCGTACACAGATGCAGATGACTACGACGAGATCGTGTGGCAGGCATTCGTGGATGCCTACAAGCTGAAGGGGCTGCGCAGTGCACTGCAGGTAGTGATGGCAGCCGATATGTTCAAGCCGTAACTTTTAAACGCAACATTTAAAACAGGAGCAACAAGCATGCATGCACCAATGTTGTCAGTAGCAACTCTCATCGCCGTTCTGCAAGCCGAGCGGCCGGAAGCAATGGACAAGCCGTACCACAAGGCAACAATGTGGGAGAAGGGCGCGTGTGACGAGTTCAACACCATCGTCATCCGCATCGCCCATGCGTTGTACCCACCGGACGGCACCGATCACGCAGCACGGGCCGCGTTCATCACCAAGTGTGTAATGGGAGCAGGAGCATGACACCAGAAGAATTCAGGGAGATGGTCGGACGACTGCGCGAGGAGCGTGAGGGCATCCCCAAGCTGACACCGGACCAGTGCATCAGTGCGTTCGACACGCTCGTGGTATCCAACGCACTGACCAAGGAGCCGGGCAAGTTCATCGCCCACATCACGATCAGCTTGGCCAAGCTCATGGCCCCCATGCCCGACGATGCCGTGCGTACCATTCTCGAATCGGTCTACGTCGGCTACACGGAGATGAAGCAGGAGTACGCGGACTTCGTGTCGGCAGGCCGGGCGGCCGAGGCTATCGACA
>Ga0302322_100000827_pt1 | contig 24242 bp, 27 predicted proteins | sample Fen_T0_2_FD_203757 | JGI IMG/M metagenome (GOLD analysis project Ga0302322, IMG submission 203757) | Peat permafrost microbial communities from Stordalen Mire near Abisko, Sweden - Fen_T0_2 | ecosystem: Environmental > Terrestrial > Soil > Wetlands > Permafrost | place: Sweden: Abisko...
CTCGGTGAAGTTGCCCTCGAACCAGCGGACGACGCTGTCGCCTTCGAAGGCGAGCACGTGCGTCGCGATCCGGTCCAGGAACCACCGGTCGTGGCTGATGACGACGGCGCAGCCCGGGAAGGACTCCAGGCCGGCCTCCAGGGCACGCAGGGTGTCGACGTCCAGGTCGTTCGTCGGTTCGTCCAGCAGCAGCACGTTGCCGCCGGAGCGCAGCAACTTGGCGAGATGCACCCGGTTCCGCTCGCCGCCGGACAGCTTGCCGACCTGTTTCTGCTGATCCGGGCCCTTGAAGTTGAAGCTCGACACGTATGCCCGGGCGGGCAGCTCGCGCGGCCCGACCTTGATGAACTCGTCGCCGCCGGAGATCTCGTCGAAGACGGACTTGTTCGCGTCGAGGTCGTCGCGGCTCTGGTCGACGTAGCTCAACTGGACGGTGTCGCCGATCTGGATCGTGCCGGCATCGACCGGTTCCTGGCCCAGGATCATCCGGAAGAGGGTCGTCTTGCCGGCCCCGTTGGCGCCGATGATCCCGACGATCCCGGCCTTCGGTAGCGAGAACGTCAGCCCATCGATGAGGAGCTTGTCGCCGAACGCCTTGCGCAGGTCCTTGACCTCGATGACGGTGTCGCCGAGCCGTGGCCCCGGCGAGATGGCGATCTCGAGCTCGCGCTCGTTGGTCTTGTCGGCGCTCGCTTCGGCGAGCAGCTTCTCGTACGCCCCGAGGCGAGCCTTGCCTTTCGACTGGCGGGCGCGCGGTGACAGCCGGACCCATTCGAGTTCGCGGGCGAGGGTCTTCTGGCGGGCGTCGGTCGCCTTCTCCTCGCGGCCCATCCGCGCGAGCTTCTGCTCGAGCCAGCTCGAGTAGTTGCCCTCGAACGGCAGGCCGCGACCGTGGTCCAGCTCCAGGATCCACTGCGCGACGTTGTCGAGGAAATACCGGTCATGGGTGATCGCGACGACCGTGCCCGAGTACTCCTGCAGGAACCGCTCCAGCCAGTACACGGACTCGGCATCGAGGTGGTTCGTGGGCTCGTCGAGCAGCAGCAGGTCCGGGTGCTTGAGCAGGAGCCGGGCGAGCGCGACGCGACGCTTCTCGCCGCCGGAGAGCGTCGTGACATTCGCATCGTCGGGCGGGCAGCGGAGCGCGTCCATCGCGATATCGACGTTGCGCTCCAGGTTCCAGGCGTCGGCGGCGTTGATCTTGTCCTCGAGCGCGGCCTGTTCGGCGCCGATCGCTTCGTAGTCGGCATCGGGCTCGGCCCATTTGGCCATGACGGCGTTGTAGGCGGTGATGAGCGAGTGGACCTCGGCGACGCCGTCCATGACGTTGCCTTTGACGTCCTTGGTGGGGTCGAGCTCGGGCTCCTGGCTCAGATAGCCGACGGTGAAGCCGGGCGTGAGCCGCGCCTCCCCGGTGAAGCCGTCGTCCAGGCCGGCCATGATCTTGAGGAGGCTGGACTTGCCGGCACCGTTGGGGCCGATAACACCGATCTTCGCGCCCGGGTAGAACGAGAGCGAGATGTTCTCCAGCACGGTCCGGTCGGGCGGGTAGTGGCGGGCGAGCTTGTACGTGGAGTAGATGAATTCAGCGGGCATGCGCCAAGGGTAGCGGCTCGCCGGCCGGGGCGGCCGTTCGGGGCTGGCGCAAGGGTCTCGGCGCAAGGGTCTCCCAGCCATCGCCATCGGGCGATTCGCGGGCGGGCACAACTCTCCCTCCCCATCGCCATCGGGCGATTCGAGCGCCGGCGAGGAATCTCCCGACGGCGATCATCGACTGACCGTGGCCCGCAAAGCGGCGTGGACTGGCACTAGACTCTCCCCGATGCACGAGCCGTTGACGCCGATCCCCCTGGCCGAGATCGAAGCCGCTCGCGAGCGGATCGCCGGGATCGCTCGACGGACACCGCTGGTGCCGCTCGGGCTCCCCGGGGAGTCGCCGCGGATCCTGTTGAAGCTCGAGAACCTGCAGCCGATCGGGTCGTTCAAGTTGCGCGGCGCCGCGAACGCGATGGCGGTGGCGGGACCGGATGCGCTGCGCGACGGCGTCTATACGGCGTCCGCCGGGAACATGGCCCAGGGCGTGGCCTGGAGCGCGCGTGAGCTTGGCGTTCGGTGCCGGGTCATCGTCCCGGAAGGCGCACCGGAGGCGAAGACCGCGGCCATCGAACGCCTCGGCGGCGAGGTCATCAAGGTCCCCTTCGAGGCGTGGTGGCGGGCGATGCAGCACCACGGCTACCCCGGCATCGACGGCCTGTTCATCCACCCGGTCGCGGACCCCGCGGTGATCGCCGGGAACGGCACGATCGGCCTCGAGATCCTCGAGGACGCGCCGGACGTCGACGCGATCGTGGTGCCGTTCGGGGGTGGGGGACTGTCGTGTGGGATCGCGTGCGCGGTGCGAGCGGTGAAGCCGGGCGTGCCCGTGTTCGCGGCCGAGGTCGAGACCGCGGCGCCGTTCTCCGCGTCGCTGGCGGCGGGCTCGGCGACCTCGGTCGATCGGGTCGCGACGTTCGTCGATGGGATCGGCGGAGCTGCGGTGCTCCCCGAGATGTGGCCGCTGGGCCGGGCGGTGCTGGCAGGTTCCCTGGTCGTGTCGGTCGCCGAGATCGCGGCAGCGATCCGGCTGATCGTCGAACGGTGCCGGGTCGTAGCGGAGGGAGCCGGTGCGGCGTCGGTCGCGGCCGCGCTGGCGAGCATCGGCGCTGCGACCGGTCCACTCCATGACGCGAAGACCATCGTGTGCGTCGTCAGCGGTGGCAACATCGATCCCGCCGCGCTCGCCACGATCCTCCGCGGCGAGTTGCCCTAGAACGCCTGCCCGCTCACCGCCGCACCGTCCCACCCGAAGGAGCCCGACCGTGGAACCCGCCGAGTACTTCCCGCTCCCTGCCGCCGTCGCGCATCTCAACCTGCCGTTCAGCGAAGCGGTCCGGGTCGGTGACGTGCTCTACCTGTCGGGCTCGATCGGCATCGACGGCACCGGCGCGCTCATCACGGGCGGCATCGAACCCGAGACGCGCCAGACCCTCGCCAATATCCGCGAGGTGCTCGAGCGGCACGGCTCGTCGCTGGATCGCGTGATCAAGGTGACCGCGATGCTCGCCGACATGGCCGAGTGGCCCGCGATGAACGCCATCTACGCCGAGCACTTCCCGGGGAATCGCCCAGCCCGCAGCGCGTTCGGCACGACCGGCCTCGCACTCGGCGCTCGGCTCGAGCTCGAGTGCATCGCACTCGTCGACCGGTAGGAGACGCCATGCGAACGCTCGAGATCGGCCTTGTGCTTCCCACCGGGGAAGCCTTCCTCGATGGCCCGGCACCCCGTTGGACGGAGATCCGCGATCTGGCGATCCGCGCCGAGCAGTCGGGCTTCGACACGGTCTGGGTCGCCGACGAGCTGCTCTGGCGGTCCACCGCAGGCTCGCCCCAGGGGTTCTGGGAATGCGTCGCCATGACCGGTGCGGTGGCCGCGGCGACCTCGCGGGTCAAGGTCGGCACGTGGATCCTGTCGGCGCTGCACCGCAACCCCGGCATCACGGCCAAGGCCGTTGAGACGCTCGATGAGGTCAGCGGCGGTCGGTTCGTGTTCGGCCTGGGGGCCGGGCACGCGGGAAGCCAGGCCCACGCATTCGGCCTGCCCGAGGATCACGTCGTCGGTCGGTTCGAGGAAGCGGCGGAGATCATCGTGCCGCTCCTGCGGGCCGGTCGGGCGACCCTGGACGGCACCTACCACGTCGCCCGCGACCTGGAGCAACGACCGGTCGGTCCGCGTCCGGGTCGGATCCCGATCCTGATCGGCGCCAAGGGTCCGAAGATGCTGCGTGTCGCCGCTCGATACGCGGATATCTGGAGCTGGTTCGTCGAGGAGCGGAGCGACATCGACGAGTTCGGGCCACGACTCGAGGCGATCGTGGCGGCATGTGTCGAGATCGACCGCGACCCGGCGACGATCGGCCGGTCCGCCGGCATCGTGGTCGAGCCGACGGCCGTGACGGGATCGGAGAAGGTCCTCGGTACGCCGATCCGCGGCTCCGCATCGGAGATCGCCGATGCGATCCGCACCTTCCAGGCGGGTGGCTTCACGCAGGTGGAGGTGCTCCTGTGGCCGCCGACGCCGGCCGCCCTCAACGCGATGCTCCCGGTGCTGGAGCTCCTCGACGCCGGCTGAGCTACGCGTCGCCCGTCCGGTAGTAGTCCCAACCGGAGAGCCAGGCTCGGACGGTGTGGCCGTCGATGACGGTATCGAAGCTGAGGCGTTCCGGACCCAGCGGATCGTCGCCGACTCGGTAGGCCCACTCCCCATCGAGTGCGACCAGCGGCTGCTCGTCATCGAAGCCGTCCGGCGCCGACCAGAAACACAGCCACGGAACGTCGCCGCGGAGGACGACGCGGAAGGTCGGTGTCCAGGGGTCGTGGCTTCGGTAGGTGCCGGTGAAGGGGGAAGCGCTGGGCTCGCCGCGCGAGTGATCGACTTCGATGGGTTCGATCGTGTCGTCGTCTGCGTCCGACGCCGCCAGGTCCGCCAGGTCCTGCGCGAGTTCCGCAGCCGGGTCGCGCCCTGTCTGCGCCGCCCGGACGCCCCGCAGCAGCCGCCGAGCGAGGATGTTGGGTCCGTGGCCCGGCCCGTTCTGGAGCACGACGGCGCCCAGCCCGGCCTCTGGGCCGCACCATAGCCCGGCGATGAAACCGACCATCCCGCCCGTGTGCCCGATCAGCCGTCGACCCCCGAACTCGCGTGCGTAGATCCCCAGGCCGTAGCCCTGATCGTTGACCGTCGGGACGGGTGCGAGCATCTGTGCCAGCGACGCCGCCGAGATCAGGGGTCCGTTCGGTCCCATCCCGTCGTCGAGCAGCATCCGGGCGAAGACCGCCATGTCCGCCGCGGTGGACGCGATCGCGCCATCGGCCGTGTCCGTCTCGAGCCATGTCGCGGGGAGCAGCGGGTCGCCCTCGTCCCAGGCGCGGTCGTCGCGGGCCGGCTCGTACCCCACCGCCAGCCGCGGGCGGATGTCGTTCGTGATCGCCGGCTCGGTCGAGTGCATCCCAAGCGGCACGAGCACGCGCCGTCGCAGGACCTCCGGATACGGCGCTCCATCAAGGCGCTGGATCATCAGGCCGAGCGCCTTGTAGCCGACGTTCGAGTAATGGAATCGCTGCCCCGGCTCGCCGCCCGGCGTCAGGTCGCGCAGGCGCCAGACCTGGAAGGTGGGTTCAGGTGTGCCATCGATGCCCGCCGTGATCCCGGCCGTGTGGCTGAGCAGATGCCGGATCGTGATTCGCAGCCCGGTGCCCGGCACCTCAAACCACGGGAGGTGCCGCACGACCGGATCGTCCAGGGCGACGGCCCCTTCCTCGACGAGCTGCATGACGATGACCGCGCAGAACGTCTTTCCGATCGACCCGATCTCGAACAGCGTGTCCGCCGCGACCGGCCGCCCGCTCGCGACCTCCGCGTCGCCGTACTGGCGGTCGGCCAGCAACCCGTCCCGATCCGTGACGGCGAGCGTCAGCCCCGGGATCGACCCGTTCGCGCGTAGGTCCGCGATGTGCCCGTCGATGGCGGTGATGGCGTCGTCCAGCATCGGGCCATGATGCCGCTTGGTCTTACAGACGGCTCGGCCACACGGATCAGAGCGATTGACACTGAGTGCGAATGGATGCAATGCTTTCGCACATCATGATGACGAGTACGAGTTCTGAAGCGAGACTGCGTGCGAGGAACCAGCTGACCTTGCCGGAGGCGGTGGTGAGTGCGGCTGGGATGGTCGAGGGCGACCGGTTCATCGTCGAGGTCGACGCGGGCGATCCGGACACGGTCCGATTGCATCGGATCCGCCCGAGCTACGCCGGTGCCCTTCGCGGCATCTACGGCGATACCGATGCCTATCTGCAGTCGGAGCGGGAGAGCTGGGAGTAGCGGTGCCCGGCCAGCCGCTCGAGTCTGTCATCGCGCCCGGAGCCGCACTCCTCATCGACAGCTCCGTCGTGCTGGCGTACCTGGCCGGTGGGGAACCCGGCAGCGAGCGGGCAGGGGAACTCTTCGATTCGATGGTCGCGACCGGCCGGAACCCGGCATGGATCTCAGCTGTCACGGTGCAGGAGATCCTGGTGCGACCGTTCCAGCGCGGCGCGGCCGCCATCGCGACGGCAGAGGGGTTCCTCGGCCACTTCTCGGGGCTGCGAGTCATCGACGTGGGTTACGAGGTCGCCCGCGAAGCTGCCCGCATCCGGGCCGCCACGACTCTTCGCACGCCCGACGCGTTGATCCTTGCCAGCGCCTCGATCTCACGGGCGGACATCTTCGTCACGGATGACGAGCGCTTGCGTGTGGCCGCGGGCCGGATCGCGCCGCATCTCACCGTAGCGGTGCTCCGGGAGATCGGCTGAGACGATCCTCGAGAGCTGACGTCCAGGGCTACAGCGTCGGTGGCAACCCGAACGCCGGGAACAGCTCGATCCCGAACGTCGTGATCTCGGCGATCTGGCCATCCCGCACGCGCAGGACGTCGAACTTGAACGCCCGGTAGATCGTGTCGCCCGGCTTGCGCAGATACGAGGCCGCCGTCGGCATGCGATTCGCGACGGTGGGCACCAATCGCCAGTCGCCCTCGCGCAGCGCGTTGGCGAGCAGCGGCCCGATGTTGTCCATCCCGTCGAAGAGGAACGGGTTCGGCGGCATGGTGACCCGCAGGTCCTGCGCCGAGATCGAGATCGCCAGCGCAGCATCGCCTCGTTCGTGCGCATCGATGAACTTCGCCAGGAGCGCCCGTTCCTCGTCGTTCGGCTCGCCGGCGGACCACTCGGAGCGCTTCGAGGGCAGGTGTTCGGACATCGTCGCCCGAGCTCGTTGGAGCGCGCTGTTGACGGCCGGCACGCTCGTGTCCAGCAGCGAGGCCGTCTCCACGGCCGACCAATCCAGCACATCCCGGGCGATCAACGCGGCTCGTTGCCGCGCCGGGAGCAACTGCATCGCGGCCAGGAACGCCAGCTCGATCGTCTCGCGCTTGACGACCACGGCGTCTGGTTCGTCGTCGGAGGGCGCTGCGGGCGCGACCTCATCCAACAGCGCATCCGGGTACGGCTGGAGCCAGGGCACCTCCGCGAACGAATGCATCGCGGTCAGCCGTCGTGCGTTCCGCCGGATCGCGTCCAGACACACGTTCGTGGCGATCTTGTACAGCCAGGCCCGGAACAAAGACGACCCATCGAAGCTGTCGCGCGCCCGCCACGCCCGCAGGAACGTCTCCTGCACGGCATCCTCGGCCTCATCGAACGAGGCGAGCATCCGGTAGCAGTGGACGTGCAGTTCGCGTCGGTGGGGCTCGACGAGCCCCTCGAACGCCGTTTGGGTCGCCATCGCGGCGGTCATGACGCCGCCTTCCCGACCGCGCCCCTACCCGTGGGCAGCCGCGTACCCGACTTCCTGGATGAGCCACGTGTTGCCGTCGGGATCCTTCATCTCGATGAAGGTCTCGTAGTCCCCGTGGCCCTCGTGGATGCCGGGGACCGGCTGGCCGGCGATCCCGTCGTAGTGGTGCGGCTCACCGAGGGCCACGCCCCGGCCGACCAGCTCGTCGCGGGCGGCGACGATGTCGTTGACCACCAGGTGCAGGCCGTGCAGTGTGCCGGGCTCCATCGGCGAGGTCTTCATCATCGCGATCGAGCACGACGAGCCGCGCGGGCTCATCTGGACGATGCGGAAGTCGCCTGCCGTGTGGTCGACATCGACGTTGAATCCACACTGGTCGGCATAGAACGCCTTCGAGCGATCCAGGTCCGAGACGGGAACGACGATGAGTTCGAGCTTGTAGTCCACGGGTCCGTTCTCCTCGAGTGGGTCGGGCAGGGGAGCCGACCGTCTGTCAGCTGTAACGACGGCCGCCCCGGAAACTCATCGGTCCACCGATGAGTCGCCCGCCCTAAGGGTGCAGGAACCGGGCCAGGAACGTGCGGGTGCGCTCGTCGGTCGGGTTCGACAGCACCACTTCCGGCGGGCCGATCTCGACGAACTCGCCGCCCTCCATGAAGTAGACCCGGTCCGCCGCTTCCCGTGCGAACGCCATCTCGTGGGTCACGACGATCATCGTCCGACCTTCGTGGGCCAGGGTCTCCATGACCTTCAGCACCTCGCCGACGAGCGACGGATCGAGGGCGCTGGTGGGCTCGTCGAAGAGCAGCACGTCGGGCTCCATCGTCAACGCCCGGGCGATCGCGACGCGCTGGCGCTGCCCGCCGGACAGTCGTGATGGGTACTCGTCGCGCTTCTCGCTCAGGCCGACCTTGGCGAGGTTCGCCTCGGCCAATTCGGTGGCGCGCTTGCGGTCCATGTGCTTGACGTGCATCGGCGCCTCGATGAGGTTGCCGATTACGCTGAGATGCGGGAACAGGTTGAACTCCTGGAAGACCATGCCCGCGTGCAGCCGGAGCTGGCGGATCTGCTCCTGGTCGTGCCGGGAGCGCTTCTTGAGCGGCTGGGCCGCCACCACGATGTTGTTGACGTCGACCACGCCCGCCGTCGGCTCCTCGAGGAAGTTCAGGCAGCGCAGGAACGTGCTCTTGCCCGAACCTGAGCGGCCCAGGATCGTGACCGTCTCGCCCGGATAGACGGTCATCGTGCAGCCCTTGAGGACGTGGTGCTCCCCGAAGTGCTTCTCGATGGCGGTCGCCCGGACGATCGGCACCGCGCCCGGCTTTACGAGCTTGCCGGGGACCTCGGCCGGGTGGCGGCCACCCTCGACGGGCGAGAGCGTCGAGTCGAAGGACGGGGTGGGCGGTGTGGTCATGATCGTCGGCTCTGGACGCGGTCACCGGTCGCCATCCGGCGTTCCAGGCGGCCCTGGAACAGCGAGAAGATGATCGTCAGCACCCAGTAGATGAAGGCCGCCACGAGGAGCGTCTGCATCGACTGGAACGTCGGCCGGCCCGCGGTCTGGGCACGCCACAGGATCTCCTGGACGCCCACGACGGACGCCAGCGACGAGTCCTTGATCATCGAGACGAAGTCGTTGCCGACCGCCGGCGTGACGATGCGGAACGCCTGGGGCGCCACGATCCGGCGGAACGTGGTCCGCGGCGACATCCCGAGCGACATCGCCGCCTCGGTCTGGCCGTGCGGGACCGCCTCGATGCCGGACCGGAAGACCTCGGTCATGTACGCGCCGTAGTTGAGGCTGAGGGCCACGATCGCGGTCGGGATCGCCGGCAGGACGATGCCCGCCTGGGGGAGGGCCAGGAAGATGAACAGGATCTGGAGCAGGAGCGGCGTGCCCCGGAAGAACGAGACGTAGAAGCTGGCGATGCCGTTGAAATAGGGGTTGCTCGACAGCCGCCCGAGGGCCCCCACCGCCGCGAGGAGCGTCGCGAAGAAGATCGATGTGACCGCCAGGAACAGGGTGATCGGGACGCCGGCCAGGATGTACGGCAGGACCTTCTTCAGGAACGCCGAGTCGACCGTGACCGTCACGAGGATGAAGGCCACGAGGGCGGCGACGATGACGCCCCAGGTGAGCAGGAACTTCGTGCGCCACAGGCGGCTGCGCCGTTCGGTTGCCCGGGCGATCTCGGCTACGAGGAGCTGGTTCGCCGAACGGTTCGCGAGTGAGTCACCGCCGGATTGCATGCTCGTCTCCCCTCAGGGCTCCGGAACATCGATGCGCCCGGACGACGAGCGTCCGGGCGCGAAACGTAGCAGCCGAGAGGCCGGTTGGCTACGGCTTCGTGGTGACGTCCTTCTGGAGCCACTTCTCGGAGAACGCCTTGAGCGTCCCGTCCGCGTGCATCCCGGTGACGATGTCGTTGAGCATCGGCATCAGGAGCGCGTCGCTCGGGCCGCTCTTGTCGAGGGCGAACGCGACCGAGACGGTGAAGATCGGCGGGCCGTCAAGGACCCGGATCGGGGCGCCGCTCTTGACGGCATCGGCGAGGCCGTTGCCGTTGGCGACGATGGCGTCGTAGGTGCGCCCGGCCTGGACGGCCTGGATGCACTCGTTGTCGGTCGGCAGCGCGGTGACCTGCGGGTCGGTCGGCGCCGCGACGATGTTCGGGTCGACGATCTCGAGGGTGCCGCTCAGCCACTGCTCGTACGTGGTGGCGGTACCGACGCAGAACGTCTTGCCGTTCAGCTCGGAGATGGACTGGACGGTCGAGTCCTTCGGGACGGCGACAGCACCGGAGTCGTAGTAGTACGGCTCGGTGAAGTCGACGACCTTGGCGCGACCGACGGTGACGCTCATCGAACCGATCGAGATGTCCCAGCGGCCACCCCAGCTACCGGCGGTGATGAGGTCCCAGCCCGGGGTCTCCCAGACGAGCTTGATCGGCACGCCGAGCTTGTCGCTGAGGCGCTTGACGGTCTCCTCGGCGGTCGAGGTGTCGAACCCCTCGTAGGTGTTCGTGTCCGTGTTCAGGTACGAGAACGGCTTGTAGTTGGGGTCCGTGGCGATGTGGATCTCGCCGGACTTCAGGATCTTGCCCAGCAGCGACGACGGATCGACCGTGGCTGACGGCGCCGCGCTGTCCGACGGGGACGCGGCGGCTTCGGACGGGGCCGTCGACGGGGCGACGGACGGGGCGGTCGAGGCCCCGCTGCTCGAACAGGCGGCGGCCACGACGATCACCCCGGTGATCAGGCCCGCCAGGCGCAGGTGCTTGTGCATTCGACTCCTCCGATAGCCCTCGTCCGCCGTCGATCGCGCCCGCTTATTCGGTCGGGCGATCCGGAACGTGGCGAGAGAGGTTCGTACTATCGCACGACTCGTCAAAACGGGGGACCTCGGTCGCGCCTGTCGATTCATCGGTCGCTCGTTCGTCGTGGGTCTGAACGGCGATCGAGGCGAGTTGGTTCTCGGTGCCGCACGAGGAGACGGACCGATGACCGAAGCGCGAGTGATCCAGGTCGAGATCGTCGGCAAGGACCAGGTGGCCCTCCAGCGCTACTACGGCGAGCTGTTCGGCTGGGCGTTCGATACGAACAACCCGACCGCCTATGGGATGACCGATCCGGCGACGACCGGCGTCACGATCGGGGTCGGCGCGACGCCGGACGGATCGGCCGGGCACGTCACGGGCTACGTCACCGTGAGCGACGTCGATGCGACGCTGGCCCGGGCCACGAGCCTGGGCGGCAGCGTGATCATGCCCAAGTTCAGCCCGATCCCCGGCGTCCACATCGCCCTGTTCGCCGATCCCGAAGGACATGTCATGGGCCTGACCGAGGTCTGAGATCCGGCACGCTCACGGTCGCGCGGGTCCGATCGACCGGTCGGGCCCGCGTCGCCGCGTCATCATGCGTCCATGACGGACGTGGTCGTGATCGGCGGCGGCATCATCGGGACGGCGGCCGCGTCGTTCCTCGCCGAGGCGGGAGCGACGGTCGTGCTGGTCGATCGCGACGGGCTCGCCTCGGGCGCCTCAGGCGCCAATTCGGGTGTCGTGCAGCATCCGATGGACCCGCCGATGGTCGCGCTCTACCGCGAGACCGTCGAGCACTACCGAACCCTCACCCAAGCCGAGGCCGGCTTCCGCCTCACCGACGAGCCGGCAGGCATGCTGTTCGTCACCAGCCACCGGGCCGCGGCTGAGGCCATGGTCGGCGCGTTCCCGGGGCTCGCGGCCGAGGTCGTGGAGGGCGTCGCCCTCGAGCGACTCGAGCCGACGCTGGCCCCGGATCTGGTCGCACTGCACGTCGCGATCGGCTATCCCGTGCCGCCGGCGGCCTCCACGTACGCCTATGCCACCGTGGCGGAGCGCCGGGGCGTGACGGTGCGCGTCGGGCGTGCGGCAAGCATCATGGTCGAGGGCGGCCGGGCCGTCGGGGTCGAGGTGGACGGGCATCGGATCACCGCGAACCAGGTCCTGGTCGCGGCCGGCCCATGGACCCCGGGCGTCGTCGACCCTACCGGGCGCTGGCGGCCCATCAGCGAGCGCTGGGGTGTCGTCGTCGAGGTCGAGCTGGCGAAGCCGCCACGGCACTGCCTGGAGGAGGCCGAGATCGGCGCCTCGATCGGCACCGAGCCGCCGGCGTACGAGCGCGGCGGTCCCGACACGTCGGACTTCAGCCTGATGACGGCACTAGGTGTGAGCGCGGTCGGGTCCACGTTCCTCCAGGCGAAGCCCGATCCCGCGGACTGGACGGAGCGCCTGCTCCAGCGCGCAACGACGTTCGTGCCGGGCGTGTTCGACGCGCCGATCCGTGGCGTCCGCGCCTGCGCCCGTCCCGTCGCCCTCGATGGCCGGCCGCTCATCGGCGAGGTGCCGGGGACGGACGGGCTGTTCGTGTGCGCCGGCCACGGGCCGTGGGGCATCTCGACCGGGCCCGCGTCGGCGCGGCTCGTCGTCGATCGGATGCTCGGTCGGCCGGTCGACATCCCGGCCGAGTTCGATCCCGCGAGGTTCGGCGCGGTCTAGGCAGCGCCGGCCGGGCCGACAGACGGCCAGCGCCGGCCGGGCCGACGGGCGGCCGATCAGGGTTTCGCGCTGGGCGCGTGGTCGTTGCCTCGACACGTGGACCTCGACCAGAGCCCCGCGCCCGCCGCCTTCGCGTGTGCCTCGGCGGCGGCCAACCGGTCGGCATACATGGACGGCACCCCGTCGTAGATGTAGTGGATGGCATCGCCGTTGCGGATCATGATCTCGGCGAAGAGGCGGCCATCCGACAGGACGACGTGTGCGAGCAGGCGGCCATACCGATCCCGGGTGTCCTGGCTCGGGTCCGTCTGGAGTCGGATCCGGGAGCCCACGGGCAGCAGCCGCTCGGCGGCCCGGGTCGCCTCGCGGGCGAAGCATTCGACCGGCGTCCCGGGCTTGCTCGTCTCGGGGCTGTCCAGGCCGATGATCCGGATCTTCTCGTCCTTCCCGTGGACGGTGGCATGGATCGTGTCGCCATCGACGACCCGCGTAACGGTGGCCGGGATCCCATCGGGCGAGATCCGGGTGATCGGGGCGGTCGGTGCCGGGGAGGAAGCCGTTTCGCCCGGCGAGGTGCCCAGTGCGGCCGAACTGGGCGAGACGGTCGGATCGGTGGCGAGATCGCCCGACGGTGATGGTGTGGACGTCGTCCCGCACGCGGTCAGGAGCAGGGCGACGGCGAGGCAGCCGCCGAGCCAGCGCAGGGCACTTCCCCGGATGCTACCCGTCGCCGTCGAGTGCCTCGATCGTGGCTTCGGATGGGCCGCGATCGGCCTGGAGGCGGACGGCCGTGGCTTCGGCCCCGCGCAGCGCCCGCAACACGTTCCCGCCCGCGACCTTGCGCACGTCGTCGTCGGAGTATCCGCGCCGGAGGAGCTCGGCGATGAGCGCGGGAAAGCACGAAACGTCGGTCAGGCCGTCGGGCAGCGGCTCCCCGCCATCGAAGTCGCTGCCGATCCCGACGTGGTCGATGCCCATCGCGTCTCGCAGGTGGTCGATGTGGTCGGCGACCTGGGCGAGCGTGGCGCTCGGGCCGGGATTCGCGGCCAGCCAGGCTCGGCGGGCCGTCGGTTCGTCGGCCTCGATGGCCTCGGCGCCGCGCAGGTGGTCGCGCACGGCCTGCGAGACGAAGCCCGACAGGAACACGGCCATGACCACGCCTCCGTTGGCCGGAACTCGCGCGAGGATCTCGTCGGGCACGTTACGTGGGTGATCGCAGACGGCCAGCGCGCCGGAGTGGGAGAAGATGACGGGCGCCTCGGTCACGTCGAGCGCCGCGGTCATCGTGGTCGGCGCCACGTGGCTCAGGTCCACGAGCATGCCGAGGCGATTCATCTCGCGGACGACCTCGCGCCCGAACGCGGTCAGGCCGCCGTGTCGGGCGGGATCCGTCGCCGAGTCCGCCCAGCGGGTGGTGAGCCAGTGGGTCAGCGTCATGTACCGGATGCCGCGCGCGTAGGCATTCCGCAGGAGCGGCATCGACGACCCGATCATGCTGCCGCCCTCGAGGCCGAGCAGCGAGGCGACGCGGCCGCTCGCGAACGCGGCTTCGGCCTCGTCGGCGGTCGTCGCGAGCGCGAAGGCCTCCGGGTAGCGCTCGATGAAGCCGTGGACGACGTCCATCTGTTCGATCGACTGGCGGACGGCCTCGGGTTCGGGGAGCGCGGCCGGGACCCACACGGACCAGAACTGGCCACCGACCTCCCCGAGCCGCAGCCGCGGGATGTCCGTGTCCAGCTCCGGCTGTGGGGCGCGCAGATCCACCGCGGAGGTCGCCAGGCCCGCCCGCTCGCGCAGGGCGTAGGCGAGATCGTTGTGGCCGTCGATGAGCGGGGCGTCGCGCAGGATCGCGGCCGCTCGAGCCTCGAATGCGTCGGTCTGGGGCGTCATGGCCAGAAGGTACAGGAGGCGGCGGGTATCCAGACCGCTATCGCCGCCGCCCGGCAGGTTGTAGCATCCTGACCGTGCCGCGCACCTCGCTGCGGCGAAGGAGGGCTCCAGCCACTGTGGCGACTCGTAAGCGCAAGACGACCTACCCCCCGGCCCGCACGGACACCAAGCCGGCGCAGCGACCAGGGGCGGGCCCCGAACCCTACGTGCGACCGACGGTCGCGACGATCGATCCCAACGCCACCATCGGCAAGGCCGGGTTCTCGGTGGGGGATCGGGTCCGGATCACAGGCGCGGGTCTCTACTCCGGCGAAGCCGCCATCATCGAGAAGCTGACCTCCGGGGTCATCCCGGGCGCGCTCGTCCGCACGGAGGCCGGCCGCACTCGCCAAGTCCGAACGGTCGATCTCGATCCGCTCCCGGCCGCCAGCGCCGGGAAGCCGCCCGCCGATCCCGGTGAGTCCGCCCCGACCGACGCCTAGGCCCCGAGCGGCGCCCGGACCTGGCGCCCAGGCCCGCCACCGCACCGTTTGACCGGATCCGCCACCTCCCGCACGCTTCCCGGATGACCCGACGCCCGATCATCGGGGTGGGTGTCGTCGCGATCCTCGTCGCCGTGCTGGCCCTGGCGGTGACCCGTTCGCCCGGCACGGACGCCACCGCGTCGCCAGGCTCCAGCGCCGCCGCCGACGCGTCCGCCGGTCCGTCGGGCACCCCGCGACCCGCCCCCAAGCACGAGGTCTACGGCTTCGTCCCGTACTGGGAGATGGACGACACGATCGCCGATCACCTCGCGACGGTCGATCTCACGACACTGCTCCTCTTCTCGGTGACGAACGCCCGCGACGGCTCGATCGACACCGGCCAGAACGGTTACAAGCGCATCAGCGGCGCGGTGGGTGAGCGGATGATCAGCGAGGCCCACGATCGAGGCGTCCGCGTCGAACTCGTCTTCACGAGCTTCGGGGCGGCCCGCAACGCACGGTTCTTCGGGACGGAGACGGTCCAGGACGCGACGATCGCCTCGCTCGTCGCGCTCACGACCCGACTGCACATGGACGGGATCAACGTCGATGTCGAAGGCCTCGGTCTCGGCGACGTGCCGGCCTATGCGGGCTTCGTCCAGCGCCTCCGGGTCGCCGCGATCGCCGCGAACGCGAAGGCCCAGGTCTCGGTCGCGACGCAGGCGGGCCGGACGGGTGCCGCCATGGCCGCCGCAGCGACGCTCGCCGGTCCGGCCGGCGCGGACCGGGTCTTCCTCATGGGCTACGACTATCGGACCGGCGCGAGCGATCCGGGCGCCTCGGCGCCGATGGCCCGTCGCGACGGCAACGAAGCCGACCTCGTCTGGTCGCTCGACCTGTACGAGGCGCTCGGTGTCCCGGTCGAGCGCACGCTCCTGGGCCTGCCGCTGTACGGGATCACGTGGCCGGTGGCCGGTCCGGCGCTCGGCGAGGCGCGCACGGGCGACGGCGACACCTGGGTCCCAGCCGACAATGCGGCGGTCATCGCCGCGCCCATCATCCCGCCCGAGACGGACCCGATCGAGATCGTCGACTTCTACGCGATACCGCCCGCCGACGGGGCGACCCCGAACCCGAGTGACGGATCGCCGGCGGCCGGGTGGCGGGCGGTCTACGTCGACTCGCCTGCGACCCTCGCCACGAAGCTGGCCCTCGCCGACGATCGCGGACTCGCCGGTGCGGGCTTCTGGGCGATCGGCTACGAGCGCGGCCTGCCCGGCTACGACGAGCTCATCACGCGGTTCCGGGCCGGTCAGGTCGTGGCGCCTTAGGCATACTTCGTGCCGAGGAGGGACCCCGTGCGAGTTCGGATGGTGATGGTCGCTGCGCTGCTCGCCGCATCGGTGGCCGGCTGCGCATCGAGCGGCGGCGACACGTCGTCCGCCCCCGAACCGTCGGTGCCGCATCTGACCGTCGTCGCGAGCGGCATCTCCTTCGATACGAAGGACCTGAAGTTCACCGCCAACCAGCCCACGGTGATCTGGTTCCAGAACCACGACAACGGCGTGCCGCACAACATCGCCATCTCGGCCACGCAGGGCGGCCCGACCACGTTCGACGGCGAGATCATCACCCAGGGCGCGATCGTCTACACGGTCCCGGCCTACGGCGCCGGTTCGTACTCCTTCTACTGCAAGGTCCACCCGAACATGAATGGAACGGTGACGGTCACGCCATGAGCACCAAGATCATCCTCGACGTCGATACCGGGACGGACGACGCCGTCGCCCTGATGGTGGCGGCGCTGTCGCCGGACCTCGAGCTCATCGGCGCGACGACCGTCAACGGCAACACGGCCCTCACGAACTGCACCGAGAACTCGCTGCGGGTGTTCGACCATATCGGCCTGACAGGCGTACCCGTCCACGAGGGCATGGCCGAGCCGATGGTCCGCCCCAACGCCCACCAGATCAACCCGGCGTCGCGGATCCACGGCGACTTCCTCGACCTGCCGCCGGCGCGCTCGACGAAGGGCTCGAAGCATGCCGTCGACTGGCTCATCGACACGTATCTGGCCTCGAACGGCGACATCACGCTCGTGCCGGTCGGGCCGCTCACGAACATCGCGACCGCGATGCGCAAGGAACCGCGGATCATCGAGCGGATCCCCGAGCTCGTCATCATGGGCGGCGCCCACCACCACGGGAACGCGACCGCATCCGCCGAATTCAACATCTTCCTGGACCCCGAAGCGGCCCGGATCGTCGTGAACTGTGGCCGGCCGATCCGGATGCTGCCGCTCGATGCGACCCACGAGGCGCTCGTCTCGCTCGAGGATTGCGCCCGGCTGCGCGCGCTGGGCACACCGGCCGGCGACGCGACCGCCACCTTCATCGAGAAGCGGATCGAGGGCTACGACGCCACTCAGCCGATGCACCGCCTGGGGGCCGCGCCGGTCCACGACGCGCTGGCTGTCTGCGCCGTCATCGATCCGAGCGTCATCACGACGCACTTCATCCCGGTCGATGTCGAGACGGGCGGCGAGCTGTCGCAAGGCCGGACCGTCGCCGACTTCCGCGGCCGGAGCCGCAAGCCGCCGAACGTCCACTTCGCGATGGATGCCGACGAGCCGAAGTTCGTCGCGATGCTGCTCGAGATCCTGGCCCGGACCCTCTAAGAGACAGGCCGCGGCGGACGGGCTGCGGCTGCAGCGACCGGCAGGAGCCGATCAGGGCGCCGCGCGGTAGATCAGTCCGTCGGCGCGCGGCTGCAGGACGAGTACGTCGGCGTCGATCTCGTAGACCACCGTCCCCGTCAGGACCTTCGTGACCGCGCTCTCCACGGCTGCCGCATCGGCCTGGCACGCCTTCTTGGTGAGCACGAGCGTCCCGAACGTGAGCGAGTCACCGGTGACAGCGACGTCGGTGCCGCCCGTGTTGCAACCCGTGTCCACCTCAGCCTTGCCGTCTACGAAGCGAAGCGTCGAGACGACACCCTGCGGGATGCTCGAGGCCGCGCCGCCGTTGGCGATCGAGTCGAGTACCCAACGGGTGCCTTCGATGGGCTTGTCCGGCGTCGCGACGGTCTTGTCGAGCAGCGTCAGGACCGTGCCGCCCTGGGTCATCGTCAGTGTGTCGCCATCCTGGGTCAGGTGGACGTCCGCGAGGAACTTGGCGAGCCACTGGTCCTGCGCCATGAGCGGGGCTGCGCAGCCCATCTCGGTCGTGATCATCTGGCCGGTCGTCAGGTGGTCGCCATCGAGCTTGTACGGCCCACCCAGCGAGTTACAGCCGCCCCCCGCCGACAGGTTGCCGTCCCTGAAGGTGATCGTGATGTGGGTGCCCGGTACGAGCGTGATGCCGGTCGTGCCGGTCGAGAGGTACGTGTGACCGTTCAGGTCCAGCGCGGCTGGGGTGGGGGAGCCCGTCGACCCGCTGCCCGTGCAGGCCCCAAGCAGGGTGATCGTGGCGATGGCCAGCAAGAGGGTCGGCAGTCGTGTCATGGCCCAAGGACGATACGACGGTCGGTCCGGTTCCGGTATGGGCGGCGACTGGCCGCTTGCAGAACGCAAGCCACGCGGCTACGCTTGTTGCGCACTCAACGATACGACAGGAGCCGACCGCGCATGGACGACCGCATCCCCGCCGCACTGGCCCACGGGCACACGATCGACATCACGACCACGGGACGCAAGACCGGTGAGCCGCGGCGCATCGAGATCGTCTTCCACAACATCGACGGTCGATTGATCATCACGGGCATGCCGCGCGCCGATCACACGCGAGCCTGGATCCTCAACCTCGAGGCGGATCCGACCCTCACGTTCCATCTCAAGGGCGCCGTCAAGGCCGACCTGCCCGCGACGGCGCGCGTCATCACCGATCCGGCCGAGCGCCGGCCGATCGCCGAATGGATCGTCGCGAACGCGTGGCGGCAGCAGGACGTCGAGGCGATGACCGCCTACGCGCCGATGATCGAGGTCACGATCAAGGACCCGGTCCCGGCCTGACCCGCTCGCCTAGACTCATCCGGTGGAGATCCGCACGATCCGTCCGGACGAGTGGCGTGAACTCCGCGACCTGCGACTCCGAGCGCTGGCGGACGCGCCGGACGCCTTCGGGGCCACCTACGACGAGGAATTAGCGTCCCCGGACGAGGCGTGGCGGCTTCGGGCCGACCGCCCCGACAGGATGATCTTCGTCGCGGTCGACGACACCGGTCGGTTCATGGGCATGGGTTCGGGCGGCCCCGCCCCGGACGCCCCAGGATTCGGTGCCATCTACGGGATGTGGGTCGATCATGCGGCTCGCGGCCAGCGCGTCGGTGAGGGGATCATCCGGGCGATCGCTGCATGGGCGACGGCCGCCGGCTACGAGCGGATCGGCCTCGGGGTCACCGTAGGCAATGCCCCCGCGATCGCGCTCTACGAGCGACTCGGCTTTCGGGATCTCGGCATGCGCTATCCGCTGCGCGAGGGCACCGACCTCGAGATCCAGCTGATGGGCACATCGTTGGCCGAGCTGACCGCATACTTCGAGTCATGATCACGATCCGCATCCTCATCCAGGGCACGGGCGAATCCGCGGCCGGCATGCATCTCCCGGACGACGTCGTCGAATCGCTCGGCAAGGGCCGCAAGCCGCCGGTCAAGGCGACGATCAACGGCTACACCTGGCGCAGCACCGTGGCGGTGATGGGCGGGGAGTACTGGCTGGGCGCCAGCAAGGAGGTCCGCCGCAACGCCGGCGTCGAGGCGGGCCAGGAAGTCGATCTCACGCTCGAGCTCGATACCGAGGAGCGCGTGCTCGAGGTCCCCGCGGACTTCGCCGCAGCCCTCGATGCCGAGCCGGAGGCGCGCCGCTTCTTCGATACCCTCTCGTACAGCAACAAGCGCCGGTTCACGTATTCGATCGACGAAGCGAAGACGCCCGAGACGCGCCAGCGCCGCATCGACAAGTCCGTCAGCCAGCTTCGCGACGGCAAGCTCTAGCGTTCGATATCTGGCCGATCGACGCCTTCGGGCCGAAGCGCCCGGGACGATCGGACGGACGGCCCTGTCGCGCGAGAACGAGGCCGCACACAGTGAGGACATCTCGATAGGAGGTGCCCCATGGGTCACGCCGCGACCCGCGCCACGACGATCCTGCTCCAGGGGTTCGTCGCCATCACCGCGATCCTCGGCGCACTGTTCGTCGTTCCCGGGTTGCCGCTCGACTGGCTGCAACGCGGCCCGATGACGGATTACACACTCCCGGCCGTGGCGCTCGGCCTCGTCGGCGTGTCCGCGGTCGTGTCGATCGTCCTGCTGGCCTTCGAGCGGCCGCGCGCCCCCGTCGCGACGATGCTCTCGGGCGCGATGATGATCGCCTTCGAGTTCGTCGAGATCACGGTGGTCGGCCTGGCGATCGTCGTCCACGGGGCCGACAACCCCGTCTCGTGGCTGCAGGTCGTCTACATCGCGATCGGCGTCACGGTCATGATGCTCGGGTATCGCCTGTGGTACCAGATGGCCACGCCCTGGGCCTATGCCCAACACCCGAGGTGATGTTCCGCTCCGGCCAGGCGCTGTTGCCGCCCGAACGTTCCCGTAACGGCGAGGCCCCATGATGCGCTCGAGCGGCTGGGGTACCTGACGGTACTTCCGGTGGCTGCCTGCGCCTGATCGTCGCTGACATGGTGTCCATCGGCCGCTCGAGTGGATCGGGCGTGCGCGGCCAGCATCCGGGGTCACATGCATCGCGTCCTGATCGCCGCCCTCGCCGCCCTCGTGATCGGGTTCACGGTCCCGACGCATCCGGTCGCGGCCGCCACCGACGAGATCCGCACGAACGCGACCACGACGTACACAGTCGTGCCGGCCAAGGGCCAGGTGCGGGTGACGATCGTCCAGCGGATCACCAACCTCATCCCGAGCACCGCGACCACGATCTTCTACGTCGACTCGACCTGGATCTGGGTGGAGGCCGGGGCGAAGGGCCTCAACGTGACCTCCGACGGCGGTCCGGTCACGCTCCACACCGACAAGAAGACGCAGTACTACCACTCGTACTCGATCGGCTTCCCGCGGATCTTCAAGGGTCACTCGCGGACGGTCACCGCGACCTACATCCTGCCCGCCGGCGCACCGCGCTCCGCCACGACGGACCGGATCAACCCCGCCTACCTCAACTTCTGGGCCTTCACCCAGCCCACCGACACGGCGAGCCTCAAGGTCCTGGTGCCGAAGGCGTTCACCGTCGAGACGACCGGCGGCGACGTCACCGAAACGACCGCCGGGGCCACGAAGGTCTACGCCAGCGGTCCGGTGGCGGACCCCACCAAGTTCTGGCTGGGGATCACCGGCACGAACCTCGCCGGGTTCACGAGGGACACGATCCTCACCAGCGACGGCCGCGCGATCAACGTCCTCGGCTGGCCGGGCGATGCGGCCTGGATGGCGTCCGTCCGCGGCGAGGCGGCCGCCTCGATCCCCAAGCTCGTGACGTTCATCGGACAGCCGCTGCCCGGATCGGGCCCGATCGATATCCGGGAGACGGCGGGCAGTGATCTCGGCGACGCCTACATCGCCTTGTTCGACCCGAAGACCCAGATCGCCCGCGTGTCCGAGGACTACTCCCAGAACGGCACCGTCACCCACGAGCTGTCGCACGCCTGGTTCAACGACTCGCTCTTCGACTCGCGCTGGATGTCGGAGGGCTACGCCCAGTGGATCGAGCGTGCCCTCGGGACGAACTCGCACGCCTGCGACCCTCCGGGGAGGTTCCCCGGCATCGGTTCGCCGAACCTGGGCAAGTGGGTGTTCGCCGGACCGCGCGCGACCGAAGCGGAGCTCGACGCCGTCGACTACGAATACGACGCGTCCTGCTACCTCATCGCGCATACCGCTTCGATGGTCGGACCTGAGCGGATGCAGGCCATCCTCCACGTCCTCATGACGCCCGACGGCGCGTATGCGGGCGTACAGGATCGGACGCCCGGCGCGGTCGTCGCCTGGCGGGACTGGCTCGACGCGGTCGACGAGGAGGGGATGCGCCCGGCCGGACGGAACGATGTCAGCGAGGCAGGCGACCTCCTGGTCACGTACGGGATCGCGATGAAGAACGACCTGGTGGCCCGAAGCGAGGCCCGGGCAGCGCTGGACAAGCTCCGCGACCAGTCGAAGGACTGGGATGTCCCGCCGGCGATCCTGACCCCGATGGCTCGATGGACCTTCGACGATGCCCAGGCCGCGATCACCGAGGCCGAATCGATCATCTCCACGGCGGGCGACGTGGAGCAGACCCTGCCGTCCGTCGATGCGGAGACCGGGCCTGTCCACACGTCCTATGAAGCCGCCACCGACACGGCGGCACTCGTAGATCTCCATGCGAAGGTGGCCGACCAGCTCGATGCGGCTAAGGTCGTTGCCGGCGCCGTCGCGGCATCGAAGGTCAAGCGCGGCTTCGTCGAGGAGCTCGGCCTGGACGGTGTCGACCTGGCGACCATCGCGGCTTCCGGGGTCGCGGCCGTGACCGTCATGGACACCGCGACCGCCCGCTCCGACGCGGCCCAGGTCACGACGGCCATCGCCCAGGCCTCGGACAAGGGCACGACCAAGATCGCGACCGTCGTCGGGATCGTCGTCGCGGTGCTCCTGGTCCTGATCGTGCTGCTCCTGCTGTTCCGGCGTCGCCGGCGCAAGACCAGGCGGGCAGGCGAGGCAGCAACGGCGGCGAGGGAGTCGGCGGCCATGGAGTCGGCGGCGCCCCACTCGATGGCAGCGTCGACGCACGACACCCCCGTCTCGGTCGATCCGGATCCGACGATCGTGTCCGACGTGGCACCTGAGCCCCTTCCGCCACCTGACGCGATCGCGCCGCCACATCCTGACCCGTTGGCACCTCCGGGCGAGGCTCCGGAGCCACCGCTCCAGCCACCGGATCGACCGCTCGAGCCATGACCTGATGCGAGCGAAGCCGGGCTCGATCGTCGTACTGGCGCTCGTGCTCGCGGGGTTGGGGCTCGCCGGCTGCTCGGTGCTCGGTCCCAAGGCTGGCCCGCGAGCCTGCGCGCAGGTCTATGCGGCCGTCCGCTGCCAGGTGATGCTCGACACAGCGGCGGTCAAGCTTGCTGTGGCCCGATCGGACATCGTGTCGATGGACGTGCTGCCGGACGAAACGAAGGGCGCCAGGTTGGCCGCGCCGGAGATCATCGTCCGGGTCGCGCTCGCGGATGGCTCGGCGAAGGACGTCCCGATGGGCTGTTTCGGCGTGTCCCTGGCGCCAGCCTGCACCGACGATCCGCACCTGACCGCGCGGTCGACCATCCATGGCGGCGGCTACTACGACGTGCCGTGCGACGGCGCACCGCCCGCCGGCTGCGCGACGCCGGTCCCGAGCGCCGACCCATCGGCGGTCGCATCGGCCGAACCGCTTCGGATCGACCGCCTCGACATCCCGATCGATCACGTCGGCGACTACGAGGTGACACTGGGAGAGGCGACGTTGCCGAACGGCCTCCTGACCGACGCCGACTTCGCGTTCGTCGACCGCTGGCCTACCGGGGTGACGATCCTCGAGGGTGAGGGCAGGCTGCAGGTCCGGGCGCTGGACGCGGACAGCCCGCCATTCAGCAGCATCTACGAGCAAGGCTGGCGGCCGGGTGTGGAACGCGTCGAGGCGTTCCTGTCATTCCACGTGGATCGGTTCGACCCCGGCGCGGTGCTCTCGATCCGGGACGTCGTCGTCCGCTAGCATCGAGGTCATGGACCGATCGGACGCCGCCCTCGAACTGCACCTCGAGCTGACATCCGAGGCTGAGCTCGACGCGCTCGAACAAGCGCTCCTCAAGGCACGCGCAAGCGAATTGACCGAGGTGCGCCGCCGCGACATCCGGCTGACCGCCGGCTACGGCGATCCGACGAACCGTGACGTGATGGACGACGAGGCGCGCGCCGCGCAGCAACGCTTCGATGCGCTCTCCCGGGTCCTCGAGGCGCTGAGGGACGCCCGGGCGGGCTGACTCGTCGCTCGGCCAAGCCGGCTGAGCCCTCGGTGAAGCATGCCTGCCGTGCCGCGACGTCCTGCCCTGCGGCCACGTCGCATCCAGCCACCGGGCGGTTGGTACGCAAGTGGATCGCATCGAACCGTGCCTCGGACCCGCCGCGGACAGCCCAACCCACGCTTGACGGCGGCTGCTCGAGCACGGTCGGGCCCGCGATCGGCCACCGGTCGGTCCGTACCAGCCACCTGTTGGCTGACTGAGAGGCTGCGGCGGTCGCTCGGTGGATACCAGCCGCCCGGTGGCTAGGTGAGAAGCCAGAGTCGACACGCCGGCGATACCAGCCGCCCGATGGCTTGATAAAGGCTCTCGCCCGCTCCGCCGCCGTGCCCGCCGCGGCCCCGGGTCCCGGTACTTCCGACCTATGGAGCAGGGGGCCAGATGGGTCCAGATTCGGGCGGACGAGAGCAGTCCGCTGGACTGGCCGAACGGGGACGGACATTC
>Ga0302322_100000828_pt1 | contig 24241 bp, 20 predicted proteins | sample Fen_T0_2_FD_203757 | JGI IMG/M metagenome (GOLD analysis project Ga0302322, IMG submission 203757) | Peat permafrost microbial communities from Stordalen Mire near Abisko, Sweden - Fen_T0_2 | ecosystem: Environmental > Terrestrial > Soil > Wetlands > Permafrost | place: Sweden: Abisko...
TAATTCCGCGCCTTCTCGCAGCTGCGCAAAGAAGCGGCGCCATTGAGCGCCGCTTTTAGAAGGTTCAGTCCAACGGATTTTGGTTAAAAGCCGGTTTTTCCTAGTTCGACATCCAGATTCTTCAGGAAATCATCGAAGCCACGTGTATAGGCCAGAGCCCAGTTTGCATCGCTGGCAATCTGCCCAACATTCAGTCCGTGACCCGTCACCGTTAGATTTTGCACCTGATCGCCCCGGTGAATCGTCAGCTTACAAGTGATCCTCGATTCAAAACTGATCGTCGCAAATCCCGGCGTAAACCAGGCCCAAAACTCGTCGATGCTAACTTCGACTGCGTCCTTGCTTTCGCCCTGCGCAGAGACGGTATAGCCGCGCCGAGAAAAGCCTTCTTTGATGAGGTCAAATGTCCGGTTTTCGACGTTCTGCCCAGCAGGCATTGCGATGTCGCCCATGGCGCGGCCAAAGCCGTTGCGTTGGCGACCGATGAAAATTTTTCGCTGTTCCGCGGTGATCGAATTCACATCTCCATCGATTGACGGGGTGCTTGGGCTCGAAGGGTTGTTTTCGAAATGCCTCGCGTCCGATACTGCCTTGATCACGACCGACCCCTTTGATGCCGTGCCAACCGAGGCCGCGGTCGGAACACTTAATGCGACGGTGCGCCGTCCAACGACGCAACCCGAGGTAAACAAACAAGCGAGAGCTGATACCGCCAGAATAGTGAAGTTTTTCATGCAGCCCAACCGTAACCATTGGCTATGGTTCGACAATCGTTTTTTTCGAATCCTTCTGCGTCGACAAAATCAAAACCGGTTTTTCAAGGTTCGCTCTTTTCCAGCTTGAATTCCTTCGGCTCGAAGCCGCGCGCTTTCAACGCCGCCGCGAGCGCCTTTAAGTCGAGTTGCGCGCCGGGCTTCACGCCGTTGGCTGTGTACCAACCTTGGTTCATCTCAAGGGAAAACTGGATCGCCTCGCTGCGCGAACTGACGGTCCGCTCATCGAACGGATACATGGGATACACTTCGCGCAGCCGGCCATCGCCGGTAAAATAGCCGATATCGAGTGGTGTCGGCGTATTTCGCATATAGAAATTCATCCGCTCTGGTTTTTGATAAATAAAGATCATGCCCTGGTCTGGCCCAAGATCACGCCGTCCCATGAGCCCGTGCTGCATCTCCAGCGGGAACACTGCCAGCTGCATCTGCACCGTGCGGTCACCGACTTTGATCGGGAAAAAATCCGCCACCGATTTATAGACTTCCGGCGGCGCTGCCTCCGGTTTCTTCCCGCAGCCGGCGAGCGGGAAAACGAGCACGACCAAGACCAAGAAAACTGACGTCCAAAGTGGATTTGCGTTTTTCACAAGGTCCGTGGCTAATCTGCACCAGCGTGTAATTCAACTCTTCCCGTGCCCACACCTGCGATTCTCCTCTACGCCGATTCCGCCCAAAATTCCGACCAGCTTTACTTTGGCCGGGTCAATGTGCCGGACCCGTTCATCTCCTTCGCTCTCGGACGAAAAAAATATGCCGTCGTCAGTGCGCTCGAATACGGCCGCGTGAAGCGCGATTCCGCATTCGACGTCGTGCTGCCCCTCGAGACCTACGCAACGGAAGCGCGAAGCCGTTTCCGCACTGGCCGCACAACCGCCGCCGAAATTATCGCGGTCATCGCGAAACAATTTTGCCAAAAAACTTTTGTTGTCGCCGAAGATTTCCCCGCCGGTATCGCAACCCGCCTCACCCGTCACGGCCTGAATATTCAGATCGCCGATGGCCCGCTGTTCCCGCAGCGTGAAATCAAAACCGCCGCCGAGGCCAACGCCATTCGCGAGGGAAATCGTTGCAGCACCCTCGGCATCCTTGCGGCCGAAGCAACGCTCCGCGCCAGCAAAATCAAGAACGGACGTCTTTTTTTCCGCGGCGAGCCGCTGACGTCTGAACGGCTCAAAATCGCCATCGAAATCGCCTGCCTCGAAGCGGGCGCCGTCTCGCTCGACACCATTGCCGCCGGCGGTGACCAGGCCTGTGATCCGCACGAGCGCGGACATGGTCCGCTCCGCGCCAACGAACTGATCATCGTCGATGTTTTTCCTCGTGTGAATTCCACCGGTTACCACGGCGACATGACCCGCACCTTTCTCAAAGGCCGCGCCAGCGATGCACAACGTTCGCTCGTGGCCGCCGTGCGCGATGGCCAGCTCGCCGCGCTCAAGAAGATCCGCTCTGGCCTAAATGGTCACGATGCGCACGACGCGGTGGTGCAGCTTTTTGCCAGCCGCGGTTACGAAACAAAGAAAACCGCCAAAGGCTCGGTTGGTTTCTTCCACGGCACCGGCCACGGACTCGGGCTCGCCGTCCACGAGCCGCCGCGGGTGAGCACCGTTGATTATCACCTGAAGAAAGGTTCGGTTGTTACCGTCGAGCCCGGCCTCTATTATCCCGGCCTCGGCGGCTGCCGCATCGAGGACGTTGTCCAGGTCACCAGCACCCGGCCGAAAATGCTTTCCGACTGCCACTACAAATGGGAAATTAGGTAACTCATGATCTCCGTCCCTGTCGCCCGAGACCTTCTGCAAAAAATCTCCCGTGTCCGCATCCTCGTGATCGGCGATGTCATGCTCGATCACTACATCTGGGGGGACGCCACGCGTATCTCGCCAGAAGCACCGGTGCCGGTCGTCGACATCGCCCGCGACAGCTTCACCGCCGGTGGTGCCGCCAACGTCGCGCTCAATATCGCTTCGCTCGGTGCGCAATGCACCGTCGCCGGTTTTTTTGGGAACGATGAGGCTGGCACCAAGCTAAAAAAGATCTTGGGCGAAAAACGCATTGCCACCGTCGCGACCCCCGGCACCGGCTCCACGATCGTCAAGACCCGTGTGCTCGTGCAGCACCAGCAGCTTTGCCGCCTCGATCGCGAGGCCGCGCCCTCCGCCTACCGCATCGCCCCCGACAAAATCGAACCGCTGCTGGGGGACGCCATCCGTGACTGCGACGCCGTCGTTTTTTCTGATTACGCTAAAGGCATTCTCTCCGACGAACTCGTCGAACGGGTCAGTTCTCTCGCCCGCGGCGCCGGGAAGCTTCTTGCGCTCGACCCAAAACCGAAGCGCAAACTCCACTTCCACGATCTCGATCTGCTCACTCCGAACCGCCGCGAAGCCCTCCAGCTGGCTGGTATTGAACCCGAGCCGCATTCGCCTTTTCCCGCAGAGGAAGTCTGTGCCCAGCTCCACAAACTCTACGCCACGCGCAACCTCGTCATCACGCTCAGCGAAGATGGCATGCTGCTCTCGACTGACGGTGCGATCGGCAAAACCATTCCTACCGCCGCGCGCGAGGTCTTCGACGTTTCCGGTGCTGGCGACACTGCACTTGCCTCTCTTGTTTTGGCTCTGGCTGCCGGTTCCGATCTTGAAACCGCCGCGCACTTCGCCAACGCCGCCTCCGGCGTCGTCGTCGGCAAAATCGGCACCGCCACCGTCACGCCCGCCGAACTCGTCGCGTACATCGAATAAGCAATCCACTCAGAAGTTTTACACCAAGAACGCAAAAACCACAAAGTAGGACTCATTCCCCGCCTCATCTTTGCGTTCCTTTGCGAACTTCGTGTTCAAATTCCGTTTCGACCTCCGAAAATGCCCAAGGCCCTCTTCATCGACCGCGACGACACGCTGATCGTCGACAAAGTCTATCTTTCCGATCCGGCCGGCGTCGAGCTACTGCCAGGCGTGGTCGAAGGCCTGCGGCGCGCCCGCGAACTCGGATACCTGCTCTTTCTCTTCACCAACCAATCCGGTATCGGCCGTGGTTATTACACGATCGAAGACGCCCACCGCGTCAACGCCCGCATGGAGGAACTCATCGGTCTGCCTGGACCGCTATTCATTGAAATTGGCATCGCACCGGAAGCGCCCGACCAACCCTCGCTTTATCGAAAACCCTCGCCGCTCTTCATCACCGAGATGATCGCCAAGTACAAACTTGATCCCGCAGAGTGTATCATGGTCGGCGACCGCGAGTCCGACATCGAGGCCGGTCTCAACGCCAAGATCCGCTGCGCCGCACTCGGCACCGCCAAAGTGACCGTCGAACAATGGCGCGCCCTCGCTTACCCGGGCGTTCCGATCTACACCTCCTTTGCCGAATTTGCGAAAACGCTGACCTGAGTTCAGATTCTTTTACCGCCGAGATCGCAGAGCCCGCAAAGGAAAGCACCGGAAGAACCCTGCGGTCTATGTGTCCTCTGTGGTCTAAACTCCGCTTCCGTTCCAGTCGTTCCTGAGTTCCCCATTTAAGACTGCTTCCTTTTTCCATGCCCGAACTCGCCGAAGTTGAATTCATCCGCAAGCGCTGGAATCCAGGCTTGAAGCAAAAAGTCGAGCGCGTGCTCCTTCACCCGGCCGCGTCGGTTTTTCGCGGCTGCAACAGCGCCCTGCTCGAAGACCGTCTCACCCGCGCCACGCTGCTTTCCTCTGCCGCCGCGGCAAAACAAATGCTCTTCCGCTTTAGCAGCGATGCCTGGCTCGGTATCCACCTCGGCATGACGGGCGAATTGTCGGTGCAGCCCGCGGATTTCGCGCTGCGCAAACAGGACCACCTCGTCCTCCGCCAGCACGGTCGCTCGCTCGTCTTTAGCGATCATCGCATGTTCGGCCGCATCCAGTTCTCTATCGGCCCCACCGCCCCTACGTGGTGGACTTCGATCACGCCGGCGATTCTCTCGGTCAAATTCACGGTCGACGCCGTTGCCGCATTTCTCCGCCGACGCGCCCGCTCCCCAATCAAAGCCGTGCTGCTCATGCAGGAACGCTTCCCCGGCATTGGCAACTGGATGGCGGATGAGATCCTCTGGCGCGCCGCGATCCATCCGAAACAACCTGCCGGCTCACTCAGCGAAACTGCGACAAAAGCGCTGCACCGACAATGCCGCTGGGTCTGCGGTCAGGCGCTCAAGACCATCGGCGAAACCTTCGCCGATCCACCTAAGAACTGGTTATTTCCTCACCGCTGGGAGGACGGCGGGCGCTGTCCGAAAACAGGCCGCGAACTCGTCCGGGAAACAATCGGCGGCCGCACCACCTGCTGGTCCCCGGCGCGGCAGAAGCTTATCAGCTGATGTTAGCGAATCCCTCACGGCGGACCCGAAGATCAGCCAGCATTGCCGCCACCCGTACGCAGGGGAGCAACCTCGGCTGATTTTTCTTCAGTCATGGGGCGGACAGCATTCTTCGCCATCAGCTGATCTTGCTTTTCATTCAAGGCGCGGTCGACCGCTTTGGCCGCCAACTCGCGCGCTAAAAACCGGAAGCACACGTAGGAAGTCACCAACTGCACTGGCATCGTGATAAGGCCCAACAACCGGCCTTGATTTCGAACGTTCCAGCCAAACGACATGCCCACCAGATTAAAGGCAAAGCCGACCATCGAAAAGGTCACGACATAACAAAGGATCATAACTATCCATGAGATACAGTAGTCACTTTCCTTCAATTTCGAGGGGGGCATGTCATAATCAACTACCAAGAGTCCTAAGCACAACGCAACTCCTGAGAAAGCAGAGAACGGCCTCAAAGCAGATCCGCACTCGGTTACACGACGGCGCCGAGCCAAGAGCGCGTTTGAGAGGTTATGACGTGGACTGCGCGGCAACATACGTCTTTTGTTGCCTGCGATGGCTGTCGCTAAACAACGTCTCGATGAATTGCTCGTCGCCCGCGGGCTCGCGGAAACGCGCTCGCAAGCCAAGGCGCTCATCATGGCCGGACGCGTGTTGCACGGCACGGAACGCCTAGAAAAGCCGGGAAAGGATTATCCGGTCGATCTTGAACTCAACGTGGAGCAGCCGCCGCGGTTCGTCAGTCGAGGCGGCGAAAAACTCGCAGGTTTTCTGGAGAAATTCACGGTCGATTTGCGCGGCGCGGCCATGCTCGACGTCGGTGCGTCGACCGGCGGATTTACGGATTGCGCATTGCAGGCTGGCGCGGTGAGCGCGGTTTGCGTCGATGTCGGCCGCGCCCAGTTGCACGCCAAGCTGACCAACGACCCGCGCGTCACCAATCTGGAAAAGATCAACGCCCGCCACCTTAAGCTGGGCGATCTGCCGGGCGACAACTTCGATGCGGTGACCATGGATTTATCGTTCATCTCCCTCAAAGCGGTGCTGCCTGCCGTGTGGCCGTTCCTGCGCAACGGAGGTACCTTGATCGCATTGGTGAAACCGCAATTTGAGGCAGGTAAGGCTGAGGTTGATAAAGGCCGCGGCGTAATCCGCGACCGCGCAGTGCAAGACGCCGTGCTCGCCGACGTCACGGCCTTCGCTTTGGCTCAGTTACGCGGTGCCGTGCTGATCGGCTCGATGGATTCGCCGATCACGGGAGCCGACGGCAACCGGGAATTTCTGATTGGCCTGCATAAACAATCTTAACCGCCGAGAATACCGAGCGCGCAAAGCAGTCAGATTCGAAAGCCATGGAAGCTAGCAACCGATCACAGAAAGGTTCGGATTCAAAAAGTCACCCTTCCTTGCGCAATTGCCGGGTTGCCCTCACGCCCAAATCTTCCTCTGTGCTCTCTGTTTCCTTTGCGGTTCAAACGCTTTCACGATTAAATTGTTAACTTCTTCATGCAACCCATCCGAAAGCTCGCGTTCGTCGTGAACGAACAAAAAAATGGCGCCCGTGAACTGGCCGCGACGCTGATGGGCGTCGCACGAGCCACCAGTATCGATATTGCGCATACAGCGCAGTTTCCGCTCCCGGAAGGATTCCTGAAGGGTTTCGATGCGTGCTGTGTCATCGGCGGCGACGGCACGTTGTTGGGCGTGGCGGCTGAAGCGACGCGTGAACAGGTTCCAATCATCGGCGTCAATCGTGGCAGCCTCGGGTTTCTCACCACGTTTTCCGCCGAAGAGGCTAAAACGCAATTCCCGTCGCTGCTGGCAGGGGAATTTCGCCTCGCCTACCGTTCGCTCCTCGACTGCTCCACCGGGTTGGGTCAGCACGACCTCGCGCTCAACGATGTGTTGATCAAGGACGAACGAACCTCTCGATTGGTTCGGCTTGAGGTTTTCGCCGATAACGAGCTGGTCACCGAGTACGTTTGTGACGGCCTAATTTTTTCCACGCCGACCGGTTCGACCGCCTACAACCTTTCGGCTGGCGGTCCGCTCATCCACCCCAGCGCCGAAGTCATCGCAATGACCCCGATTTGTCCCCACACTTTGAGCAACCGGTCGATCATTTTCCGCCGCGACGTGAAACTGCGCGTCCACAACCGCGGCGACGCCTCCCCGGTGCTCGTGGCCATGGACGGCCAGCGCAACCTCGTGACCTGCGAAAACTCCCCGGTCGAAATCTCCGTATCGCCGCTGCACCTACCGCTGGCGCAGAGTCTCGACTATTCGCACTTCTCCGTCATGCGCGCGAAGTTGAAGTGGAGTGGCGGATACACGGATGGCAGGGCGGATTTTACCTAATCCGCCGCCTTTGACCTTCGCTCAACCGGAGCGTTAGAGGACAACGCACCTCCTACCTCCGCCCTTGACGTGTGCGCAATCGTATTGCCCATTCCTCACCCGCCAGCGAATACCGGTCGGAATCCAGCTTCCGTTAGAATGCGTGCCACCTCGTCGCGTTTGTCGCCCTGAATCTCGATCCGCCCATCCTTGACGGTGCCGCCCGAACCACACGCACGCTGCATTTTTTTGGCAAGCTGTTCCTTCTCCGGCAGACCAATGCCTACGAAGCCCGCGGCCACGGTGACGGTCTTGCCGCCCCGGCCCGCTTTCTCGCGTAGGATATCCACGCGGCCACGGTTTCGGGCCGGTTGAGCCGCAGTGGCGGTCGAATTTGGAGCAGGTTGAGTCACGGTCGCTGATCCTTTTGGCAGCGACAAACCGCTCAGCGCCGCAAAGGGGTTTTGGCCCAGCCCATGCCCGCCGTCGGTCGAAACCTTGTCGTTGGCACTCACGACGTCGGTGACGACTTTTTCCCTCCGCCGCAAATTCCAGCCGGAATATTGGGCGACCCGCCGAGAAACTTAAGCGCCTTGTCGTAGCTCCGCTGTTCAAGGAAATGAACGAGTTGCGGGTGCAAACCGTTACGGCATCGTTCGACAATTCCGTCTAGATGAGCGGTGGCGACTGTGATTATCTTCCCATCAGCTGACTTTATACCATTCAGCAGTGCGATTAGCGATGCTTTGATCTCCGATTCCATATAGGTTATTATGCGAATTTATCGTTTTACCACGAGTGTCTTACCTGTCCTGCAATCTCGGCGGCAAGGACTCAGATTGACCGCAATCAGCTTGAACGATGATTCGGTCAGCATTCACTTATTCTTACGCCCCCTATTAACGCCGCTTAATGAAACAATTCTCCGAGCCAGCGGCGTGTGTCGATTTCAAATTTCAAAAAACCTATGAATTCCATGACCCTTCCCACGCGAGCCAACGCTGACCTCTTGGAATCGACCTATCGCTCATGGCTTAATAATCCCGAGTCCGTCGACGCGACGTGGCAGGCTTTCTTTCAGGGATTCACCCTCGGCACCAGCGGCGGACTGCCGGGGACAAATGGTCAGGCTACCGCCGACTCCAGCAGCGCGGTACCTTCCCTCCCCCACAGTCTGAAGCAGTCACACGTGCTCAGTCTTATTTATCATTACCGCTCCATCGGGCACGTGCAGGCACACCTCGACCCGCTGAGCGATCCACCGGCCCCTTCCGGTAAACTTCAACTCAGCGAATTCAAGCTCTCAGAGGGAGACTTGGATGATTGGTTCGATACCGGGCACTACCTCGGTGGTGGCCAGATGAAATTACGCGACCTCATTGATGGTTTGCGTGAAACCTACTGCGGACACGTCGGGGTTGAGTATATCCATATTCAGGATACGGAAGTTCGCCGTTGGCTGCAGGAACGCATTGAGCCCAACCGGCTTCGACCGAAATTCAACCCGGCCCAGAAGACGCGCATCCTCCGCCGCCTGCACAAAGCCGAGCTCTTCGAAAGGTTTCTCCACACGAAATACGTCGGCCAGAAACGTTTCTCGCTCGAAGGCGGTGAAACGATGATCGCCGCGCTGGATGCCGTCATCGAACACTGTCCGGAGTTCGGCGTGGAAGAAATCGTCCTGGGCATGGCCCATCGCGGACGCCTCAGCGTGTTGACGAACATCCTTCGCAAGCCCTTCGACGTGCTCTTTGAGCAATTCTCTGAGAATTACATCCCCAATGCCGTGGGCGGCGATGGTGACGTGAAATATCATCTCGGTTACGAAGCCGTGCTCGACACCGCAGCCGGCAAGAAAATTGAGGTCCGCCTCGCCGCCAATCCGTCACATCTGGAAATCGTCAATCCCGTGGTCGAAGGCAAGGCCCGCGCCCGACAACGTATCCGCGGCGACACCACCGAACGCCGCAAGGTATTGCCTTTCCTCATACACGGCGATGCCGCATTTGCCGGTCAGGGCGTGGTTGCCGAAACGCTCAATTTCTCCCAGCTACCCGGCTACAAAACTGGCGGGACTGTACATTTCGTCATCAACAACCAAATCGGCTTCACCACGCTTCCTGGGGACGCCCGCTCGACCCGATACTGCACCGACGTGGCCAAGCTCATCGAAGCTCCGGTTTTCCACGTCAACGGCGACGACGCCGAAGCGGTCTGTCACGTGACGCTGCTTGCGCTCGAGTTTCGCCTCAAGTTCCAACGCGACGTCGTGATCGACATGTATTGCTACCGCAAGCACGGCCACAATGAAGCCGACGAACCGGCGTTTACCCAACCCACGCTTTACAGGAAAATCGCCTCCCACCCGCAAATTTCCTCGTTGTACACGGACAAACTCGTGGCCGAAGGTTCGCTTACGCAGGCCGATTCCGATGCCATCAAAGCCGAGTACACTGCCGCGATGGAGGCCTCTTTCACGAAAGCCAAGGCGAGCGAAGCCGAGAAAGCCCGCCGCGACCCGACGGAACAGTTCCGAGGCTCCACCGCAATTTTCCAGCCCGTCTACCAACACACGCCGGTGGTGACCGGTGTCGCACCCGCATTGCTCGAAAAATGTGTGAACGGACTCACCAAGGTTCCCGCCAATTTTAAGCTCAATCCCAAGATCAAGCGCCTGCTCGAAACTCGCGTGCATGCATTTAAAGAGGGCGGGCCGGTCGACTGGGGTTTTGGCGAAGCGCTCGCCTTCGGCACACTCTTACTTGAAAGCATTCCCGTGCGCCTGAGTGGACAAGACTGCGAACGCGGAACCTTCAGCCATCGCCACGCCGTGCTCTACGATTTCGAGACGCGCGAGAAATATGTGCCGCTGCAGCATCTCGACGAAAAGCAGGAGCGCTTCTGCGTGTACAACTCGCTGCTCTCCGAGGCCGCCGTACTGGGCTTCGACTACGGCTACTCCCTCGATTATCCCCGGATGCTCTGCCTCTGGGAGGCGCAATTCGGCGACTTCGTCAACGGTGCCCAAGTCGTGATTGATCAGTTCATTGTCAGCTCCGAATCAAAATGGCAGCGCAACAGCGGCATCGTTTTACTGCTTCCACATGGTTATGAAGGCCAGGGCCCAGAACACTCCTCCGCCCGCCCCGAAAGGTTTCTTCAAGCCTGTGCCGAGAACAACATCCAGGTCGCCAATCTCACCACGCCCGCTCAACTCTTCCACGCGCTGCGCCGCCAGATGCACCGCGACTTCAGGAAGCCGCTCATCATCATGTCTCCCAAGTCGCTGTTGCGCCATCCGTCCGCGGTCTCGCGCATCGACGATTTCACCGCGGGATCATTCCAAGAGATTCTCGACGACCCAGCCGCACCCGCCAAACCCGGCCGCATCGTTCTTTGTACCGGCAAGGTTTACTACGACCTCCTCGAGTATCGCGAAAAGAACAAGAGCAACATCACCGACGCAGCGATTGTCCGCATCGAGCAGCTTTATCCACTGCACCGCAACCGTCTCGCCGAACTCTTCGACAAATATGGTCACGGCACGCGCCTGATCTGGTGCCAGGAGGAGCCGCAAAACATGGGTGCGTGGTCGTGGATCGCCCCACAGCTCGAGGAAATCTTTGGGCACAAAGCCATCTATGCCGGTCGCGATGCCGCCGCCTCGCCCGCAGTCGGCGCCCTCGCGATTCACAAAATGGAGCGTGCAGCGCTGCTTCAAGACGCCTTTAATCTGTAAAACCAGTAGCGAGAAGTGAGGAGCGGGAAACGACCCTACCAACCGCCCCCATAAACAACTCGCTACCTCTTCGCTCTTCCCACTACTCGCTACTCACTACCCACTACTTTTCCACCATGTCTCTGCTCGACGTCAAAATCCCGCCCATGGGCGAATCGATCACCTCCGGCGTGCTGGCCAAATGGCACGTCAAAGACGGCGATATCGTCAAAAAAGAACAGCCGCTGTTCGAATTGGAGACCGACAAAATCACCTCCGAGGCCACCGCCGAATCTGCCGGAAAGATTTCCCTCAAAGTCGCCGCCGGAGCAGAGGTCAAGATCGGCCAGTCGGTCGCCACCATTGATCCGGAAGTCAGCAACCAACTGCCAGAGGCCGGCTCCGCGCCAGCAGCTTTGACTGCTGACCTCCGACCTCCGACTTCCTCCGAGCCTTCACCCGCTGTCCGCCGCCTCGCATCCGAAACCGGCATAGATCCCGCCAAAGTCGCCGGTTCGGGAAAAGCCGGCCGCGTCACCAAAGGAGACATGCTTGCCGCCGCCGAGACAAAACCTTCAGCCCCCACACCTCCTCCGATGGTGCCACCGCCGCTGGTTGCACAGGCAGCACCCGCCCCGGCGGGCTCGCGTCAAACTCGCCGCAAACTCACTCCCTTGCGCCAGCGCATTGCCCAGCGCCTCGTTGCCGCCCAGCACGAAGCCGCCATGCTTACGACGTTCAACGAAGTCGACATGTCCGCCGTCATGGCCCTCCGCGCAAAATACCAGGACGACTTCGTAAAGAAAAACGGACTCAAGCTGGGCTTCATGTCTTTTTTCGCCAAGGCCGTCGTCCACGCCCTGAAGGAAGTCCCCGCGATCAACGCCCAAATCGAAGGCGATACCATCATCCAGAACCATTTTTATGATGTCGGCGTGGCGGTTTCGACCGAGAAAGGCCTCATGGTACCGGTCATCCGCAACTGCGAAACGCTCGGCATGGCGGATATCGAGAAGAGCATCGCTGACGCCGCCAAGCGCGCCCGCGAAGGCAAGATCACACTCGCCGATCTCGAAGGCGGAGTCTTCACCATCACCAATGGAGGTATCTTTGGCTCGATGCTTTCGACACCGATCATTAACTCACCCCAGAGCGCAATCCTCGGCCTGCACGCCATCAACGATCGACCGATTGCGGTGAACGGTCAGGTCGTCATCCGGCCGATGATGTACCTGGCACTTAGTTATGACCATCGCCTCATCGACGGCAAAGAAGCAGTCACCTTCCTCGTAAAAGTGAAACAGGCCATCGAGGATCCCGCCCGATTGCTCTTGAGCGTTTAATCAGATCTTTCTCTTTATTCTTTATCTTTCTCTTCCTCCTAAATCAGGACGGATCGGAGAAAGAGAGCGATAAAGAGGAATGAATAAAGATCCCATTCCATGTCTGACCAATCTTTCGATCTCATCGTCATCGGTGCCGGCCCCGGAGGTTACGTGTGCGCGTTCCGCGCCGCGCAACTCGGCCTCAAAGTCGCCCTCATCGACAAGCGCGCCGCGCTCGGCGGCACCTGTCTCAACGTCGGCTGCATCCCCAGCAAAGCGCTGCTTCACTCGACCGAACAGTTTGTTTTCGCCAAAGAGCATGCCGCCGCGCATGGGATCAAACTCGGTGCGGTCAGCGTCGACCTTCCAACCTTGTTGAAGAAAAAAGATTCCGTCGTGACCAAACTCACGGGCGGTGTCGCCGCACTCGCCAAAGCTCGCAAAATCACCGTTCTCACCGGAGCCGCGTCTTTCGTTTCCGCCAACACCGTCGAGGTGAAGGGCGAGAAGGAAGCCACCCAGCTGAGCGCAAAGTACATGGTGATCGCGACCGGGTCCGCCCCGGTTGAACTCCCGTCCCTGAAGTTCGACGGCAAAAACGTCGTGTCCAGCGACGACGCAATCGCCTTCGCCGCCGTGCCTAAAAAACTCGTTGTTGTGGGTGGCGGTGCCATAGGCCTTGAACTTGGTTCGGTCTGGGCGCGCCTCGGCGCCGAAGTGACTGTCGTGGAATTTCTACCCAAGATCATCGCCGCGTACGACGACGATGTTGTGCGCGCTTTCGCCCGCCTGCTCACGAAACAGGGCATCAAAATCGAAACCGGCGCCAAGGTCACCGGATTGAAAAAGAACGGTGCCGAAACAATTCTCACCGCCGAACGCGACGGGAAACCTCTCGAATTTCCGGCGGACAAAATCCTGGTCGCCGTCGGCCGCCGTCCATTCACCGACGGACTCGGACTCGAAAAAGCGGGCATTACCCTTGATGAGAAGAGGCGGATCAAGGTCGACGATCACCTGCGCACCAGCGCGCCCGGCGTCTGGGCGATTGGTGATATCATCGCGGGACCCATGCTCGCGCACAAGGCCGAGGAGGATGGCGTCGCCGTTGCCGAATGGATCACGGGGAAGGCCGGTCACATTAATTGGGATCTCGTCCCCGCCATCGTTTACACGAATCCTGAGGTCGCCAGCGTGGGCCTCGGCGAAGATGGCGCCAAGGCCAGAGGCATCGCGGTCAATGTCGGCAAATTTAACTTCGCAGCCAATGGACGGGCCATCGCGGCCGACACCACCGATGGTTTTGTGAAAATAATCGCAGATGCCAAGACCGATAAGATTCTCGGCGCGCAGATTCTAGGGCACGGCGCCGGCGAACTCATCAGCGAGGTCGTTACACATATGGAGTACGGCGGCAGTGCCGAGGACCTCGGCCGAACCATTCACGCCCACCCAACAATGAGCGAAGCCGTCAAGGAAGCTGGCCTCGCTGTGAGCAAAAGTGCCCTGCACGCCTTGTGAGCCCAGGGCACTGTCTAGAAATGACTTAGGCTTCTATTTCTCTGTCGCGACGCTCGGGCGAAAATCGAAGCGCTGACAAGCACGGGTCGTAACAGGCCGGCCACGACGGGTGGGAGGCGTGAACCGCCATTGCTCGATTGCTTGCAGGCAATCCGACGTCACTTCCACATTTCCCTCAACATCCGCCGCCGCCATCCGCGGGCGCCCGGTTTCATCAATATAGAAGTCGACGAGCACCTCCTTGGTCGTCCCATTTGTATCCGTATTATGAATATGGCTTGGGGAAACCACAACCGTCGGCTTGGGAATCGAATCCAGTTCACGGGACGGACAGACCGTCATGATTTGGGGATCGCCAATTATATTCCGGGTAAAGGTCTGCGGCAGATCGATACCGGTCATGCAAACCACCTGACCGCTTGATTCGAAGTTGAATACCAACTCGGCGCGTACTCCGATTGCTACACCATGGAGAATGGCAGGTTTATACTGCCATTTCTTCACCGCCTCCACTGCCGCGTCGACGTAGTGCTGATAGGAATACTCAAGCACCAGCCAATCCGCCACTTTGCCGTTTTCGTCGATATTAACAACCAAGCGAACTGAACCAAAAGGTGGCAGCACTTCACCCACCCTGGGCACCACGTTGGGTTCAAAAGTCTGAAGGATCGTCAATTTCTGATCCAGAGAATCGGCCGTCAGAGCCGAAAGAGGCACGTTCGAGACTGCCGCGAATCCTGCCACTAACACGAAAAGCTGGTAGAGCGTTTTCATAGGAAGATTGGGTTTAAATTCAGTTGAGGTACATGAATCATAACCCCGAAACGGACCTTCCCCCTTCCAAAGATTTTGCCAGCCACGAAATGCTTCTCGCAGGCTCGAAGCGTTCTTTCACCGGAACGCATTCTTCTCAGAGCACGCGGGCAGAAAACGCATGGCCGCATTAAGCCACGGGTGTTTCTTTCCGGTGAAGCTGCTCCTCCATCGGGGCCTAGGTATATTTCTCCTCTTGCCGGCCGCGAATCGTCGAGCGTATTGCAATGCGCACGCAGGCTCCCGCTAACGGATTTTTACGCTTTCACTCGAACCAGCCAATACCACCCAGAGATCACCTGAAACGCTCAACCCGCTGCATCGCGCTCGAGAAGCGCCTTGGCCTGTTCGAAAACCTGTTTGCGGCGTTTTTCAAATTGAGCCGTGGCATCCACGAATTTCTTTTTCTCATCTTGAAATCCGGTGACCTCGGCCTCCCACAGGCTCCGCTCCTGGGCAAACTTCGCAGCCTCCTTCTTGAGGCGTGATTCCTCAACCTGGAGTCGGCTTTCGATTTCAGCAATCTCAGCCTCGCGCTTGGCAAAGGTTTTATTGGCGGCTTCCACCTTGGCGAGATCTGCTTTCAGTTTGGCTTGCGACGATTCGACTTCGGCACCGATGCGCTCGATCTCGTCCTGCTCGGCTTTGACTTTGGATTCCATCGCCTTGACCTTCGCTTCAGTGGCGGCAATCCGTTCGAGATCGGCTTTCAGTTTCTTTTCTGTCTGAGCAACTGACGCGCGGGCCATCTCGGTTTCCTCCTCAGCGGCGGCACGTTCCTTGGCAAATTGCGCTTTGTCTTTTGCAATCGCATCGCGGCCACTGCGGAGCTCCTGCTCAACGCGGGCCTTAAGTTCATCGGCAGCTTTTTTGGCGGCAGCTTGTTCACTCGTGAGTTTCGTTTTCTCCGCTGCGAGCGCCGCCATGTTCTCTTCGAGGTCAGCCCGCTCCATGAGGAGCTTCTGTTCGTTCTTCTTTAACGCCGCACGTTCCGAAACAACTGCCATCTCCAGCTCAGCCAGTTTGGCCTGTTCCTTTTCAGCTTCCTGTTTGGCTTTGGCGACAAGCGCCGCAGCCTCGTTCTTCGCCTTTTCCATCGCTGCCTGAACCTGCGCTTCCTGCTGTTTGATCTTGGACTCGCGGGCATGAAAATCGGCTTCACGTGTGGCGAGTACATCCGTCAGCTTTTGAATTTCAATGCGCTCGTTGGCGTAATGCTGCTCCGCCTTCTTGAGCGTTTCGCGTTCCGTGGCGAGCGACGCTTCCATCTCGGCGAGAGCCTGCTGTTCTTTATCCGCTTCAGCTCTTGCCTTGGCCAGAATCGAAGAGGCTTCGGCGCCAGCTTTCTCCAAGGTGGATTTGGCTCTGGCTTCCTGTTCGCGCAGCGCAGCTTCGCGGCTGGCGAACTCGGTCGTCTGCTTTTTCAGCGCGGCCTGCTCAGTCGCGAGGCGTTGCTCAGTCTGCTTAAGCGCCGTCCGATCCGTGAGCAGGGTTTCTTCGAGTTCGGCGAGCTTGAGCTGTTCCTTTTCGGAATCAGCTTTGGCCTTTTTCATCAAGGCATCGGCCTCGGCCTGCGCCTTTTCGAGGGACGTCTTTGCTTTTGACTCTTGCTGTTTGATGAGCACCTCGCGCTCGGAGAGTGAGAGCTCCAGTGATTCAAGCTCAGCCCGCTGGGTGGCGATCTGCTGTTCGGACTTCTTTAACGTCGCCTTGGCGGAGGTCAGTGCAGCTTCGCCATCAGTGATTCGACGCTGTTCCTGGTCTGCCTCGGCGTGGGCCTTCTTCAGAATTGAATCAGCCTCGGCCTTGGCGGCTTCGTATTCGATTTTCGCCTTCGCATCGCGTTCGCGTATCGCTTTTTCGCGCTCGGCCAATGCTGCTTCTCGCTCAACGTATGTGGCGGAATTCTTCCTGTAAGTCGCCTGCTCCACAAGGAGCTTCTGCTCGCCTTGCTTCAACGCGGCACGCTCGGCAGCAAGGGTGGCTTCCGCATCATCAAAACGGGAGCGTTCCTTCTCTGCTTCGGTTCGGGCTTTGGCGATCAGCGATGCCGCTTCAGCCTGAGCCTTGGAAAGCTGCGCCTTAATCTGATGTTCCTGCTCGCGCAGCGCGGCTTCGCGTTCGGCGATCGCAGCAGATTGTTGCTCGGCCTCGGCGCTCTCGACCGCGATTCTTTGCTCGACTTTCCGGAGTTTGGCGCGCTCAGCAGCGACTGTACTTTCCGCCTCAGCCATCTCGGCTCGTTCACGGGCAACTTCCTCACGCACGCTCGCGACCAGCGCTTCGGCATCAGCCTTGGCTTTTTCAACCGCAGAGCGGGCCTGCGCTTCTTTTTCGCGTAAGGTCGCCTCCTGTTTGGCGACGGCATTGATCTGCGTCTGCAAATCAGCGCGCTCGGCGCCGAGACGCTGTTCATTCTTCTTAAAAGTTGCCTGATCGCTGGCGAGCGACGCCTCCATATCCGCTAAGCGTTGCTGCTCCTGCTCAATCTCCTTTTGGCGCACTTCGCCCAGCTTGCGTTTCTGATCCAACTCTTTGAGTGCGCTGGCGAGATTGCCCTGCTCTTGGGTAAGTTTCTTTTGCTCAGCGGCGAGCGCGTCGCGCTCCTGCTTGAGGACCAAGGCTGCAGCATCTTGCTGTTTTTGCAGGGCACGCAGTTCCTCCAGTTTTTTCTCACCCGCCTGAATTTCAGTCCGGGCCTGGGCGAGCGAAGCGCTCTCCGCAGCAAGTCGCTCTTTTTCTGTTTCCAAACGCTGGCGTTCGGCTGAATCGGAGGCGGTCGCATCCGCCTTCTTTTTGGCCGAGCTCTGCTTAATCATCGCCTGCTCAGTATCAAGTTTTTCCTGATCCATCAGCAGCCGCTCTTGCGAAGCGATAAGCGCAGCTTCGCGCTGCTTCAATTTGGCTTCAGCGGACTCAAGATTCGCGAGACGCGCCACTCCCTCTGCCGCCTTCGCGCGCTCCGCCTCGAGCACGACGACACGTTGCTCCAGTTTCTTCGCTTCTTCCGTAAGGCGGGCCCGCTCGGCCGCGAGCGAAGCGCGCTCTTTGGCAAGCTCTTCACGGATTGCGTCACCCTCAATGAGGTTCGGTTTGGCGCGTTCTTTTCGGGGCGGCCCCGACTTCGTAGATGCATCGGGAGCAGCCGTAACATCAGCCGACCCACCTTGGAAAAATTCCTCCAACGAACTCCAATCGGCATTGCGCAAAGCTTCCCCTGCTCCATCCACCTTGCCGACAAAATCGACGATGCGCTTGGTCATCGCCTCGATATCGAGCGGGGGCTGAAACACGTCTTTAACGCCCAGACGTATGCCACGCACAACTGTGGGCAGATCCAAACCATCCGCCACAAGAATGACTTTCGCCCTCGGTTGAGCCTTGCGTAATGATTCAACAAAATCCAAACCACTTGCGTCAGAGCCCCGACAATCCGCCAGTATCACGTCCACCGACTCACGCGCCAAATAATCTCTCACCTGCGATGCTTCGCGTAATGAAAGCGCATGAAAAAATGCCCCGCCAAAAATCAGGGATTTGGCCTGGCGAAGTACGTCACTATGCTGAACTAGCAGTATTTTGGCGGTCACAATATTTTTCAGTGAAAGCATTCTGTCGCACGGGGGGAACTAGACAACGTCAATCTATCGTAAATCTGGTGAGTTTACCTTATAGGACTTTCAAGCCTATACTTAAAAAAATAACAACGGCACAACGACTTTCACCTTTACAGCAGCATCTTAGGGATTACGCCTCAGGCGAGCGTCTTCCTCAATTTTTTGATTTCCACGTATCCCCAACATAATGAGCGCTTCAGACTCTAACGGTTATTTTGTCGAACTAGGTGAGTATAATTTAATTATAGCTCGCACCAGCCTCGGGCCTCGCCCACGGACAATCGAAGCCGTACAAGAACTATGGCTCGGCGATGCCGCCGCCCTCGATGCATCTTTGGGTAAATTGCGACCGGCAGGCAGCACTTCCAAGGCTATTGCACTCCTCAGGCTCAAAAACCAGCAGACATTCCTGGCTGATGCGGCTCTGGCCAAGAGCACCACCAGTGCAGACGCGGTCGAGAATTTTCTCAGCAATCAGCTCGGCGCTGAAAACCTGCCGGCAAGTTGGGCATGGGTCAGCGCAAACAACGGCCAGCCACCGCAAGGCGGCGCACGTTGGGCGCTCGATGGCGCCTCTGCCGCCAATGCCGAGGAGTCGCTGAGCAAGCTGCGTGGTTGGTCTTTTGAGCTGGTTCGTTGCCAGTCGGCCTCGCTCACGCTCGCTGGTGCGCTCGCCACTGCCACCCAAGGCACCCAGTTGCTTTTATTGGAAATTTCGGAAACCAAAACATCCCTTATCGCCATATCAAACCAGGGCATCACCGCATTAGCTACCGTGCCGGTTGGTTTTGATGCGTTGGCCGGGGCGACCCAGACTGCGTTGGGTCTTAAATTCCGCGGGTCCGCCGCCCGCCTGATGTTCAACGAATCTTATGATTTTGGCGAGAGTGCCTCCATCATAGTGGAACCTCTGGCTAACGCGGTGAAAGAAGCTTTGCCCAGCCTTAGTGCATTGGCCCCAAGCCAGCTCGTTTGCAGCGGCACCCTTGCCCGCCAAACCTGGATCACCCAGGCACTGGCCAAGGCATTAAACCTCACTCCGTTTGCGCTGGATACTAACGCTTGGGCAGGCACCAAAGGACTGAGTTTCGGTCCGGAAATCAAGGCAAGCGACGTCTCTTCATCTTGGCTGGGCGTGCTTAGTGCTGCCGCCGCTTACGAGCCCGCCTCCCCGGGTGCAGCGATCGCATGGAACCCTTTGCTATCGGGAACACCCGTAGCCAGCGCCCCGATCATTCCTGCAATCATCGTGGACGCGCCAAAAGCCCCCACTCCTCAGCCGGTAGCAAAACCGGCTGTCATCCCTGCCATTATTCAGGAGCCCGCAAAACCGGCTGGGGCGACACCCGTTAAGCCAGCGATCATTCCCGCGATACTTCAAGAACCTGCTAAACCAGTGGTGCCCGCCAAACCGGCGACACCGGCTATCGCGCCAAAACCGGCAGTCATTGTCACGCCGCCTTCGAAACCAGTGGAACCGCCCAAGGCAGCCGTTATCCCCGCCAAGCCCGCGACCGTGGTGACGCCGCCTCAGGCCAAGCCGGCCGAAGTGAAGCCCTCAACTCCACCGGCAAAACCTGCGCAACCGGTTCCTGCGAAGCCCATCCCCGTTCCCCTTTCGGCCGCTAAACCGCCCGGCAAACCGGAACCCGCGAAACCGGCTCCTACCGCCAAGCCTGCTCCCGCGCCGGTCATGGCTGCCAAGGCGACCACTGCAGCGCCTTTCCCGCCAAAGAAGAACAAAATGCTGCCGCTTATAATCGCGGCCGCCGCGGTGATCATCGGCCTCGTGGCCTTCTTTGTCATCAGCGGAAACAACAAGGCGAAGGCCGAACAGGCAGAGAAGGATCGTATCCGGGTTGAAGCCGAAGCAAAAATCAAAGCTGAGGCCCGTGCCCGCGCCGAAGCTGAGAAGAAAGCCGAAGAAGAACGCCTAGCTCGCCAGAATGAGCTCCAGCAAGCCGAACTTCGCCTCAAGAATGCGGAAGAAGAAGCTAAGAAACAACAGGAAGCTGCTCGCAACAGCCTGCTCTTCGGACGCGGCAATCTTACTGTTTCCACCGAACCTGCTGGCGCCACGGTTACCGTTGGCGAACTCAGTCCCAAAACTTCCCCCGTAAGCATGAAGGATCTACGCCTAGGTACGTATACGGTTTCGATTGCGCTCGCGGGCTACGACACGGAACACCGCGATATCGAAATCAAAGAAAAGGAAACCACTGACCTTGGTACCATTGCATTAAAACGCCAGGTCGGAACGATCGAGTTGACCAGCGAGCCATCCAGCTTGTCCTTTGAGGTGAAGCCGGCTGGCGCGCTGTTCGTGAATCCAAGTGACGTCCACACCGGTCAGACACCTGCCACTTTAAACGGAATTCCCGCCGGTTCATATCAAGTATCGATCAGCCGGCCAAATTGGACTCCCTACACCTCCACAATTACGGTCGAGCGCAATGGTACGGCGAAAGTTAACGGCGACTTTCCGGGCGGCACGATCATCATCAACAGCTCACCCAGCGGAGCCATCGTGACGCGCGATAATAATCCAACTTCGATTGGGACAACTCCCCTGACGCTCAATGGGATTCCACCCGGCACCGTCAATTTCACGGTCAACCAGCGTGGCTACGATCCAGTTATCGTTACCGGCAAGCTGGAAGGAGGCAAAACGTTGACGCTAACCGCCACTCTGCTCGATTCCGATCGCGTTATGAAGCTCAGTGAGCTCGACGAACGTCCATCTCCCATCGCGCAGGCTGATCCTGATCTGAGCGCTTCACAGCGCACCGACGGCGGCACGGCGGCCATTTCATTTGTCGTAGGTCGAGATGGCGTACCCACCGAACTAAAGATCGATCAGGCTTCAAACCCTGTTTTCGGCAAAGCCTGCCTGCAGGCCGCCGCCAAATGGCGATTCAAGCCAGGCGTTGTTCGCGGCAAGACAGTCCGTTGTCGGGTCTCTATCCCCTTCAAGATCCAGCCCGAGTAACCGGACAACCACTTCTTTCCACTCTAGCGGCTGCGAATCTCACGCAGCCGCTTTTTTCTGAAAAGTCAGAGTCGCCTTGTATCCTGGGGAAACCGACAAATCTAAGTCTGGCTTTCAATCACCGATACTCGGCCATCCGTAAACACCACCTTCAAATACTCCCTCGAACGGCGGCCGGAATAACTCGTGTAATAGGGATAAAATACGGGGTTGCCCCAGCGGCGGTGATAAAACCCGCGGTAGAGCATAACCCCGTCGTCCGTCTCGTAAGTCGTGTAAGCCCACGCCTCGCTAGCCCCATTCGTATCGGTTCGGGTATATACTCGGTCGGGATCGCCGAGCGCTAGTTTCACCATTTCCGGAGTGAATCCGACCGCCACTTTGCCTTCGCGGATGAGCTGTTGATCGTTGGAACTAAGCCTGCCAAACACCTCAGGGTCCTTGTCGATTCGCGCCTGCGGTGAGGAGCAACCAGCGGCAAATGCCAGAGCCGCACATGAAATCAAAATAGGGAATAGCTTCATGACCGTATTTTATCGAACCACCTTTGGCTCGCAAGCCGAAGGCTCGCCGGCGAACCTAAGCACTTATCGTGAAAACGCTTCTTCTCTGGGATATTGACGGCACGCTGATCGATTCCGGTGGCGCGGGTGAACGCGCCCTACGCCTCGCGCTTGAACGCGAATTCAACATCGAAGACGACCTCGCGTGGCTCGAATACTTCGGACGCACTGATGTGTGGATCGCACGAGCGATTTTATTTAAACATTTCGGCGCCACAACCTCAGATGAGATCCAACGCTTCCTCAACGCCTATCTGGCCGCTCTGACCGGGGAAATGCAAAACCCTCACGCACGCGTCCTGCCCGGGGTACTCGCGATCATCGACAAAATCTCGCATCGCTCTGACATCGCCCAAGGTCTGCTCACCGGCAATCTCCGGCGCGGGGCTGAGATCAAGCTCAGACGTCTCGACCTCTGGCAGCCCTTCCCTTTTGGCGCATTTGCCGACGATGCCGAACATCGCAATGAACTTGGTCCGCACGCGCTGTCTCGCGCCGCCGCCCACCACGGAATCATTTTTAGCCCTGCCAATGTGTTCGTTATTGGCGATACCCCGCACGACATAGCCTGCGGCAAAGCCATCGGGGTAAATACGATTGCGGTCGCCACCGGCCGCTACTCCAGCGGCGAGCTTCGCTCCCACAATCCCACCATCGTCCTGGAAAACTTTGCTGATTCCGACGCGTTTTTCTCCGCGTCGGAATGATCGATGTTCCTGGACCGCCTAACGGTGGCCACGCGTTTCGATTGCCGTCACCCGCCCACCCTCAAAGATCACGCGCACTTTGTCGTCATAACGGTCGCCACCAGAGCTGAGGGCTACACCGCTGCCCACCATCGTGCCACCGCCACCGCCGACCGCGCCAATGCCGATGCTAAAGGACGGGGTGTTGTCCGCATAGGCCCAAATCTCCGACGTACCGCGGACGGTCGTTCGGGTGTAACTCCGATCTGGTTTCCCAAAAGACATCGTCACCTGCTCTTGAGTGAAACCCACTTCAATCTGGCTCGCGCGGATTTTTGCCTGTACCGGTGCCGGGGCAGCATCGAACGCAGCTTGATGACTCTTGATGCGAGAATCGGTGGTGGAACAACCGGCAGAAAAAACTAGGCATGCGACCAGCGCCGCGACGAAGCATGGAGTTTGGAATTTCATGGAGGTAATTTGACCAATTTTTTGTTTGCTGAGGGCTACCAATAACGAGCATACCGACAATCCCTCACAATACGAGTTCCTCGCATGAAGACTTACACCATCGCCATCGGATCCGACCACGCCGGTTTTAAATATAAAGAAAGCATCAAAAGCATGCTTCTATCCGAAGGCCACACAGTGCGCGACTTCGGCACCTATACCGACGCGTCCTGCGACTATCCTGATTTCATCAGGCCCACGGCCGAAGCGGTGGCGCGCGGCGAATTTGAAAGAGGCATCGTCCTCGGCGGTTCTGGCAATGGCGAAGCAATTGTCGCCAACCGGATCAAAGGTGTGCGCTGCGGTCTTTGCTGGAACGAACAAGTCGCCATCTGGAATCGTTCGCACAACGACGGTAACGTGCTCTCGCTCGGCGAACGCACGGTCAGCGAGTCCGAGGCTTTGAAAATCGTCAAAACCTGGCTCGCCACCGAATTCGAAGGCGGTCGACACCTCGCCCGCATCCGCAAGATCGACGGCCAATAACCCGTCGGCCAGAGACGACCCTAACCCGCGGTGCGCCACGCTTCATAACCACCACGCAGGCTCCACGCGTGCGTGAAGCCGTGGTGCATACGCAACTCTGCCAGCGCACGCAAACTGCGTACGCCGTGTGCGCAATAGACCACCGTCGGTCGGGCAGGATCAAGCGTTGCCAGCAGGGCGGCCACCGTATTTCCCGCAAAAAGACCCAGTGGCACATGGAGCGACGGCATTATCGCACCCGCCGCGCGCTCCCATGCTTCCCGCACGTCGATGAGCTGAATTTCGGCCAGACGTCGCTGGAGCTCCGACCCGTCGACTTCGTCGGAAGTTGTATCCATCGACTTGAGACAGGCTTCTCCGTAACCCTCGGGTGGTAACTCCCTGAGGTCGCGGCTGCGCGGATCGGCAGCGAGCGCCATGATTCGCGTGTTCATCGTGAGCGCGTCCCAAAGAAGCAAACGTCCGCTGAGCAATTCGCCGATGCCCGCGAGCAGCTTGAGCGCCTCGGTCGCCTGAATCGTGCCGATCAAGCCTGGCAAGACGCCGAGCACACCG
>Ga0302322_100000829_pt1 | contig 24241 bp, 16 predicted proteins | sample Fen_T0_2_FD_203757 | JGI IMG/M metagenome (GOLD analysis project Ga0302322, IMG submission 203757) | Peat permafrost microbial communities from Stordalen Mire near Abisko, Sweden - Fen_T0_2 | ecosystem: Environmental > Terrestrial > Soil > Wetlands > Permafrost | place: Sweden: Abisko...
GTTGGGGGCACGATCCTCGCGCTCCCGGAAGCCGGTCTCGCGCCAGATCGTGAGCCACCGCGGGGCCGTGGCGGGGATGTCCTTCTGCCAGAACCCGGGCGCACCCGCGCCGTTGGGGAAGCGCTGGAGGTTGAGCGGCCGGTCCGCGAGGTGGGGCAGCATCGCCGGGGCGATCCGCGCGAAGTACGCGACGAGGTCGCGCTTGGTGACGGGCGCCTCGTCGACGCCGTCGCGTGGCGGGAACAGCGCCTTGTCGAGGTTGGTCAGCTTGAGGTCCTGCCCCGCGACGTGCCACGTGCCCTCGGCCTTGAGGCGCGCGAGGGCCTCGAGCTCCGCGTCGGAGACGAGCCGGGCGGGGTCGAGGTCACGATCCATGGGGGCCGATGCTACGGGTGCCGGCGTCACGGACGCGAGCGCCGACGCGGCGATCAGCGTCGCCTCCGCGTCGCGTTCCGCCTTCGACGGGTCCACGGCGCGCTCGCGGACCACCTCGCGCGGGTCCCGCCCGGGCTCGAGGCCCTTGTAGGCGGTCTGGCGCACGTGCCCGTCGCGCGACCAGCCGCCGATCTCGGCCCGGATCACGAGCTCCGGCCGGATCCAGCGCACGCCCGCGAGGTCGCCGCCCCAGCGGCCCTTGTAGTCCTGCGGCGGCGCCGGGTCGAAGGGCGGCGCGTCCGTCTCGAGCGCCTCGAGGCGCGTTCGCAGGTCCTTGCGCGTCCGCGCGTCGAACCCCGAGCCCACCTTGCCCGCGAACCGCAGCCGCTCGCCCTCGTACACCCCCACGACGACCGCGCCCAGCTCCTTCGCGGTCCCCTCCCCCGGCGTCCAGCCGCCCACCACCAGCTCCTGCTCCGGGCGGGCCTTGATCTTGAGCCAGGTCGAGGCGCGGCGGCCGGGCTCGTATCGGCTGCGGCGGTGCTTGGCCACGATCCCCTCGAGGTCCTGGGCCTTGGCCGCCTCGAAGAACGCGATGCCCTCGGTCTCGATGGCCGGCGCGACCTGGACGCGCGCCGAGGGCCGGACCACGAGCTCGAGGAGCTTCTTGCGCTGCTCCAGGGGGACGTCGAGCAGCGAGCGGCCGTCGAGGTGGAGGATGTCGAAGGCCTGGAACACCAGCGGGACCGGCCGCCCCGTCCGCCCGGCGCTGATCCGCTCCTGGAGCAGGCCGAAGTCCGGCCGGCCGCGCTCGTCGAGCGCCACCACCTCGCCATCGACGATCGCCTCGCGTGCCTCGATCCAGGTCGGCGGCGTCAACAGGCGCGGGAAGTAGGCCTCGGCGTCGTGCCCGTTGCGGGTGAACAGGCTGACCTTCGCGTCCCGGATGACGGCCTCGACGCGGTACCCGTCCCACTTGACCTCGAACAGCCAGTCCTCGTCGCGGAACGGCTTCGTCGCCAGCGTCGCCTTCATGGGCTCGAGGTAGCGCGGCATGGGCGCCTCGCGGGCGCCCGAGAGGTCGATCTGGGCCGTGGCAGCGGGCATCTCGCTGACCCAGATCGCGGGTGCGTTGGCCTTCACCTCGTCGTTGGTGCGGCCCGACTTGACGCTCTGCGGGTGGTCCTCGGCGTCCCAGCCGTTCTCGGCGTGCTCGTCGCGCTTCTTGATCAGGAGCCACTGCTCCCCCTCGTCATCCTCGAAGGCGCTCCGCGGCGCGGTGCCGGACCGGCGGCTGGTACGGACGATCGTGAACCGGCCGTTCATCTTCTGGCCGCGGGCACGGAACTTGAGCTCGCCATCCTCGATGGCGCGGGGCGGGTCCGGCGTCTCCGCCTCGGGCTCCCAGGTGCCCCAGTCCCAGACGGTCACGTCGCCCGCGCCGTACTGGCGCGCCGGGATCACGCCCTCGAAGTCGAAGTACTCGAGCGGATGGTCCTCGACGTGGACCGCCATGCGCCGGATGTCCGGGTCCTGCGTGGGACCCTTGGGCACGGCCCACGAGACCAGGACGCCGTCGATCTCGAGGCGCAGGTCGTAGTGGAGGCGCGTGGCCCGGTGCCGCTGGACGACGAACCGCCGCCTGGCCCCGGGCGGTGCTGCGCCCCCGGCGGCGACGTCGCCCGGCGCGGGCTCCGGGGTCTTCGCGAAGTCGCGCTTGCGGCGGTAGTCCTCCAGCGGCATGCGCGGAGTATGCCGGTCATTGCGACGCGCACCCGCGCGGGGTTGCGTCAGGCCAGCGCGCGCAGCGCCTCGACGACCGGGGCGAACGCCCGGACGCTCTCCACCCGGTTCGGGCGCAGCTGGACCTGGACGTGGTCCATGCCCCGGTCGCGGTACCGCCGCAGGCCGGCGGCGATCTCCTCGGGCGTGCCCCGGATCGGGTCGTCCCAGGAGCCGCGCGCCTCGAGGTCGTCGTCGGGGGTCGCCTCCGCGCCGATCTCGACCATGGCCTCGGCGGAGCGGCGGATGGTCGAGGGATCGCGCCCGGCCGCGACGCACGCCTCGTCGAGAAGCGCCGCCATCGTCAGCAGGGCGGCCGGGGTCCGCATCCCGGCGTTCCACTCGTCGGCGAGCTCCGCGGCGAGGCGCAGCATCCGTGGCGCAGCCGCGCCGACCATCACCGGCAGCCCATCGGGTCGAGGGCCACGCGGCCGGATCAGCGCCCCGCGCGCCGACGCGAGCCGCCCCTCGTGGTCCGCACGCCCCGTCCGCAGCATGGACGTGATGATCCGCAGCCCATCCTCGAACCGGTCGAACCGCCGCTCCCACGGGAAGCCGTAGGCCGTGAACTCGGGCTCGTTCCAGCCCGCGCCCAGGGCGAGGATCACGCGCCCGCCGGAGACCTCGTCGAGGGTCTCCGCCATCTTCGCCAGCATTGCCGGGTTGCGGTACGGAACCGCGGTCACGTAGCTCCCCAGCCGCAGCCGCGAGGTCGCCACGGCCAGCGCCGAGAGCAGCGTCCAGGATTCCCAGGCGCCGCTCCAGCCGGTGGCCGGGTCGCCGAAGCCCACGTGGTCGGAGACCCAGACCGCGTCGAACCCGGCCTGCTCGGCGGCGAGGGCCATGGCCTCGATGTCGGCCCAGCGCGGCGTGGCACCGTCCATCGAACCCTCGACGTACGGCAGGTTGAGCCCGAGGGAGGACCAGGGCGGCGTGGGGTCTGTCATGCGGCGAGTATGCCGGGTGGCCGCTCCCCGCCCGTCGTCAGGCGCTCTTGCGGCGCCTCGCCGGGCGGGTCTCGGCCTCGGCGTCCGCCTGGCCCTCGGCCCCGGCCCGTGCGCCGGCCGGACCCGAGGCGGCCTTCGCCTTCGCGGCGGCGGGCACCCCCTTGGCGGGCGCGCGACCGGCGCGCTCCTTCTTCGCGTCCGCCACGGACACGGGCGCGGGCGAGCCCTTCGCCTTCTCGTCCGTGGCGGCCTTGACGCTCGCCTGCAGGAGCTTCATGAGGTCGACGAGGTTCGTGCTCTCCTCGGCCGGCTCGGGCTCCGCGACCTCGACCCCGTCGATCTTGGCCTGGATCACGGACATGAGCGCCTCGCGGTACTCGTCCTTGAACCGGGCCGGGTCGAACGCGTCCGTCATCGCCTCGACGAGCTGCTCGGCCATCCGGAGCTCGGCGGGCTTGAAGTCGAACGTCTCATCGGGCAGCTCCAGCTCCGTGGTCGAGCGGATCTCGTCGGGCCAGTGGAGCGTCGTGAGCAGCATCGTGCCCTCGAACGGGTCCAGCGCCGCGAGCGCCTCGCGGTCCCGGATCACCACCTTGCAGATCGCCGTGAGCTCCTTCTCGGCCAGGACCTGGCGCAGGAGGAAGAACGCCTTGCGGCCGATCTTGTCGGGCTCGATGTAATACGCCTGCTTGGTGAACTGCGCGTGCTGGCGGGTCGTGTCGTCGCGCGGGGCGAACTGCTCGATCTCGATGGAGCGCACGGTCTTGAGCGGGACCTTGTCCAGGTCCTCGTCGGAGATCACGACGTACTGGCCCGGGGCGTACTCGTAGCCCTTCACGGTCTCGCCGCGCGAGATGACCTTGTCATCCTCGGGGCACCAGACCTTCATCTGGATCCGCGACAGGTCCGTCTCGTGAAGCATGTTGAAGCGGATGGCGTAGTCGGATTCCGTGGCCGTGTACAGCTTCACGGGGATGGTGACGAGGCCGAACTGGATGGCCCCCTTCCACATCGAGCGTGCCACTTGCGGTGCTCCGTCCTCGCGCGGCAGGCTTGCGGGCGCTCTCCCGGGCCCGCCCGGCCGTACCGGGAGGGTGACTCTACCACCCGGCGGCAAGGCCCCCGGGTGCGACAGCCCCCGGGGGCGGCTGGCCCCGAGCGCGATGCCCCCGGGTGCGCCGCGCGACCCTACCGGACGACGACGAACGCGTCCACGTCCACGCGTCGCCGCCCCTTGGTGGCCTCGACCACGATCTTGAGCGTGTGAGGCCCGGCCGTGGGCCACGACCGCACGTAGGCGAGGACCCGGTTGAGCCCGCTCGACCGGCGGGTGTCGAGCGTGCCGACATAGGCGCCATCGACGTAGATGCGTGCCTTGCCGCGCCTCGGGCTCTTGGTCGTGACCAGCGCGATCGCGCGGCCCGTGAACGCCCGGGTGATCGAGGCCCCGTGGGTCTTCGAGTACAGGCTCGTGCCGCCCGACATCGTCGAGCCGTGGAAACGCTTCCAGCCGGCGGATCGGCCGAGGGTGGGGCTCGTGTCCTGCGTGAGGGAGGGCGCGAACGGGCTCGACTCCATCCACGGGCTCCAGTTGCCGGCGGCGTCGCGGGCGCGGACACGCAGCGCATAGGTGTGGCCGAGGGCGATCGCCTTCGTCGCCTGGCGCGTCGCGGCGGCGAGCGAGGTCGTGGCGCCCAGGGTGCCATCGACGCGCCAGCGGACCTCGTAGCGGCGGACGGACCCGCCCGGGTCCGCGGCGGCGTTCCACGAGGCGAGGGCGCGCATCGATCCCAGGGTCGTCCCGCCCTTGAAGCCGATCGTGGCCGGCGTCGCGGTCGGGGCCGCGCTGTCGACCGTCACCGGGAACCGCGACGTTCGCTCGCGAGTCCCGTCGGACGCGGTCACGGTGAGCGTGTACACGCCGCTGGCGGTCGCCGGCGGCACCGTGACGTCCGCGGCGGTCGCGACCTGGTCCTGGCCGGTGAGCGTGCCGGACTCGAGCGTCGTGGTGAGCGGCGCACCGATCGTCGCGGTCAGCGACACCGCTCCCGGGAAGTCCTCGGCGCGGTACAGCCGGACCGGCACCTGCACCGTCCGGCCCGCGGTGCCCGCGAGGGCGCCGTGCACGGCACCGGGGGTCACGTCCACGGTCCAGTCCCCGAGCGCCACGATGTGGGACACGTCGAGCAGCGGCTCGTGGACCGGGTCAGGGTCCGTGGCCGTGCTCCAGTCCTGCGTGCCGGCGGCCCGCAGGGCCGCCTTGACCTGGGCCGGCGTCGCGAGCGGCCGCGACGCCTTGAAGAGCGCGGCGGCGCCGGTCACGAGCGGTGCGGCCATCGATGTCCCGGACATGTAGCCGTAGCGGTTGCCGGGCAGCGTCGACCAGATGCACTTGCCGGGCGCGATCAGGTCCACGTCGCCCCCGTAGTTGGAGAAGTCCGCGAACGTGTCGTCCTTGTCGTACGTGCCCCACGAGTAGCAGAGGGGCCCGCCCAGGCCGCCGGGCTTGCCGTCCGTGTCCGCGAGCGCGGAGACGGTGATCACCTCGTCGTAGCTCGCGGGCTTGAGGTTGGCTGCGCTGAAGCCGTTGTTGCCGGCGGCCGCGACGACCGTCACCCCGGAGGCGACGAGACGGCAGATGGCCTGGTGCAGGAGGTCGTGGCTGGTGAGGCCGCAGTTGTGGTCGTCCGTGCCCTTCTTGGCGACCGACATGTTCACCGCCTCGAAGAGCGGGCGGGTCGGGTCGACCGGGTCCCGCTGCGCGGCGATCCAGTCGAGGCCGCAGACGTACCAGGAGATGAGGCCGTTGCCCGCGGAGTCCAGGATCCGGACCGACCACAGGCGGACGCCAGGGGCGGCGCCGACGACGCCGATCCCGTTGTCCAGCGCGCCGACGATGCCGGCGACGTGCGTCCCGTGGCCGTTCGGGTCGCCCCAGCTGTTGGGGTTCGACGTGGAGCAGCTGTGGCCGCCCGCGATGTTGAGGTCCTCGTGGGCATGGCTGGTCGTGCCGCCGATGCCGGTGTCCACGATGGCGACGTCCGCGTCCACCCGCTGGTCCGCCCCGTCGATGCCGGCGATGCGGCTCTCCTTGCCGTTGATGCGCCGGACCCCGGTCGGCGTCACCTGCCCGGCGATCGAGATCACCTCGTCGGGGACGACGGCCTCGACGTCCGGGTCCGCGCGCAGCTCGGCGAGCTGGCTCGGGTCCAGGCTCGCCGCGTAGCCGTGGACGGCGGTGCGGAAGGTCCGGTCCGCGTGGATCCCGAGCCGGCCGGCACGGGCCGTCACCCGGTCCGTGGCCTTGCCGTCCCGCGTGACGACGATGAAGCGCCCGGCCGCCGAGAGCGGGGCATCGGCGTTCGCCGCGTCCTCCGGGGCCGGGACGGCGTCCGACGCCGTCGCTGTCGCGATGGCGTGACGCGGGCCCGCGGGGCTCGCACCGAGGGCGAGCAGGAGAGCGAGGGCCAGGGCCGTGGCGCGACGCATGGGGCCTCCGACGTGACTGTGGCCGACACCCGGGAACGCCGAGGCTGCCCGGTTCGGGTCACAGGGTCCCTCCCCGTGTACCCGGCGAGTATGGCCCAGTCGTCCCGTATCGCGCCAGCCCGGCCACCCGGGGCGATGCGGTACGAATGGACGCCGGCCCGCTGGCCGCGTCAGGCGGCCTTGGCCACCTTCAGCTCGGCCTCCGCCTCCGCGACCCGGGCGAGGATGCCGGCCCGCATCCCGTCCAGGCCCTCGGCAACCGCCTTGGTGACGCTCGCGACCGAGGTGAGCTGCGTCTTGAGGGCACGGATGGCTTCGAGCTGCTCCCGCACGCCCGCGAGGGCCCGGCCGATGGCCAGGGCGTCCACCTCGACCTCGCGCTCGCCGAGCTTCGCCAGGGCGAGCAGCCGGGCGAGGCGCACGGCGGCCTCGAGGAACGCGGCCTCCGGCGCGTCCGGGTCCACCACGACGTGGACGTCGTCCCCGAGCACCGCGAACGGGGCGATGCCGGCGGGCGCGTGCCGCGCGCTCCAGGCGGCCACCGCGACGGAGGCGCCACGGTTCTCGCGCGCCTCGCGCAGCTCGTCGCGCATGGCTCGCGGTGACATGACGCGGTCCTTGGCCTCGAGGACGATGCGGACGTCGGCGCCGCGCGTGACGCGCGGGTCCAGGGTGAGGACGAAGTCCCCCTTCTTGGACCCGACGAGCGCGCCCGTCTCGGTCCCGGTGCGGTCCAGCAGGTCCCCGGCCCCGCGGGCGAGGTCCCCCAGCATGCCCTCGAGCAGGTCCTCGAAGTCCGCGCCCTTGGCCGCGGAGCGCGATCGCTCATCGGCCCGGGCGCGGCTCGCCGCCTCGATGGCCGCAAGACGCTCGTGGAGGCCCTTGAAGCCGTCGTTGACCTCCTGGCGGAACTGGTGGAGCGGCGACCCGAGGCGGGTGGGGTCCAGGAGCAGGGCCAGCTTCGACGCGTCCCCGTCGAAGTACGTGCCGAGCAGCCCGCGCATGCGCCCGATGGCGGAGTCCCGCTTGCTCTCGTCGAACAGCTCGTTGACGAACGTCTGGAGCGCACCGCGGTCCCCGAGGAACTTCTCGAGCGTGCGCGGCAGACGCCCGTCCCCGTCGGCGAAGTTGGCCCGGAGCACGTCCTCGACCGCGCGGGCGGCCTGGGCGTTCGCCGCGTTGGTCTGGGCGACGAGCTTCTCGAACTCGCGCCGCACCACGTCCGTGTCCATCGAGGTCGCGGCGTCCTGCAGGGCCAGCAGGCCGATGCGGAGCGCGCGCTCGACGACGGCTGGGCGATCCGCCTCGTCGCGCTCCGCGAGGGCGGCGGCCAGGGCGCCATCCACGAGGACCAGGCCGTCGACCACGATGCGCTCGCCGTCCACGCGCACGGACGCGGGGCCTGGGACGGGCCGCAGACGGGCGGCCGTGGGGTTCGTCAGCGGGAGGATTCGGGCTTCCATGCCGCGCATCCTGGCGCGTGGCCGTGCCACCTAGGCTGTCACTGCGATCCGGGCGGCGACGACGCTCGTCCCCGGGCGACCCTACACCTAGTGGGCGGCGGCGACGGACCCGCAGCGGTGGTGGCGGCGGGGCGCGACGGGGGTTCGCCGGTCCGCGAGCAGCTCCGCGCCGATCTCCGAGGCCCAGGCCCGGACGCGCTGGTGGTCCACGGTCCCGAGGCTCTCGACGGGGTCCGTCCCCTCCGGCACGTCGATCGGCCCGAAGATGGCCGAGCCGCGGGCGCCGACGGCCCTGGCGACGGTGTTCACGCTGCAGTCGTCGCCCATCTGGCCCGACGCGTCCAGGGTGCACCGGCCACCGCCGATGGGGCCCGCGCAGAAGAGCCAGACCGGTCGCGACGCGAGCGCCGCATCATGGCGCGCGAGGAATCCGCCCCCGTCCGAACGGCGCCGCGGGAGGAAGACGCCGCTCCCCAGGATCACGGCCCGGTACGGCGTGACGTCCTCCACGTCACCCGCGATGCGGCAGTCGACGGTGAGCCCGGCGCGGCGAAGCACGGCGGCGATCTCGCCCGCGATGCCGGCGGTCGATCCCGCCTGGTTCGCGAACGCGACAAGCACTCGCTGGTCGCCCATGGCCACTCCCCGGTACGTGAGGGGATCGTCGGTTCGCGGAGTGGCGCTTGGGAGGGTCGTTGGGCCCCGAATACGGGGGGCCACCGCCCGCAAGGAACCGTGCGCCTCGGCCCGGGCCAACCGGATCGGGCCCGGTGGCCCCCCGCGAGGGTGCCGGTCACGGACGTGCCGTCGCACGAGCCGGGGATCCGGTCCGGGCGCGAGGCAACCACGCCCCCGGGAGTACCCTTGGCGCCATGCCGGCAGCCACCACCCGCCGCCTCCTCGCACGCGTCCTCCCGCTGCTCGCCGGGGTCGCCCTGCTGGCCCCGCTCGCGCCGGCACCCGTCCTCGCCACCACCCCGGTCGAGGCTCGCGAGGCCGCCGCGAGGCTCGCGGGCGAAGGGCCGGTCACGGTCGCGGGAGCCGCCGCCACGGCCATCGTCCCCGGGATCGCGAACCGCAGCTCGGTGCGGATGACCGCCACCTACGCGGTCGACGCCCGGCTGGCGGTGGGCTCCCGCAGGCTCGCCGGCTCGGTCACCATCACGGCCCGCAACGACTCGGGCGCGGGCGTCGACCGGCTCCGCCTCAACACCACCATGGGCGCACTCGGCCGCCTCGCCCTCGGCACCGTCACGGTCGATGGACGGTCCGCCGCGGCGACGAAGAGCGGGCAGACGGTCACCGTGCCGCTCGGCGGCATCCTCCCGGCCGGGGCGAGCATGACCGTCGTCGTCCCGTTCCGGGCAACCCTGCGCTCCACGACCGGTGGCAGCACGTGGCTCCTCACCCGCGCCAACGGCATCACGGACCTCTATCGCTGGGTGCCCTGGGTCAGTCTCGTCACCGCCTTCGACCGGCCCAACTTCGGCGACCCGTTCGTGACGCCGGTCAGCCCCCGGGCGACGCTGCGCTTCCACACTGACGTCCGGACAAAGGTCGTCGTCAACGGGACCCGGACATCGATCTCCGCGGACGGCCGCACGACCACCTGGACGCTCATCAACGTCCGCGACATCGTCGTGACCGCGGCGGCGGACTACGGGATGGTCAGCCGGCAGGTCGGCGATACGGCGGTCCGGGTGTACACCCGCCCCGGCGTGCCCAGGGCATCGGTCCTGGCGGCCGCCGTGAACGCCGTCACGAAGCTCGAGGCCAAGCTCGGCCCGTACCCGTGGCCGGTGCTGCGGATCGTGCAGTCCGCCGGGGGCTTCGGCATGGAGGGTCCGGGCGTCGTGTGGATTCCGGCCGGCGTCGCACCCGGCAACCTCCGGTACCTGCTGATGCACGAGGTCGCGCACCAGTGGTTCTACGGCCTGGTGGGCAACGACCAGGCCCGTGAGCCCTTCGCCGACGAGGCGATGACGGACATGGTCGCGCGCTACCTGACAGGGACCCGTCGCGCCTCCCGCTGCACGACCGGCACCCTCGACAGGACGATCTACGCGTACTCGGCGTCGTGCTACTACGAGCGCGTCTACATCCAGGGCGGGAACCTCCTGGACGACACGCGCAGGAAGATAGGCACGAGCCTCTACTTCGCGACCCTGCGCCGCTACCTTGCCGACCACCGCTGGGGGCTCGTGCACACCCGGACGCTGCTCGACGCCCTGGATGCCGCAACGCCCCTCGACCTCGCCTCGGGCTGGCGATCCCGCTTCCCGACCCTCTACTGAGGACGCTCCCGTGTCCGCGCCCGACGCCCGCCCACGCGTCCGCCTCGCGACGCGGGGCGACGGGGCCGCGTGCGCGGCCATCTACGCGCCCTACGTGACCGACACGGCCATCTCCTTCGAGCTGGTGCCGCCCGACGCGGCCGAGATGGCGGCGCGGATCGCGCGCACGATGGAACGGACGCCATGGGTGGTCGTGGAGGCCGACGGGGTCGTGCGCGCCTACGCGTACGGGACCCGCCACCGCGAGCGCGCCGCCTACGACTGGACGGTGGAGACGACCGTGTACGTCGACCGGGAGCGCACGCGGGGCGGCCTGGGCCGGATCGCGATGAGCGCCGTGCTCGCGATCCTGCGCCTGCAGGGCGCGCACCTGGCCGTCGCCGGCATCACGCCACCGAACGAGGGGTCCATAGGGCTGCACCAGGCCCTGGGGTTCGAGCGCGTGGGGACGTTCGAGGGGATCGGCTGGAAGTTCGGCAGGTGGCACGGCGTGGAGTGGTTCGCGCTGGAGCTGGGACCACGGGACGAGGCGCCGGCGCCGCTGGTCCCGCTCCCGCGCCTCGCCGGGACGCCGGAGCTGGAGGCTGCGCTGACCGGCTGCGTCTGAACGCGGGTCGCACGGCCGCCGGGTGGGCTGCCGTCACCCGCCCGCGCCGACGACCCCGGTCCGGGCGTCCGCCGCGATCGCCTGCGGGAACCAGCGCAATCCGGGCGGGACCATGGGCCTCCAGGCGCGCCACGCGGTCACGAGCCACGCGGCCACGACCCGCTCCCGGGTCCCCCAGGCGAAGCCGTACTCGCGCCGCACGCCTTCCGGCAGCAGGCCGACAGACGGGAGCAGGAGCCAGGTCGCGGCGTTCACCGGCAGGCGGCCGAGGGCATTCCCCAGCGGCCCGGCGGCCGGGCCGAGGCGCGCGGCCACCGGCCCGCGGTTCACGACCGGCGCGAGCGGCGGGTGCAGGATGACCGCTGCCAGCCCGCGCGCCGTCGTCGTGGGGTGGGCCGGCCCCGCAGGCCCCGTCATCGCCGCCATGTAGGCATCGAATCGGTCGACGTCCGCGGGGAGGACGCCGTCCGGGATCCCGAACAGCCGGCCGACCGGCAGCGTCTCGGCGTAGAACCGGGCCCGCCTCTCGCGCGTCAGCGGCTCCATCCAGGCGTCGACGGTCGCCATCGTGGAGTCCACCAGCGTCGCGTGCACCCACAGCGAGAGGTCCGGGTCGCGGGCATCGTAGCCGGGCCCGGTGACGCCACGGTGGAGCCGGTTCAGGCGCCGGATCTCACGCCGGGCGGCCGGCGTCGTCCCGTAGACGATCCGCAGGTACGAGCGCAGGGTGCCCGCCAACCGCGCCCATGGGTCGGCCCGGAAGTCCGAGTGCTCGTCCACCCCTGCGGCCACGAGCGGGTGGGCCAGCTGGAGCAGGAGCGCGCGCGGGCCCGCACCGAGGAGGAGGGCCGCCTCGCGGTTGAGGAGCCAGGCCTCGGAGCCCGGACCGTAGAGCCCGGGGTCCTGGGTCAGCGGTCGCTGGGCCGCCGTCCGACAACCCACCAGGCGGACGGGAAGACCACCGCGGCCGCGAGCAGCTTGACCACGTCCACCACGACGAACGGCAGCAGCCCCACCACGACCGCCTCGCCCGCGCTCATGCCCGTCGTGACGGCCAGCCAGGGGACGCCGATGGCATAGATGACGGCCGTCCCGAGGAAGGTCGCGCCGATCGCGCCGCCGATGCGCCGGTCCCAGCCGAGCTCCGCGAGCCGCCCGACGAGCGACGCGGCGAACACGAATCCGACGAGGTACCCGCCCGTGGGGCCGATGATCACGGACAAGCCGCCCTTGCCCTCGGCGAAGAACGGCAGGCCCACGATGCCCACGGCGAGGTACAGCAGCGCCGCCAGGCCGCCACGCCGCAGCCCGAGCGCCCCGCCGACGACCAGCACGCCGAAGTTCTGGAGCGTGTAGGGCACCGGGTTGCCCGGGATCGTGAACGAGACCAGCGCGGTGAGGAAGATCAGGAGCGCCCCCGCGAGCACGAGACCGATGTCCCGGAGGCGGGGCGAGGTGCGCTCCCCGACGCGGACGGGGACGAGGAAGTCGGCGATCGTCAGCCCCTTCTCGGTGGCGGGCACCCGGGTGAGCGACGGGATCGCGTAGGTCATTGGCCTCCCTCGGTCGCCGGCGGCGAGACACCGGCGTCTCAGCGGAGTCTACCAACCGCCCCGCGATGCCACCAGCCGCGGATGACAGGTGCCGCCCGGCATCCGTCCACCACCACACCGCGGAGGCGATCGACGAGCGCCCGGACGCTCCAGGCCCGCCGATGGCGGCGCGCGTTTCGGGTACACTCCCCCTCGCCCATGGGTCGACGCGCGCCACGAGCGCCTCACAGCCCGGGCTCTTGGTGGCCTTAGCTCAATGGCAGAGCATCGGATTGTGGCTCCGAAGGTTACGGGTTCGAGCCCCGTAGGCCACCCCAACCCCCCTGCACGTTCGGGCCCTTCCGGGCTGCCCTGCATGGCGAACGGGCACCACATCTACGGCCGCGTCAACCCCACGACGATGTCATGCGTCTCGGGGTGGCGTTCGACATAGGCCCGGACGTAGGGGCAGGTCGCGATCACCCGGAGACCCTGGCGCCGCGCGTCGTCGAGCGCGAAGCGCGCAAGCAGGTCTGCGATGCCCTGCCCCCGATAGGCAGGCAGGACCTCGGTATGGATCAGCGCGATCCGACCGTGCTTCAGGACGTAGTCGAGGAAGCCCGCGAGCTGGCCATCGACGTGCGCCTCGTAGCGCTGCGCGGCATCGGCATCGGCGACGGTCGGTCCCATGATCTCGATGGTACGGCCCGCGACGGCACCCGCGCGGTCGGGGGACGAGGCTCGCCGCGCCGACGCCCTGGTTGCGTGGCACCGGGCGCGGGATGGGCCGGGCGAGACCGTCCCGACCCGACGGATCGCGAGCGCCGGGGATCCCGTCGACGGACGCGCGTCGCACGAAACGGGCGATACTGGCGAGACGCAGCCCTGGTGAGATGGCCGGCGACACGTGGCCGCCTGTGCGCCGGGCGTCGGTCAAACCACGCGTCATGATCGGAGATACCGTGCGCAGCGCCATCCTCGTCACCGCCGCCATCGCGGCCTCCACGCTCCTCGCCGCCTGCGGGGCGGGCAGCGCGAGCACCCTCACGGGCACGACCTGGCAGCTCACCGCCATCACCGAGAAGGTGCCCGCGTTCCAGGGTGTCGTCCCCGAAGCCGACCAGTCCAAGTACACGATCCTGTTCAACACGGACGGCACCTTCAACGCGACCGCGGACTGCAACACGGTGGCGGGCACCTACAAGACATCCGGCTCGAACGTGCTCACGATCACGCCGGGGCCCTCCACCCTCGTCTTCTGCGGCGAAGGCTCCATGGGTGATCTCTTCGTGCACGCGCTCAGCACGGCGGCCACCTATGTCATCAAGGACGGGGCGCTCACGATCACGCAGTCGAACGAGGGAACGCTCGCCTTCGCGGCCGCCAAGTCGAAGGCCGCGGGCGCGGCGGCCACGGTTCCGCCCGCTCCGGCCCAGCCGTCGGCCGGCACATCGACCGGCGCGCCCTCCGGCCTCCTGGGTCGGACGTGGAACCTGACCGAGACCCTGCAGCAGCAGCCGGTCTGGCAGGGTGTTGTCCCGCCGGCCGAGGTGGGCAACTACACGATCACCTTCGCCCAGGACGGCACCTTCAGCGCCAAGGCCGACTGCAACTCCGTCTTCGGCACCTACAAGGCGGCCGATCCGACCGCGCCGATGGGCGACCTGGCGATCAACCCGGCCGGCAGCACCATGGCGATGTGCCCGGAGGGCTCCCTGTCGGACCTGTACGTGATCGGCCTCTCGTACGCCGTCAGCTACAAGACCGACACCGACACGCTGACCATCACGACGTACCAGAACGGCCAGGGCATCTTCAAGGCAGCCGCCAAGTAGGTGCGGAGTCCCGCCCGATCCCCACGGATCGGGCGACTCAGCCCCACGCGGCGTCCACGGCGGCCGTGACCGCGCGCCGCATCCGAGTCGCCACCTCGTCGAAGCCCGGGAGCGGCTCGCCGGTCGCCTCGTCCATGTAGGTGCCGCGCCGGACCTCGAGCATCACCGAGGTGACGCGGGCGTCGGCGCCGTACCAGCGGCGCGGCACGATGGTGCCCGAGAACGGCCGGTCCACGGCCACCCGGAAGCCCTCGGCCTCGAACGCAGACTGCAGCCCCGCCACGAGCGTCCGCGGCGTGTGGAACGGGTCCGTGCCCAGGCAGACGTCCGGACGGACCGGGGCCTGGTCCGGCTCGGCCGGGAGCGGCACGGTCGCAAACGAGTGCCCGTCGATCACCAGGCAGCGTCCGAAGGTCCCGAGCATGGCGCCCACGACCTCCCCAAAGGCCGCGTGGTACGGGTCGTACCAGTGTGCCATCAGCCGCGCGCGCTCCGCCGGGTCAGGCTCCCGCAGGGCCGCGCCCCCCGAGGTGCGGGTGTAGACCGCGCCCTGGCCCACGGCCGCCATCGGCTCGGCATCGTCGTCCGGGAACCGCTCCGGGTCCACGACCAGCCGCGACACCCGGTTGACGACGAGCGTGCCGCCCAGGTCCCGGATCCACGCGTACAGGCGGTCCGTGTGGCGGTCCGTCATGCGCAGCAGCTCGGCGGCGAGCGCTGCATCGTCGAGGAGGATGCCGGCCCGGACCCGGGTCGGGATCTCGATCGAGGCGTGCGGGACGTGGCCCACGATGGGGCGCGCGGGAACGGTGGGCGGCAGCACCTCGAACGCGACGGGACCCGGCACGGCGCTCACCCCCGGCGCTGGCCGGGGTCGTCGTCCGGCCAGCTCCAGCGCGCCTCGTCGTCCTCGGGTGGATTCGTCGAGTCGTCCGCCGAGCGCGCCGCGGGACCGCCAGGCTCGGCGCCGGCGCCGCGACCCGCCCGGTAGCCGCCGGCGCGCGACGAGCGCGGCCACGTCCGGCCCAGGAGCACGAGCGCGGCGGCCATCAGGCCCGCGACGGCCAGGGTCAGCAGCAGCGCTTCCATCGACAACCCCCGTACGGCTGCGGCGCCCGGCGGCGCCCGCGTCATCATGGCGCGTCCGGTGCCACAAGTTCCGGCTCGTCCCCGCCGATCCCTCCGGTGCCAGCTCCGCAAGGGACAGCGATGATCGACTTTCTCGCATTCGACGAAGGCACCAGCGCGATCCGGGGCCGGGTCGACCTGGCCGGCGACCGCATGGCCGACCTGCTCGCGCCCGGCGAGTTGATCCCGCTGTTCGACGTCGTGCTGCACGACCTGCGGTCGCGCTCGGTGCAGACTGCCGACGCCACGTCGGTCGATCCCACACGCCTCGCCATCGTGGTCGCGACAGGCCCGCGCGGCCACTTCGGGCGGCGCATCGAGACGGCCAGCAGGCCGGTCAGCCTGACCATCGGCCGGTTCATGGTGCACGGCTTCCTCCATGCCCCCTACCCGGCCGACCCCATCGGCCAGGTCTTCGACCGCACCTGGATCCCGCTGACGGACGCGGTCCTCGAGTACCAGGGACCGGGACGGATGTGCCGCGAGCGGTTCGACACGCTGCTCGTGAACCGCGGGGCCGCGAAGTCGCTGGCCGCCATCGCCGAGGCGGCCTACGAGGTCCACTGGCTGGCGGGCGGCCGGTCCGACCTCCTGCCGGCGGACGCCCTCGGGGTCTGACCCCAACCCGACCGGAGGCCCCCTCCGGGGGCTCAGGCCCGGCCGCCGGCCGCCGACTCCTCCCGTAGTGGAGCGCCGGCCCGGGCAGCTCCCTGCTACGGAACCATCGCCGCATGCCTCTCGTTCATCCGGCTCCGGAATCGGCGCCGGGAGCCAGCCATCGTCACCGCGCCGCGCGATTCGGCCGCTGTCTCGGCCTGGTCGCGGCCCTGCTCGCGAGCCTGTTCCCGATGGCCACGCCGGTCGCCGCCGCGACCGCGGTCGCGGCCACCGGCGGCTCTGCGATCTCGGCGGACACGGCGGCGGGCGGCGGCACCGGCGTCTTCACCCCGTTGGCCGGGCCGACCATCGTGGAGGCGGGCGCGGGCCAGGTGGGCGTCGGGACGATCGTGCTGACGCTCCCGTCGGGCTTCGAGTTCGACACGGCGTCCGGGTCGGTCGGCCTCTCGGGCACCAGCTGCGCGGGCCTCGCGCTGAGCGCCCTCGCGTACACCGCGACGACCGTCACGACGGCGGCGAGCGGACGCTCAACCGGCGCCTGCACCCTCACGTGGAACGGCCTCGGCGTCCGCCCGCTCGCCGGCACGCCGCGAGCGACGGGCATCCTCGCCCGCGGAGGGACGGCAGCGATCACCGGCGTGTCGTCCGGTGCCTCGATGGGTTCCCTCAACGAGGTCGCGGGCCTGCCCTCGCGGCTGGCCTTCGGCAGCTCCCCGACCGGGGGGTCGGGCGGCATCGCGTTCACGACCCAGCCCACCGTGGACGTCCGGGACCAGTTCGGCAACGCGGTGGCGACCGCCACGCCCGTCGTGGCCATCGACATCACGCCCGGGACGGGGGCGACGGGCGCGACGCTCACGTGCAGCGGCGGCACCACCAAGACGGCCGTCGCCGGCGTGTCGACGTTCGCCGGCTGTGCGATCGACCTCGCCGGCAACGGGTACACCCTCACGGCGACGGCGCCCGGGCTGGCGGCAGCGGCCGGCAATGCCTTCGCCATCACCGTCGGTGCGCCCGCCCAGGCGGTGTTCACGGTCCCGCCCGGCGGCGGCACCGGCGGCACGGCGTGGGCGACCCAGCCGGTGGTGCGGCTGCTCGACGCGGGCGGCAACCCGACGACCGCGACCACGACCGTGACCCTCGCGCTCGCGACCGGCACCGGGACGGCCGGGGCGGCGCTCGCGTGCACGGGCGGCCCGGGCCGGGCGGCGGTGGCGGGGACCGCGACCTTCGCCGGCTGCACGATCGACAAGGCCGGCACCGGGTACCAGCTCAAGGCGACCGGCCCGGGCCTGGCCGCGGCGACCTCGACCCCGTTCGCGGTGACGACCGGGCCGGCGGCGAGGCTCCTGTTCGCGACCCAGCCCGGCGGCGGGACCGCGGGCGCGGCCTTCGGGGCCCAGCCGGTGGTGGCGGTCGCCGACGCCGGGGGCAACACGGTGGCCGGGGCGGCCGACGAGGTGACGCTCTCGGTGGGGACCAACCCGGGCGGCGGGACGCTCGCCTGCACCGGCGGCCAGGTGGCGGCGGCCTCGGGCGGGACGGCGGTCTTCGCGGGCTGCAGCCTCGACCGCTCGGGCACCGGGTACACCCTGGTCGCCACGGCCGCGGGCCTCGCGGCCGCGACCTCGACCGGCTTCGCCGTGACGGCGGGGGCCGCGGCCTCGCTCGCGGTGGGCGTCGCGCCCTCCGGCGGGACCGGCGGCGTGGCCTGGAGCACGCAGCCCGTGGTCCGGGTCCTCGACGCGTACGGCAACCTCGCCGCGAGCAGCGCGACCGTGACCCTCGCGCTCGCGCCCGGGACGGGGACGCCCGGGGCGGCGCTCACCTGCGCGGGCGGGCAGGCCAAGGCCGCGGTCGCGGGCCTGGCGACCTTCTCCGGCTGCAGGATCGACCTCGCGGGCACCGGGTACGTCCTGGTCGCGACCGCGCCCGGGCTCGCGGGGGCGAGCACCGCGGCCGTCGGCATCGCGGTCGGGCCCGCGGCGCAGCTCGTGTTCACGACCAGCCCCGCCGGCGGCACCGGCGGCACCGCGTTCGGGGTCGGGCCCGTGGTGGAGGTGCGCGACGCGGGCGGCAACCTCGTCACGGGCTCCGCGCTCGCGGTCACCCTCGCCATCACGACCGGCACCGGGGCGACCGGCGCGACCCTGTCCTGCACCCCCACCCCGGTCGCGACCGCCGTCGCCGGCATCGCGACCTTCGCCGGCTGCCGCATCGACCGGGCCGGGGCCGGGTACACGCTCAAGGCCACCGGGTCGGGCGTGGCGGCGGGCACGAGCGCGGCCTTCGGGATCACGGTGGGGGCTGCGGCGCGCGTGAGCTTCACAGCCATCCCGGGCGGGATCGTCGCGGGTGTGCCGTTCGCCATCCAGCCGGTCCTCGCGGTGGCCGACGCTGGCGGCAACACGGTTGTGGGCGCGTCGGACCTGGTGACCCTCGCCCTCGCCAATGGCACCGGGACCGCGGGCGCCACCCTGGCCTGCACGGGCGCCGAGTCTCGAGCGGCCGTCAACGGCGTCGCGACATTCGGCGGCTGCACCGTCGACCGGGTGGGCACCGGCTACGCCCTCACGGCCTCGGCGCCGGGCCTCGCGAGCGCGACGGCCGGCGCGTTCGCCGTCACCGCCGCGCCCGCCTCCGCCCTCGTCTTCGTGGCCCAGCCGTCCGGGGGAACCGGGGGCACGGCCTGGGCGACGCAGCCGTCCGTGCGGATCGTGGACCCGTTCGGGAACGCCGCGACCGGAACCGCCACCGTGACCGTCGTCGTGAGCGCGGGGACCGGCACCGGCGGCACGCTGGCCTGCACCGGCGGCCAGGCCAAGGCCACCGCGTCCGGCATCGCCACCTTCACCGGCTGCAGGGTGGACCTCGCCGGCCTCGGCTACACGCTCACGGCCACCGCGACGGGCCTCGCGGCCGGGACCAGCGCCGCGTTCGATGTCACGCCCGGCCCGGCCGTCTCGATGGCATTCTCCAGCCAGCCCGGCGGCGGGACGGCAACCGCGGCCTGGACCCAGCAGCCCCGGGTCTCCCTCCTCGACGCGGGAGGCAATGTCGCCAGCGGCGCGAACGGCTCCGTGACGCTCGCGCTCGCGGCGGGCACGGCCGGGGCGGCGCTGGCGTGCACGGGCGGCCTCAGCGGGGCGATCGGAGCGGGCGCGGTGTCGTTCGTGGGCTGCACGCTGGACAAGGCGGGCGGCAACTACGCATTGGCGGCGAGCTCGGCGGGCCTGGCCACCGTCGTCAGCGGCACCTTCACCGTGAGTGCCGGCCCCCCGGTCAGGCTCGGCTTCACGGCGCAGCCCGGCGGCGGCACCGGGGGCCTGCCGTGGGCCACCCAGCCCGTCGTCGCGCTCCAGGACGCCGGTGGCAACACCGTCACGACGAGCGGGCTCGTGATCACCCTGGCCCTCACCCGGAACGACGCCGGGGGCACGTTCACCTGCAACGGCGGCACGACCCGGACCAGCGCCTCGGGGCTGGCGACGTTCTCGGGCTGCACCATCGACCGCGCCGGGACGGCGTACGAGGTCACGGCGACGCTGGCCGGCGGCGGCGCCACGGACGCGGTGAGCCCGCCGTTCAACGTGGTCACGGGGCCCGCGGCCCGGCTCGTGTTCGAGACGCAGCCCGGCGGCGGGACCGGCGGCACGGCGTGGCCCGTGCAACCCGTGGTGGCCGTGGCGGACGCCGGGGGCAATGCGACCACCGGGACGCAGACCGTCACGCTGGCCCTGGAGCCCGGCAGCGGGACGACGGGCGCCGCGCTGGCCTGCCCGCCCTCCGCCGCCCGCGCCGCGGTCGCGGGCCGGGCCGCGTTCGGCGGCTGCGCCGTGGACAGGGCCGGGCTTGGCTACCTGCTGCGGGCGAGCGCGCCGGGCCTCCTCGACGGCCTCTCGACCGGGTTCGCCGTCGTGCCCGGTCCCGCGGCACGCCTCGGGTTCGGCGTCCAGCCGTCGGGTGGCACGGCGGGCGCTGCGTGGGCCGTGCAGCCGGTCGTCACGCTGCTCGACGCCGGCGGCAACCAGGCCGCGGGCTCCACCGCGACCGTGACCCTGGACATCTCGGTCAACCCGGGCGGTGGCACGCTGGACTGCGCCGGCGGCACGACGATGACGCCGTCGGGCGGCGCGGCGGCCTTCGCCGGCTGTGCCCTCGACCGCGCCGCGTCCGGTTACGTCCTGCGGGCGGCCGCCGCCGGGCTCACTCCCGCGACCAGCGCCGCGTTCGGCGTCGTGGCCGGATCCCCGTCCCGCATCGCCTTCTCCGCCGTCCCGGCCGCGGGGCTCGGCGGCTCTCCGTTCGCCGCCCAGCCCATCGTCCGCGTCGAGGACGCGTGGGGGAACCTGGCCAGCGGATCTCCGGTCACCGTCACCCTCGCGCTGGCGGCGAACCCGTCCGGCGGTACGCTGGCCTGCAACGGGACCACGACGCGGACGTCCGCGGCCGGGCTCGCGATCTTCTCCGGCTGCACGGTGGACCTCGTCGGCATCGCGTACACCATCGGGGCAGCGTCCCCCGGGCTGGCGGGATCCGCGACGCCGGCCTTCGACGTCCTGGCCGGCCCGCCGGCCCGCCTCGACTTCGCGCTCCAGCCGTCCGGCGGGACGGGCGGCAGCGCCTGGGCCTCCCAGCCCGTGATCGCCGTCCGGGATGCCGGCGGCAACCCTACCGGCGCGACCGTCCCGGTCACGCTCGCCCTCGGCTCCAACCCGGGGAGCGGGACGCTCACGTGCGCGACGGGCCTCGCGCTCGGGACCGCGAACGGGACGGTCGCGTTCGGTGGGTGCGCCATCGACCGTGCCTCCTACGGCTACACCGTGCTCGCCACGGCGCCGGGCCTCGCGACGGCCACGAGCGTCGCCTTCGACGTCACCGTGGGCACGCCCAGCCGGCTGGGCTTCGCGGTGCAGCCGTCGGGCGGCGCCGCCGGGTCAACCTGGCCCACGCAGCCGATCGTCGCGATCCAGGACGCCGGCGGCAACCTCGTCCCGGGGGCCTCCACGGCCGTGAGCCTCGCGCCCGCGTCGGGCGCGGCCGGCGCCCTGTCGTGCGCCGGTGGCACGACGACCACGGCGGTCGACGGGACGGCCGCCTTTGCCGGCTGTGCCTGGACGCTGATCGGCAGCGGGCACACGATCCAGGCCATCGCGTCGGGCCTCGCGCCGGCCACCAGCCAGCCGTTCACGGTCACCGTCGGCACGCCCACGCACCTCCGCTTCCTCACGACCCCGGGCGGCGCGACCGGCGGATCGGCATTCACGCAGCAGCCCGTGGTCCAGGTCACGGACGCCTGGGACAATCCGGTCACGATCTCCTCGACCGCGGTCACCCTGTCGCTCGAGCCCAACCTGGCCGACGGGACCCTCGCCTGCAACGGGGGCCCCGTGCGGACGACGTCGGCCGGGCTCGCGACCTTCACCGGCTGCGCCATCGACAGGGCCGGCGCCGGCTACCGGCTCGTCGCCAGCTCGCCCGGCCTGTCCGACGCCCAGAGCCTCCCGCTCGACGTGGTCCCGGGCGTGCCCGCGCAGATCGCGTTCATCGTCGATCCGGGCAACGGGATGGGCGGCAGCGCCCTGGGCACGCAGCCCGTGGTCGCCCTGCTGGACGCGGGCGGCAACCAGGCCACGGGCGCCGGTCCCGCGGTCACCCTGGTCCTCACGCCCGGCATGGGCACGCCCGGCGCGCAGCTGCTGTGCATGAATGGCAACAGCATCGCGCCGTCGGGCGGCCTCGCATCCTTCACCGGCTGCGCGGTGGACCGGGTCGGCGCCGGATACACGATCACCGCCTCGCGGACGGGCTTCGCCCCGGTCGTGTCGTCATTGTTCTCGGTGACCACGGGGCCGGCGGCTGCGGTCTCGCTCATGACGGGGCCGGGCGGCGGGACCGGCGGCACGGCGTGGGCGACGCAGCCCGTGGTCGCCGTGGTGGACGCGGGCGGCAATCCCGTGGCGAGCGGCGCGACCATCACGCTGGGCCTCGGCGCCAACCCGACCGGCGGCGTCCTCGCGTGCGGCGGCGGGGACACGATCGCGGCCGTCGGGGGCACGGCCGCGTTCGCCGGGTGCGCCATCGACCGCGCGGGCGCGGGCTACGCGCTGCGGGCCACGTCGCCCGGCCTCACCGCCGCCAACGGTCCGTCGTTCGCCATCGTGGCCGGACCCGCGGCCCGCACCGGGTACACGGCAACGCCCGGCAACGGACCGGCGGACGCCCCGTTCGCCGTGCAGCCGGTGGTGCGGCTCTACGACGCGGGCGGCAACGTCGCGCCGGTGACCACGCCCGTCACGCTCACCATCGCCACCGCCACGGGCACGGCCGGCGCCGTCCTGTCCTGCCCCGGCGGCACGACCCGCGCGGCGGCAGACGGCGTCGCGACCTTCGACGGCTGCAGGATCGACCGCTCCGGGACGGGATATCGCCTCGTGGCCAGTGGGCCCGGGCTCAGCCCCTCCACGTCCGCCCCATTCGACCTGACGGCCCCGGCCGCGGTCCTCGTCATCACGGCCTCGGCCCCGATCATCACCTACCACGCGGACCTGGTCCTCAGGGCGACCTTCGCCAAGCTCGGCGCGGCCCGGCCCGTCGCGTTCCAGGCCTCGACCGACGGCAGCTCGTGGATGTCGATGGCAACCGTCACCGCGAATGGCAACGGCGTGGCGGCGTACACGCTCCGGCCGTCGGCGAACCGCTGGTACCGCGCCGTCTACCTCGGCGATGCGTCGCTCGGACCCGGCACAACCGCGGCCATGAAGGTCTACGTCCGCCAGGTCGTGGCGCTGACCCCGGCGACCCGCTCCACGTATCGGGTAGTCGCCCGTGGCCGGACCGTGACGTTCACCGCGACCGTCTCCCCGTGGGCGACCGGACGACCCCAGGCCCTCGTGACGTTCACCGTCTGGAAGCACACCTCGGGCGGCTGGCGGCAGGTCACCGCGAAGAACGTCCGGGCCGGCCTGCTCGGACGGGCGTCCTACCGCTACGCCTTCAAGACCCCGGGGCGCTGGTCGGTGACCGCCAGGGCGGGCGCCACGAGCATGGTGCTGGGCAGCCCGTCCTCGGCCCGGTCCCTCGTCCGCGTCTACTGAGGACCCGTCGTCCGTGATCGACCTCGTCGCCTACGATGCCACCGGGCGCATGATCCACGGCTCCATCGAGCGCACCGGTGGCCGTATGGCCGACACCCTCGCCGCCGGCGGGATCATCGTGGCGAGGTCGGTCGTCATCCGCGACCTCGCCCGGGGGCGGACCGAGCGCTACGACGAGATGCTGCTGGACACGCGGCGGCTGCGCATCGTCCTCGGAACCGCGCCGCGGGGCTCGCTGCTCCAGCGGGTGGCCGTGCTGGCCGTCCCGGCCACGGTCCACATCGACGGGTACGTGGTCCACGGCATGCTCCACGCTCCCACGCCGCGCGACCCGATCCGAGAGGCGGCCGGCCGGCCCTGGCTGCCGCTGACGGACGCCGTCCTCGAGCACCGGCGCGGCAGCGTGACGCTGCGCGAACGCTACGAGACCCTGCTGGTCAACCGGAGCCATGCGCACGCCATCGTCCCCACGGATGCCCGCACCCACGAGGCCCTCTGGATCGCCGCTGCGGACCCGGTCACCCTCGTGGACCCGGGCCGGCACGGACGCCGTCCCTGACCGTGCTGGGTCCCGCGGCCCAGCCTGCCGGAGCCCGCGACCTGCTCCGCCGGAGCCCGCGTCCGGATGAGCTCGCCGGAGCCCGCGACCTGCTCCGCCGGAGCCCGCGTCCGTTGACCGGGAGGCCCGTTGTCTCGTATGCTCGATAATCGATGATGTTGCTGCGCGCGTGACGGACGATTGTCCGGGAAGGGAGCCCCGATGAGCTATCTCGACAGGTTCGCGCTCGAGGGGAAGGTCGCCCTCGTGCCCGGCGGGGGTGGCGCTATCGGCTCCGCCATCGCGGGCGCGCTGGCCGGCGCCGGGGCCAGGGTCGCGGTCGTGGACGTCACGCAGGAGCGGGCCGACGCGGCCGCGGCGAAGATCCGGGCCGAGTCCGGCGCCGAGGTCCTCGCCCTCGCGGCGGACGTGACGGCCGAAGCCGACTGCGAGCGGATCGTCGCCGCGACCGTCGAGCGCTTCGGCAAGCTCGACATCATCGTCAACTGTGTCGGCGGCGGTGCCGGCAAGGTGCT
>Ga0302322_100000831_pt1 | contig 24218 bp, 17 predicted proteins | sample Fen_T0_2_FD_203757 | JGI IMG/M metagenome (GOLD analysis project Ga0302322, IMG submission 203757) | Peat permafrost microbial communities from Stordalen Mire near Abisko, Sweden - Fen_T0_2 | ecosystem: Environmental > Terrestrial > Soil > Wetlands > Permafrost | place: Sweden: Abisko...
GGAGGACGTCCGGGACGGTCCACCGCCGCCCCTCGACGGCTTCGCGCCCCTGCGGGTCTGGCTCGAGACCGGCTACGACGACGGCCGGATCGCGGGCTGGGTGCCGGACGTTCCGGGCGTGCTCGCGGTCGCCGCAACGCGGGACCGGGCGCTGTCCACGGCCCTCACCACGACGGGCAGGATCCGGGACTGGCTCGAGGCGCATGGCGACGAAGCCGGGATCCCCCGGATCTGGCGCCCCGATGCGGCCGGCGAGGTTGCCGCGGTCCGCGAGCCGGACGGCTACGAGGTCAATGCCACGCTCCCGACTGACCGGCGCCGCGTCACGCAGGAGGAGACGGCCGTCGCGATCCGGCGCCTGGGCTGGGCCCGCGAGGACCTGCTGGCCATGGCGGACCGGGTCGACGCGTTCGAGGCCGCGCATGGACCCCTCGCCACCGACGCGTCGCGCGGCGAGCGGACACCGGAGGCGGTGCTGCGGCATCTCGCCGGGTCCGAGGCGTGGCTCGTGGGCCGGCTCCCCCGCGGCGGACGCTACGAGGGGCCGCTGGACGGGATCCTGCCACGGGACGCGCTTTCGGGGTCGCGGGCGTGGGCCGTCGAGCGGCTGCGGGCGCTGGGGCTGGCCGACGACGGGGAGGAGATGCCGGACCGGCACGGCGAGACCTGGACGCTGGCGAAGCTGCTCCGCCGTCTGCAGGCCCATGGCTTCGACCACCTCTGGGAGCTGGAGCGACGCCTCGTCCGGGCGGACGGGACCGCGGAGCGGGTGCGAATCGGCATGGACCGCCGGCCCGAGACCGCGGAGGTCGTGGGCCTGCTGCGCTCCGTGGGCTGGGACCTGCGCGCGTCGGAGCCCGCCTCGCTGGAGCGGGCGATCACCGGGACGACGGAGTTCGCGACCGCGTGGGACGGCGAGCGGCTGATCGGGACCGCGCGCTCCATCACGGACGGCGGGCAGAACGCGCTCATCGCCACCGTGGTGGTCCACCCGGGCTACCAGGGGTTGGGGGTGGGGGAGCGGATGATGCACCTGCTCACCGACGGCCGGGACCTCGTCCGGTTCTCGCTCGCCGCGGCGCCCGGCCTCGACGCCTGGTATCGCAAGCTCGGGTTCCTGCCGGACCCCCACGCGATGTTCCGGCCGCGCCGGCGCCACTGATCCCGCGGCGGGGGTAGCCTTCGGCGATGTGCACGCTTCTCCTCGCGGCCCCGCGCCGCCGCCTCGCGGCCCTAGCCGCCGTCCTGGCCCTCGCCCTCGTGGTCGCGGCGTGCGCACCGGCGGCGCCGACGGACGGCCCGGGCGCGGTCGTGAGCGAGGCGCTGGCCAAGGTCGCGGCGAAGGACCTGGACGGGCTCCGGAGCCTGGCCTGCGCGGGCCAGGAGAACCAGATCCGGGACCAGCTGGGGCTGCCGGCGGCGATGGGCGGCGACCTGCTGCCGGGCCTCGACACGAACGCGCTGCTGGGCGCGGTCAACCTGGACGTCAAGGGCGTCAAGCTGGGCGACGCGGCGATCGACGGCGACGTGGCCCAGGTGCCGGTCACGGGCACGCTCAAGGTCACCTTCGACTCGGTGGCCATGAAGCCGCTCCTCAAGGGAGTGCTCAAGGGCCAGGGCTCGGACATGACCGACGAGCAGCTCGACGCGCTCCTCAAGACGCTCGAGACGTACGGCCAGGACATCCCGCTCGACCAGTCCGTGCGCCTCGTCCGCGAGTCCGGCACCTGGAAGGTCTGCCAGGACACCGTGGCGTTGCCGTCCCCGTCCTGAGCCGTCGCCGTGGCCGCGGGATGCACGGGACCGCGGGACGCGCGGGCGCCGGCGGGACCGCGCCGGGACCCGCGCCCGGTTGCATGACCGGCTACCGTTCGACGGGGTGGTGTCCACGGGCCGCCAGCGAGCCGCGTCGGTGTCGAGTGGACACGTATGCCCGGGGAGCGTGAGGTTCGGCGGATGGATTCGAGACCGGGAGAGGCTGTCGAGCAGGCCCCCGTCGGTGAGGGAGGCACGACCGGGATTCCGGCCGTCGACCCGGCCGAGCGGGCCACGCTCGTCGCCGAGCGGATCGAGGCGGTCCGGGGCCGTGCCGCCGCCCAGGGCGCCTCGGGCGTCCTCGTGGAGCTCCGGCGCGACGCCGCGTGGCTGACGGTCGGCGGCGAGCTGCACGTGGCCCAGGCCGGCGACGGGATCGTGACGCCGATCCTCGTCACCGCCCGCGACGCGATCGTGATCGCGCCGAACAACGAGGTGGACCGTGCGCGCGAGGAGGAGCTCGCCGGCCTGCCGTTCGACATCGAGGTGGTCCCGTGGCACGAGCCGGCGGCCGCGGCCGCTCTCGTGGCCCGGATCGCGGGCGACGCGGTGCTCCGCGGTGCCTACGTCGAGCGGGTGACCGGCGACCTGCGACCCCGGCTCCACCCGATCGAGCACGCGCGGATGCGCTGGCTCGCCGCCGCCTCGGCCCGTGCGCTCGACGGCGCGGCCGCGATGATGGCCCCCGGCCGGACCGAGACGGAGATCGACGCCGCCCTCGAGGCGCCGTTGCTCGCGGCCGGCATCCGGGCACCGGTGGTCCTGTGCGCCGTGGATGACCGGATGCGCTTCCGGCATGCCCTCCCGCGCTCCCGCCGCCTCGCCGCCCGCTGCATGCTCGTCCTGGTCGCCGAGCGCTGGGGGCTGCACGTCGCCGGGACGCGGATGGTGTCACCGGGCGCGGCGGGCCGCGACCCGCTCCCGGCCGACCTCGCCGCGGCCCGCGTCCTTGCGGCCATGACCGCCGCGAGCCGGCCGGGCGCGACGCTGGGCGAGGTGCTCGCGGTGGCCGCCGAAGCCTACGAGCGGGAGGGGCTCCCCGGGGAATGGCGGACCCACCACCAGGGCGGCACGATCGCGTACGCGCCACGGGAGCGCGTGGCGACGCCGGGCGACCCGACGGTGCTCGAGGCGGGGATGGCGGTGGCCTGGAACCCGTCGCTGCCGGGCGGGAAGGTCGAGGCGACGCTGCTGGTCCGCGACGGCGATCCCGAGCTGCTCCTCGCCTGACCTCCCGGCTGCCACCGCCGATCGGCCGCGCCGCTGCTGTGAACGGCTGTTCCATTTGACCCGAGACGGGTACACTGCGCGCGTGCCCCAGGATCGAATCGTCGTGCGCGGAGCGCGCGAGCACAACCTCAAGGATGTCAGCGTCACGTTCCCGCGTGACCGCCTGGTCGTGATCACCGGGCTGTCCGGGAGCGGCAAGTCCAGCCTCGCCTTCGACACCATCTACGCCGAGGGCCAGCGCCGGTACGTGGAGAGCCTCTCCGCCTACGCCCGCCAGTTCCTGGGCCAGATGGAGAAGCCGGACGTCGACCAGATCGACGGCCTGTCGCCGGCGATCTCCATCGACCAGAAGGGCGCCAGCAAGAACCCGCGGTCGACGGTGGGCACCGTCACCGAGATCTACGACTACATGCGCCTCCTGTTCGCCCGCATCGGCCACCCGCACTGCCCGAAGTGCGGCCGCGAGATCGAGCGCCAGACGGTCAGCCAGATCGTGGACCAGGTCCTCGCCCAGCCCGAGGACACCCGGCTCCTGGTCCTCGGCCCGCTCATCAAGGACCGCAAGACCGAGGGCGACCGCGTCTTCGAGGGCGCGCGCAAGCAGGGCTTCGTCCGCGTCCGGGTCGACGGGATCCAGTACGACCTGTCCGAGGCGCCCACGCTCGACAAGTACAAGCGCCACACCATCGAGGTCGTGGTGGACCGGTTCATCGTCCGGCGCGCGGAGGCCCCGGAGGGCTGGGCGCTCGACGCGGCCGGCCGGCCCGTGGACCCCGGGACCGGTGCCGCCCTCCCGGACCCGGACGCGGCGCGCCTCGCGGACTCCATCGAGACCGCGCTGCGCCTCGGCGAGGGCGTCGTGGTGGTGGCGCCCGTACCGCGCGAGGGCGAGGCCCCGGCCTTCGAGGAGCGCCTCTTCTCCGAGCGCTACTCGTGCCCCTACGACGGGACCACCATCGACGAGCTGGAGCCACGCTCGTTCTCGTTCAACTCGCCCCACGGCGCCTGCCCCACCTGCACCGGCCTCGGCACGCAGCTCGTCATGGACCCGGATCTCGTGATCCCGGACCGGAGCAAGAGCATCAAGGCCGGCGCGCTGGTCCCGTGGAACAAGATGCCCACGGAGATCTCGTGGCGCATGAAGATCACGGACGCGGTGTTCGCCTCGCATGGCTGGAGCATCGCGACGCCCGTGGAGGACCTGCCGCCCGAGGCCCTCGAGTACCTCCTGTTCGCGCCCAAGGACGAGAAGGTCGTGGTCAGGTACCGGCACGAGCGCGGCGAGAACAGCTATGTCGCGACCTTCGAGGGCGTGGTCACCAACCTCTCGCGGCGCTACAAGGAGACGGAATCGGAGTACATCCGGACCGAGCTCGAGAAGTTCATGGTCCAGAAGCCGTGCCCCACCTGCAAGGGCCGGCGGCTCCGCCCCGAGGTCCTGGCCGTGACGGTGGACGGCCGGAGCATCTCGGACGTGTCCGGCCTGTCGGTCACGGAGGCGCTGGACTGGTCGGCGGAGCTCGCCGACCGGGTCACGGAGCGCGAGCGGACGATCGCCCGCCAGGTGCTCAAGGAGATCACGGCCCGGCTCGGGTTCCTGGTGGACGTCGGCCTGGACTACCTGACCCTCGACCGGGCGAGCATCAGCCTCTCGGGCGGCGAGGCGCAGCGGATCCGGCTCGCCACCCAGATCGGGACGACGCTGATGGGGGTGCTGTACATCCTGGACGAGCCCTCCATCGGCCTCCACCAGCGGGACAACGCCAAGCTCATCGCCACGCTCACGCGCTTGCGGGACCTCGGCAACACCGTCCTCGTGGTCGAGCACGACGAGGAGACGATCCGGACGGCGGACTGGGTCATCGACATCGGGCCCGGCGCGGGCGAGCACGGCGGCGAGATCATCGCGAACGGGCCGCTCGAGGCGGTGCTCGCGGAGCCGCGCTCGATCACCGGCGCCTTCCTGCGCGGCGAGCGCTCCGTGGCGATCCCGGACAGGCGCCGCCGGGGCAACGGCAAGCACCTCGAGGTCAGGGGCGCGCGGGAGCACAACCTGCAGCGGGTGGATGTCCGGTTCCCGCTGGGCACGTTCATCGCGGTGACCGGGGTGTCCGGCTCGGGCAAGAGCACGCTCGTGGACGAGGTGCTGTACCGCGCCCTGGCCCGGGACCTCACGGGCTCCCGGGAGCCGGTGGGCAAGCACGACAGCGTCGAGGGCGTGCAGCACATCGACAAGATCATCGAGATCGACCAGAGCCCCATCGGGCGCACGCCCCGCTCCAATCCCGCCACCTACGTGGGCCTGTTCGGCCCGATCCGCGAGCTGTTCGCCGGGACGCCCGAGGCGCGCATGCGCGGCTACATGCCGGGGCGCTTCAGCTTCAACGTCAAGGGCGGCCGCTGCGAGAACTGCAAGGGCGACGGGATCATCAAGATCGAGATGCAGTTCCTGCCGGATGTCTACGTCCCGTGCGAGGTCTGCAAGGGCAAGCGCTATGGACGCGAGGCCCTGGAGATCCACTACAAGGGGCGGACCATCGCCGACGTCCTGGAGATGACCGTCGAGGAGGCGAACGAGTTCTTCGCCGCCGTGCCCAACGTGAAGACCAAGCTCCAGACGCTGTTCGACGTGGGCCTGGGCTACGTGCACCTCGGCCAGCCGGCGACCACGCTCTCGGGCGGCGAGGCGCAGCGCGTGAAGCTGGCCACGGAGCTGTCCAGGCGCGCCACCGGCAAGACGCTCTACCTGCTGGACGAGCCCACGACGGGCCTCCACTTCGCCGACGTGGACAAGCTGCTCCACGTGCTGCACCGGCTCGTCGACAACGGCAACACGGTCCTCGTCATCGAGCACAACCTGGACGTGATCAAGACGGCGGACTGGATCGTGGACCTGGGGCCGGAGGGCGGGTTCCGTGGTGGCCGGATCATCGCGGAGGGAACCCCGGAACAGGTCGCCGCGACGGCGGGCTCGCCCACCGGCGAGTACCTCGCCCGCGTCCTCCGCGGGGAGCCGCTGGTGCCCCTGTCGCACGTGACCTTCGCGGAGGAGGCGGGCCGGCCCGGGCCGGGCGGCAACGGCGCGTCCGCGCCCGGGATCGCTCCGTCGCGCAAGCGGGTCGCGGCGACGCGCTCGGCGGGGGAGCGCCCGGCGGACGCCTGACGAGCGGGTACCATCGCGCCATGCCGGAGATCGACTTCGCCTTCCTGGCCGACGCGGCCGAGACCCAGCCCGGGCACAAGTTCAACGTGCTCGGCGGGGGGATCACGCGCATCGGTGGGCGAACCTTCCCGCTGCGCCACCCGCATCTCGCGCTCGTGGTGGGCCTCGTCGTGACCTCGCCGGAGACGGAGCACGCGCACGAGCTCCGGATCGTGCTGCTCGACCCGGACGGCGCGGAGGTCACGGGGGCCACCGGCAGCCTCACGGCGCACGGCCAGCCCGACGCACGCGACGCGATCCTCACCTTCAGCATCGACCTCTGGAACCTGACGTTCCCGAGCCCGGGCGACTACTCGTTCCGCATCCTCGTCAACGGGTCGGAACGCAAGCGCCTCGGCCTCGTCCTGGTGCGCTCGCCCGCCTCGGACCCGGCGCCCCCGTTCGGGACGTGACGGCCGGCCGGGGCACGCCGGGGACCCGTCGAGGTCCCGCCCGCCACGAGCGTCCCGTCATCGACGAGGCGGCCCTGGTCGCGGCGCGTGCCGGCGACCGGATGCTGTCCGCGGCCCGCGAGGCGGGGTCGGCGCGGTGGGTGGCCTACCTCGAGCCGCTTCCGGACCGTCTCCGAGACGACGAGATCACGGAGCTCCGGCGCACCGCCCTGCGGGCGCGCTCCGCGTACGGCCCCAAGGACTCGGTCCGCGACGTGCTGCCGGCCACCGTCACGGAGCCGTTCCTCGACGCGGTGGACCGCCTGCTCAAGGAGCTCGCCAGGCGCGACGCCGCGGGCGCAGGCTGACGGTCAGTAGATCCCCGGGAGCAGCCGCTTCGTCCGTGCGGCATAGGCGGCGTAGCCCGGGTAGCGCTCCCGGAGCCAGGCTTCCTCGCGACCGGACTTGAGCCGGAAGAAGACGAGCAGGACCAGGGCGCCCGCGAGCGCCAGCGCCGACGCCGCCACCAGGGCGTACCCGGTCGCCGCGATCACGAGGCCGCCGTAGATCGGGTGGCGGACCAGGCCGTAGGCGCCCGTGTCCACCAGGCTGGCGCCGTCCCTCGGGTGGGGCAGGGGCGTCAGCGCCGCATCGAGGTCCAGGAGACCCCGGAACGCGAGGTAGCCGCCGCCGCCGATGAGAATCGCGCCCGCGACGCCGAGGAGGCCGCGCAGCGGGCCATTCACCACGGGTCCGGCAAGTCCCGCGACGAACACCGCGCCCAGCAGGACGAGCTGGACGACGACCCAGCCCTCACCGCGCGGCCCCAGCGCCGGGAGCCGGCTCATGCTGCGGGATCCACGACGTGCCGGGGCTCGGTTGCCATCGTTCCTCCATGCCACCGTGCGACGAGCGGGGCTCCGTCGACGGATGCCCCCGGGTTCCGTCGCGCCGGAGTCTACGCGGCGTTGGCGTCGGCCGGGGGCGCCAGCTCGGACGGGTCGAACGCCTCGCGCAGGAACGACGAGACCGCCTCGGGGTCGTAGAGGAGGGTCAGCGAGCGGCGCGCCCGGGTCCACGCGACGTACGCGAGGCGCCGCTCCTCCTCGAGGGCCCGTGCGGGTTCCGTGGCGTCGCTCACGGACCGCCTGCCGGGAAACCCGTCGGTCAGGACGATCACATGGTCCCACTCCAGGCCCTTGGTCCCGTGGGCCGTCGCGAGCGTGAGGGCCGCGTCGTCCCGGCGGAGCTCCGCGAGCCGGCGCCGCCGCTCCGCGACCGCCGCGGCCAGGGCAGCGAGCGAGGAGTGGCCCGCTGCCCAGCCCAGGAGCGCCGTGGCCAGGTCCGACTGCGCCGGCTCGTCGGGGTCGTCCGGCGGGTGCGCGGCCTCCTCCGCGAGCAGCGCGGTCCGGAGCCGGGCGAGGTCGGGGAGGGGACCGCGGTGAGTGGCGCCGTCGGGCCTGCCGCTACCGGCTCGGTCGAGCAGCGCGTCGAGGCGCGGATCCTCCAGGGTGAGCGCCAGATCTGGCGCCCGGAACGGCAGGCCGAGGTCCAGCGCCGCGACCACGGCGACCAGCAGCTCACGGTTCGTCCGGGCGAGGACCGCCCGCCTGGAGCCGTCGGCGGGCCACGAGGCCATCGCGTGACGCACGCGGACCGCGTCGTCGGCGGCGTCCGGCGCCAGGACCACGCGGCCGCCGGCCCGAGACCCGGCGAGGATCCGCTTGGCGAAGCGCTCGCGGTTGTGCTCCACCAGGCGCACGGCTCGTTCCACGACCGGCGGCGGGCACCGGTAGTTCGTCTCCAGGTCGACCCGCCGCAACCCGGGCAGCGAGGCGGCGAGGCCCAGCACGCGCCGGACATCAGCCAGGCGCCAGGAGTAGATCGTCTGGTCATCGTCCCCGACCAGCGTCACGTTCCGGCCGGGCTCGGCCAGCAGGAGCGCGAGGTCGAGCTGGGTCCGATCGAGGTCCTGGGCCTCGTCGACGAGCAGGGTCGAGGCTCGGGCACGCCAGCGCGCGAGGAGCGCAGGGTCCCCCGAGAGGATCGTCAGCGAGCGCGCCAGCAGGTCGTCGAAGTCGAGCGCGCCGTCGTCGCGCAGCGCCCGCTCGTAGCCGACCCAGGCCCGGGCGACCGGTCCCGCCGCCGCGTCGGCGGCGACGTCCTCGACCGACACTCGCAGGTCGAGCTTCAGGCGCGAGAACGCGAGGTCCAGCCGCCCCCGGTCCGCCGCGGGCAGCCCCGGGTAGAGCGCCCGGAGCACCGCGTCCCGGTCCACGAGCGCCGCCACGTCCACCCCGGCGTCGGCGAGGATCTCGCGCCCCAGGGCGTGGAACGTCCGCACCCGGACGGCACCTGGCTCGCAGCCCAGCGGTGCCAGGGCCGCGTCGACCCGCGCGAGCAGCTCCTCGGCGGCCCGCTTGTTGAACGCCACGACCGTGACCGTTCCAGGATCCGTGCCCCCGTCCACGAGCCATGCCACCCGCGCCACGAGCGTCGTCGTCTTGCCGGAGCCCGCAGGCGCGACGACCAGCAGGGGTCCAGGCGGCGCCGTCGCCGCGGCCCGCTGGTCAGGCGCGAGACGGGCCAGCCGCTCGGCGATCGTCGGGTGCATCGCCGGAGTCTGGCGATCGTCGCTTACGCCTCACTCAACGGAAGATCGGTCTGGGCGTTGCGCTCGGCGGAGACTGCGGTCCCGACCCTGGCGCGCCGTGGGCCGGTGACGCACCAGGCCGAGCGCCCGACAGCGTCGGACCGCGCGCCGGCGAGGAGGGAGCACCACGCCTTCACACGGGCACCGCAGGGGGCAGTTCGAAGGGTCGTGCAGCCGCTCACGCCGCGGCCGTGGAGTCGGGCATCGGGCCGACGAAGAGCAGCCGCCAGGTCACGTCGTGATCCGCGACCGCCACGATCCTCGCCCTTCGATGGGGCGAGGCGACGGCGATGTTCTGGGATGCGGGCTTCCCATGGTGGTCCCGGGCGCCTACGATGCCTGCCACACGGTCGACCATTCCCCAGGGAGGAGGAAGCGTCCCGCGTGGCCCGCCGGAGAGCCGGTGCGCGCGACCGAGATCTGTGCCCCCGCGTTCCAGCTCCGATCGGCCAGGCGCGTGCGAGACCGCGTGCCCGTGGTCCCACACCCTGGTCCGGTCACACCCCGACACCGAGTGTCCCCGTTCGTCGAGAGGTGATTCGTGACGTCTGCTGCCCGCCGTCGCCGGCTTCTGCTGTTGCCGGCCGTCCTCGCCCTGGTGGGCTCCTCGCTCTCGGTGCCCGCCGCGGCATCCGACCATCAGGGCGGGGGCGACGCCGCCGCCGGGACCGTGTTCTTCGCGGCCGACGGCCTGCGCCAGGACCTCGTCGCCAGGTACGCCGCGCGGGGCGGCGTGCCCACGATGGCCTCCTTCCTGCGGGACGGCATCAAGGCCTCGGGGAACGGCCTCCTCACCGAGGCACCGCCCAACACCGGCGCCGGCTGGTACAGCCTCGCCACGGGCGCCTGGCCGGGCGTAACCGGGTCGACCAACAACACCTTCGCCATCAACGGCCAGCCGATGAACAATCGGACCGCGGCGTTCGATCCGGGCGTCCTGCAGGCCGAGTCCATCGCCCAGAGCGCCGAGCGCGGCGGCCTCAAGGTCGCCCAGGTCGAGTGGGCCGGGGGCCGCAATGCGACCATCGACGGCCCCACGATCGACTTCCAGAGCTTCTTCTCCGGGCGCGGCGTGGCGACCAACTACACGTCCGCCTCGGACAACGCCACCTTCGTGGCGAGCTTCGGCCTCCAGTACGACCATCCAGCGGGCTTCGCCGGCCAGGCGCCGTTCCCGGCCGCCGCGCCGGTCGACGCCGCCGGCTGGACCAACGTGCCGGTCTCCTTCAGCCCCGCCAAGGAGATGCGCCTGCGGGTGCTGGACGCCGGCACCGACAAGTACGGCCTCAACGCCTACCTGTTCGACCCGTCGAACGACGGCAAGGTCAACTACACGCGCGTCCTGTTCTCGCCCAGCAAGGACGGGAATGACGGCGTCGGGACCCTCCGCGAGGGCAAGTGGGCCGACGTGAAGGTCAAGATCCAGGGCGGCGCGTCCGATGGGCTGACCGCAGGCATGCTGGTCAAGGTCGAGCGCATTGCGCCGGACCTGTCCGAGGTGCGCCTGTTCCACACCTCGGTGACCCGCGCCATCGCGTCGTGGGCCTCCTGGCCTGGCGAGCCCGGGTTCAGCGGCGACTTCGCCGAGTACCTCGCCCAGAGGTTCCCGACCGCCACGGCCGCCGACTTCGCCATCCTCGAGTCCGGCATCACCAGCGAGGAGACCTACGTCGAGCAGGGCCAGTACTGGTCCACCGGCCACCTGCCGATGCTGAAGTACGTGGTGAAGACCTACAAGCCGGACCTCCTGCTCGCGGGCTTCCCGACCACCGACGAGTTCCAGCACCAGTTCCTCGGGCTGGTCACGAAGACGCTGCCGGGCGGCGCCGCCAACCCCGCCTACGACGACGTCAACCTCGACGGGATCAAGGATGGACGGGTCCACGAGCGCGAGGCGTTCATCCGGGGGGCCTACGAGGGTGCCGACACGGCCCTGGCGCTGGCCCGCCGCCTCATGGGCAAGGACCCGACGACCTTCGTCGCGTCGGACCACGGTTTCGGTCCGCAGTTCCTCGCCGTCGACGCCAGCAAGGTGCTCGTGGACCTCGGCCTCCTGTCCAGGCCGCAGACCTCCAACTGCCGCCTCGCAACCGGCGAGACCATCGGCAAGGCCAAGGCCTGCTGGGCCGGCGGCACGGTCCAGGTCTACCTCAACCTCCAGGGGCGAGAGCCCGTGGCCGCGGGCCTGCAGCAGGTACCCGCCGCCCAGGCCGCGGCGACCGTCGACCAGATCAAGACCGCATTCCTCGGCCTGGTCGATCCCAACGACTGGACCCACGACGGCAATCCCGAGGGCTGGAAGGTCATCGACCGCGCGTTCACCAAGGCCGAGGCACGCTCCATCCCGAACGGCCCGGGCAGCACCGCCGACATGGCGCACCCGACGAGGACCGGCGACCTCGTCGTGTTCGCCTACCCGCCGTACCAGTTCGACGCGGCGACCCCGGGCACGCTCGTCGCGCCGTCCGCGTTCTTCGGCCAGCACGGCTACGTGCCGGACGTCCAGGACCTCGCCGCCAACATCAACATGCGCGCCGCGTTCCTCGCGGGCGGGCGTGGAATCGCCAAGGGCACCGTGACCGCGCGGACGATCGACCTCGCGCCGACGCTCGCGTTCATCCTCGGCATCCCCGAGCCCCAGATGAGCCAGGGCAAGGTGCTGCTCGACGTGGTCAAGGGGGCCCGCTCGACCAAGCCCATCTCCATCGTCGCCCTGACCGACTTCCACGGCCAGCTCGATCCCACCACGCTCCCGTTCGACGGGATCAACAGCACGGTCGGTGGGGCCGCCAACCTCGCGACGATGTTCGACGAGGAGTTCGCGAGCCTGCCCGGCCCGGGCCTGCTCCTCGCCTCGGGCGACAACGTCGGCGCCTCGCCGGCGAACTCCGGCCTCCTCGAGGACGGGCCGGCCATCGACGTCGAGAACGCGTGGGGCCTCGACGCCACCTCGCTCGGCAACCACGAGTTCGACTACGGCATCGACCGCCTCAAGGCCCACATCGCGCGCGCCAACTTCCCGTTCCTGGCCACCAACGTCGTCGAGACCGCGACCGGCCGGATTCCGCCCTGGCTCGATGGCGCGTCGAAGGTCTTCGTGATCAACGGGATCAAGGTCGCCGTCATCGGCGCCGAGCTCAAGGAGACCCCGGAGCTCGTCTCCGCGGGCGCCACCGCCGGGCTCACGTTCCTCGACGAGGCGACTCGGATCAAGGCGGAGTCGCGGCGCCTCAGGGAGCACGGCGTCAAGGTCCAGGTCGTGGTGATCCACCAGGGCACCGCGAACGGGAAGAACCCGATCGGCAACGCCGCCGGCCAGACCTGGGACGGCCCGATCCTCGCGATCGCCGACCAGCTCCAGGACACCACCATCGACGCGATGTTCGTGGGTCACACCCACCGCATCAGCAACCTGCAGGACGGGAGGTTCCCGATCCTCGAGGGCATCAACGCCGGCGCCAGCTTCTCGGTGGCCCAGCTCATGGTCCGCGACGGTGACGTCGTCTGGACCGGCGCGGCCACCCGCGTGGCCAAGACGATCGGCGTGACCGGCCGGGCGGACGTCAAGGCGATCGTGGACGACGCGAACGCCCAGACCGCCGTCCTGCGGAACAAGGTCATCGGCAGCCAGTCCATCGACATCAAGCGGGCGCCCACGCGCCTGTTCGAGTCCGCGATGGGCAACATGGTGGCCGACGCGATGCGCGAGAAGTACCCGGGCATCGACGCGGCCTACACCAACTCCGGCGGCCTCCGCGCCGACCTCAACGTGAGCCCGCCCACCGCGGGCGAGCAGCCCGGTGAGATCACCTGGGGCGAGATGTTCTCGGTCCTCCCGTTCGGCAACCGGACGGTCATCGAGACCATCACCGGCGCCCAGCTGGCCGCGGCCTTCACGAATGGCTTCACGCCGTCGTGCAACCCGGCCTTCACGGGCGGCACCGGCCGCTTCCCGCAGGTCTCCGGCATCCGCGTCGAGTATCACTGCGATGCGAGCCTGTTGCCCGTGATCGACGCGATGTGGAAGACGCCGGCCGGCATCGGCGGTCCCGAGACGCCCATCGCGCCGGCGGACCCGGTCCGGATCGTGACCAACGACTTCATGTTCACCGGCGGCGACGGCTACACCGTCCTCACCGGCGGCACGAACGTCCTCCAGCCCGGCGACGACCTGCTCCAGGTCGCCATCGACTACGTGGCCGCCCACTCGCCGGTCGCCCCGGTCGTGCAGGGGCGCATCGTCAGGAACTAGCGCCTCGCCGGGCCGTAGCCCACCGAAGGCCCTGATGCCGAGGCCGGCGCTCACCGGGCGCCGGCCTCGCGATTCCCGGGGATAATCGCCCGGTGACCCCGGAGCTCAAGGCGACCCTCGCCAATCTTCCAGACCGACCCGGCGTGTACCTGATGAAGGACGCGCGCGGGGACGTGCTCTACGTCGGCAAGGCGCAGAGCCTGCGGAGCCGTGTCCGGAGCTATTGGCAGAAGCAGGCGCCGAGCGCCCGCGGCGGCTACCACCAGATCCGCCAGGCCATCGAGCGGGTCGTGGACCTGGAGGTGACCGAGGTCGACTCGGTCAGCGAGGCGCTGCTCCTCGAGGCGAACCTCATCAAGCGGTTCAAGCCTCGGTTCAACGTCCGCCTCAAGGACGACAAGAGCTACCCGTACATCAAGGTCACCCTCGGCGACGACTTCCCGCGCATCGAGCGGACCCGCAAGCTCCCCAACGACGGGTCGCGCTACTTCGGGCCGTACGCCTCGGCGTCATCGGTGGACGAGGCGATGAATCTCGTCCGGCGCCTGTTCCCGTTCCGGACCTGCACCATCGACATCACCGAGGGGGAGCGGGCGCTGCCGAGGCCGTGCCTGCTGTACCACATCAAGCGCTGCCAGGGCCCGTGCATCGAGGAGATCTCCAAGGCGGCCTACCGCCGCGACATCCAGCAGGTCGAGCTCTTCCTCGAGGGCAACGCGGAAACGCTTCTCCAGGGCCTCAAGCACGAGATGCACGTCGCGTCGGACGCCGAGCAGTACGAGAAGGCGGCCGTGGTCCGGGACAAGATCCGGTCGATCGAGCGCACGATGGAGAGCCAGAAGATGGCCGCCTTCGCGCGCACGGAGCTCGACCTCGTCGCGATGGCCCGCCAGGACGACCAGGCCGCGGTCCAGCTGTTCGTCGTGCGCAACGGCAAGATGCTGGGCCGGGACGTGTTCTTCCTCGAGGCTCACCACGATGTCCCCGACGACGAGGTGCTGGGCCAGTTCCTGCTCCAGTACTACGCCCGCGCGACGAGCGTCCCGCGCGAGATCCTCGTGCCGCGCTCGGTCGTGGACACCGCCGAGCTGGAGACGTTCCTCGCGGCCCGGCGGGGCAGCCTCGTCCACCTGCGCACGCCCCAGCGCGGCGAGAAGCGCGAGCTGATGGACCTCGCGACGCGCAACGCCCAGGAGTCCCTCGCCCGCGAGGCCGCGCGCTGGCTCGCCGACGAGGGCCGGACCCTGGGCGCGCTCGAGGAGCTGGCGGCGGCCCTGGGCCTCCCCGGCCCGCCGATGCGGATCGAGTGCTACGACATCAGCAACTTCCAGGGCGCGCAGTCGGTCGGCAGCATGGTCGTGTTCGAGGAGGGCCGGCCGCGGACGGGGGAGTACCGGCGCTTCCAGATCAAGACCGTCGAGGGGCCCAACGACTTCGCCAGCCACCAGGAGGTCCTGCGGCGGCGGTTCCGATACGCCAAGGCGGGCGAGGAGGGGATCGAGGAGGAGCGCCGGTGGGCGATGCCGGACCTCGTCATCATCGACGGCGGCCGCGGCCAGGTCAGCGCGGCCAGGGAGGTCCTCGAGGAGCTGGGCCTCGGCGACCTGCCGATGGTGGGCCTGGCCAAGGAGCGCGAGGAGCTGATCCTGCCCGACAGCGAGACCCCCGTCGTGCTCCAGGTGACGTCCCAGGCGCTGTACCTGGTCCAGCGGCTGCGCGACGAGGCGCACCGGTTCGCCATCACGTACCACCGGAACCTGCGCGACAAGCGCACGCGGAAGAGCGCCTTCGACGACCTGCCCGGCGTGGGTCCCAAGCGCAAGCGCGAGCTGCTCAAGGTGTTCGGGTCGGCGAAGCGGGTGCGCGAGGCGCCGGTCGAGCAGATCGCGGCCGTGCCTGGCATCGGGATGGCGCTCGCGGAGCGCATCAAGACCCACCTGGAGTCCTGACGCCCCTTGCGCCCGACGGCGCGGGTGCCACCATGACACCGGACCGCGGCACGGTCCCGGCCGGGCGAAGGCCCCCGCCGCGTCAACGACGGTGTACGGGGTCTCGATCGCGATCGTCGACGTGTTCGCCCGGCGCGTGGGTGGGACCATCGCGACCGAGGAGCTCGCGAAGCAGGCGCAGGTGGCGCTGTCCGTGTGCTGGACGGCCCTCGGGGCCGCCTCGCTGGTCGTGGGCCTCGTGACCCACCGGGCCCGGCCGCGCCACGCGGGGTTCGCCCTGCTGGCGCTGGCCACGGCCAAGGTGTTCGTCATCGACCTCGCGTCGATGGACGTCGCGTACCGGGCCGTCGTCCTCGCGGGCCTTGGGGTGCTGTTGCTCGCGAGCGCCTACCTGTTCACCCGCTTCCGCGGGCCGCGGGCGGGCTCGTCGGGGATCGGCGGAGGCCCGCACCCGGCGGCATAGCCGGTTGTCGCCGAGTGGCGGCGCGCGGATCGGCCGTCCCCTGTATCATCCCGCCCCGATGCGTCGCTTCGGTCCGATCCTGATCGTGGTCATAGGCCTGCTCGCCTTCGTGGCGGCGTTCTTTCCCGTGCCCCTGCCCTCGCTGGGCAGCTCGACCGGGCGGACGCTGGAGACGAAGCTGGGCCTGGACCTCCAGGGTGGCCTGCGGATCGAGTATCGCGTGGACCCCGCCCAGGGCAAGACGCCGACGCGCGACGACCTCAACGTCATGCGGACGATCATCGTCAACCGCATCGACAAGTCGGGCGTCTCCGAACCGCAGGTCGTCGTGCAGGGCAACGACCGGATCGTCGTCGAGATGCCGGGCATCACCAACGTCGAGCAGATCCGCAAGCTCGTGGGCACCACCGGCCGCCTCGACTTCGTCCCGCTGGGCGACACGCCCCAGTCCGCCGGAACGAAGCTCGACCCGACCTGGATCGCCACCAAGTGCGACGCGACCACGACGATCAACTGCGTGCTCTTCTCCGGCGACCAGGTGACCAGCGCCAGCATCGGCGCCGACCAGACCGGCTCGCGGACCGTGGACTTCACCCTCAGCAGCCAGGGCAAGGACCTCTTCGCCGAGCACACGGCGAAGAACATCGGCAAGTACTTCGCGATCGTCCTCGATGGCTCGGTGATCAGCGCCCCGGTGATCCAGAACTCGATCCCCAACGGGCAGGTGCAGATCACCCAGGGCGGCATCGGCGGCTACCCGCTGGCCGAGGCCCAGAACCTGGTGACCATCCTGCAGTTCGGCCAGCTGCCATTCCCGATCACCGAGCTGGCCAACACCACCGTCAGCCCGACCCTCGGCGCGGCGTTCCTGCAGCAGAGCCTGCTGGCGGGCGCCATCGCGATCATCATGGTCATCATCTTCATGGTGGTCCACTACCGGCTTCCGGGCGTGGTCGCCAGCGGCGCCCTGATCTACTACGCCATCGTGGTCTATGCGCTGTTCCGGCTGATCCCGGTGACGATGACCCTCGCCGGCGTGGCGGGCTTCGTGCTCACGGTGGGCATGGCGGTCGACGCCAACATCCTGATCTTCGAGCGGGCCAAGGAGGAGATGCGCCTCGGCAAGAGCCTCCCCGCGTCGATCGAGGCCGGGTTCAACCGCGCGTGGAACTCGATCCTCGACTCCAACGTGTCGAGCCTGATCACGGCCACCATCCTGTTCCTGTTCGGTTCCTCCACGATCCGCGGGTTCGGCCTCACCCTGATCATCGGCGTCCTCGTCTCGATGTTCACGGCCATCACCGTCACGCGCACGGTCCTGCGGATCGTCGTCGCCCAGCCGTGGGCCAGGAAGGCCTCCTACTACGGGGTCACCGAAGAGGAGTTCCTGGCCCGCCCCACCACCGGTCGGGGCAGCCTTCGTGGAGAGGCGCGCGGGCGTGTTTGACGTCATCGGCAAGCGGAACTGGTTCTTCGCCTTCTCGCTGCTCATCACGGTCCCCGGCCTGATCTGTCTGCTCCTCGGCCCCGTCACCGGCGGCAAGGTGGGCCTGCAGTTCGCGATCGACTTCACGGGCGGCACGGTCTGGACCATCCGGTTCGAGGACCCGAACGTCACCCCCGCGCAGGTCCAGAAGGTCGTCGCGGGCCAGGGCTTCGAGGCGTCCGTCCTCAAGACGGGCCAGGGCTTCATCGAGATCCGCACCAAGGAGGCGGCGCTCTCCGCCCCGGCCCCCGTCCCCACCCCGCTGCCGGCGCCGTCGGCCTCGGCCGGGGCATCGGGATCACCCGCCGGCTCAGCGGCGCCGTCCGCCTCGGCCGGCGCGGTCGCCAATCCCGGTGCGAGCATCAGCCCGGCCCCGAGCGTGAGCCCGGCCGCCTCCGCCTCCCCGGCCCCGAGCGTGAGCCCGGCCGCCTCCGCCTCCCCGGCCCCGAGTGTGAGCCCGGCCGCCTCCGCCTCCCCGGCCGCCTCCGCCGCAGTCGCGCCCGTGGTGTCCCCGGCGCCGTCGTCGGCCCCCGGCCAGAACCTGCCGACGAGCGGCAAGCTCGGCGACGTGCGGGTTGCCCTCGAGAAGGAGCTGGGTCCCATCGCCGAGCAGCAGTCGCTGTCCGCCGTTGGCGCCGTCGTCTCCGCCGACCTCATCAGCCAGGCCATGACCCTGATCCTTTTCGGCGCCATCGGCATCCTGCTCTGGATCACGTACCGGTTCCGCGACTTCCGCATGGGCGTCACGGCGCTGATCGCGCTCCTGCACGACGTCCTGGTCGTGGTCGGCGCGTTCGCGATCTTCGGGACCTTCTGGGGCCTCCAGATCGACAGCCTGTTCGTCACGGCGATGCTGACGGTCATCGGCTTCTCGGTCCACGACACGATCGTCGTGTTCGACCGGGTCCGGGAGAACCGCTCCCGCCACGTAGGCGAGCCGTTCGCGGCGATCGTCAACCACTCGATCCTGCAGACGTTCGGCCGTTCGATCACCACCAGCCTGACCGTCGTCATCACCCTGCTCGCGCTGCTGCTGTTCGCGGGCGACGCCATCGGCACGTTCGTGCTGGCGCTGCTCATCGGCATCGTGTCGGGCACCTACTCGTCCATCTTCAACGCGAGCCCGCTGCTGGTCGTGTGGCACGAGTACGACGACCGCAAGCGGCTGCGCGACACTGCGGCTCGCCCAAGCCGCCGCGCGACCACGTGATCGCGGGGCCCGGTCGCCCCCGGGACCCCCGTTCCCCTTCGCGTCGCCGCGGCCCGGTCGCCCGCTCCCTCGGCCAAGTGGCAGATAAGCGGTCCGTGGCATTCTCCGCACGATGATCGAAGCACGCCACCACTGGGTCTTCCCGGATCCGCTCCACCTGGAGCCGGCGTTGCGCGCCGTCTACCGTGGACAGGGTGTCGGGACGTTCGCGGCGACCGTGATGGCCCGGCGCGGGATCGCGGATTCCGACGCGCTCGCCTCGTTCCTCGGGCCGGCCATCGCCGGCCTCAACGACCCGCGCCGGCTGCCGGACGCGGCCCTCCTCGTGGAGCGTGTCGCGCGGGCCCGGGCCGCCCGCGAGCGGGTGATGATCTTCGGGGACTTCGACGCCGACGGCCTCACGGGCCTCGCCCAGCTGGTCATCGCCCTGCGCCGCCTGGGCATGGACGCCACGCCCTACGTCCCGTCGCGCCTCGAGGAGGGCCACGGCCTCTCGCTCGCGGCCGTGGCGACGGCCGCGGAGGCCGGGATCACGCTGATCATGACCGTGGACACGGGCTCCACGAGCGTCGCCGAGGTCGCCGAGGCGGGCCGGCGGGGCATCGACGTCATCGTCACGGACCACCACCACCTGCCCGAGGTCCTGCCGGCCGCCGTCGCGATCGTCAACCCGCATCGCGCGGACTCCACCTATCCGGACCCGCGGCTCTCGGGCTCTGGCGTGGCGTTCACCGTGGCGCGGCTGCTGCTGGGCGAGCTCGAGGCGGCGGAGGCGGACGCACTCGACCTCGCGGAGCTGGCGACCATCGGGACCGTGTCGGACGTCGTGCCCGTCCTGGGCGAGAACCGGTCGATCGTCCGTCTTGGGCTCGAGCGGATGCGGAGCGCGCCCCGCCCGGGAATCGCGGCGCTGCTGGAGCGGGCACGCGTCGCCCCGGCCACCGTGGACCTCGAGACCGTCGGGTTCGTGCTTGCGCCGCGCCTCAACGCGGCCGGGCGGGTGGGGGAGGCCCTCGACGCTGCACGTCTGCTCCTTGCCGAGACGCCCGAGGAGGCCGCGGAGCTCGCGACCACGCTCGAGGCCGCCAACACCACGCGACGCGACCTGATGCGGTCCGCCATCGCCGAGGCCCGCCGCGCGCTCGGCCTGCCGGACCCGGGTGCGGCCCCGGGCCAGGAGCCGCTGTTCCCCGACGTCCGCCCGGACGCCGCCCCCATCGTCATCGGCGCGGGCGCCGACGACGCCGCGCTGCTGGTGCACGGGCCGTGGCCGGTCGGGATCATCGGGCTCGTCGCCGGGCGACTCGCCGACGAGACAGGGCGGCCCGCCGTCGTGGGCACGGTGATCGGCGACGTCATCCGCGCGTCCTGCCGCGGTGATGGCCGCGTCAACCTCGCCGAGGCCCTCGGGGCCTGCGGGGACCTGTTCGTCCGCTTCGGAGGCCATGCGGCGGCCGCGGGCTTCGAGCTCCCGGCCGGGCGCTGGCCCGAGTTCACTGACCGCTTCCTCGCCATCGCCGCGGCCGGCGGGCCCCTGGACCCCCGGACGCCGCTGGCCGTGGACCTCGCGCTGCCGGCTGCCTACGTCGACTACGCGCTGTTCCGTGACCTCGCCCGGCTGGCGCCGTGCGGGGCCGGGAACCCCGAGCCGCTGGTGGCCGTCCTCGGGCTCACCGTGGGGCGTGTCAGGGCCGCCAACGGCGGCCACACCCAGCTCGTCCTGCGCCGCGGGCGGGACGTGATCGACGGCATCGCCTTCGGTCGCGCCGACCTCGCGACCGGGCTGTCGGAGGGGGACCGCATCGACGTGGTCGCCCGCCTGGCCAGCCGTGTCTTCGGCGGCCTCGAGACGCTCCAGCTCGAGGTCCGCGACGTGGCCCCGTCCGGCTCGCACCCGCGTGCGCGGGAGGTCCTGGAGCGAGCCGCCGGCATGACCGGCGAACCTGTCGGGCCCGGCATCGCCGCGCCCGTCCCCGGAGGCCTGGCATGACCCGCTCCCCGCGCTCGGACCGCCCGAGCGCCCCCCGTCCCCCCGGCGCCCGCGACCCGTACGGGCTATTGCCCGCCGGGACGCCCATCGCGGCCGTCATCTCGATCATCGGCCTGTTCGTGGTCGGCATCGTCACGTTCGCGGTCGCAAGCGGGTCGATCCCGCTGAGTGGCGGCTCCGGCAACGGGAACGGGAACGGCAACGGCCCGAACGTGACCGACGATCCGAAGGTGCTCAGGACGCCGACGCCTTCCAACGAGGTGATCGTGCCGACCGAGGAGCCCGGCCTCGTGATCCCGGGCACGATCACCTACGCCAAGGACGGCAACATCTGGCTGCAGTCGGACGGCAAGGCCACCCAGCTCACCAGCGGCGGCAACGACGCTCAGCCATCGTTCTCCCGCGACGGGGCGTGGGTGTACTTCGTGCGCACCCGTCAGGCCGACGGCATGTGGAGCGTGGACGGCTCCATGCACGCCTTCCACATGGACGTGCCGGCGATCATGCGCATCCCGACCGGGGGCGGGGACGTCGCCAAGATCTATGACGGCCTCGTGAACCCGCCGGGCCGCCAGAAGTGGATGGGATTCATCCAGGGGCCGGTGGTGTCACCGAATGGGGCGACGATCGCGATGACCTCGGACCTGCCGGACCCGACGCGCAGCGACGTGACCCTCAAGCTGCTGACGATCAAGAACGACAGGGTCTCCGATCCCGGGCTCGACCAGGTGTCGCCGCTCGGCCACCAGGACCCGGCGTGGCGCCCGGACGGCAAGGTCGTCGCCTACGTGCGCGCGGACCGCGACGGGGCCAAGGGCACGCCCCGGATCTACGCCTACAGCCTCGACACCAAGAAGGCGAGGGCGGTCACGGGCCCGGGGTACATCCATCCCGCGTACTCGCCGGACGGGCGGTACATCGCGGCCACCAAGACGAGCCAGTTCGGGACGGACGTCGTCATCCTGGACGCGTCGACCGGCTCCGAGCTCGTCAAGGTGACCGACGACGGCGACAGCTGGGGTCCCGCCTGGTCGCCGGCAGGCGACCAGATCGTGTACCTCCACGTCTCGGGGCAGGTGGTGGACCTTCGCCTCGCCCAGCTCGACGGGTCGGCGCCGAGCTGGACGGTGAGCAAGACCGTGGACCTCACGACCAACGCCGGCCTCGACAGCGTGTCACGCCCGCACTGGTTCGTCTCCGCGGACCAGATGCCCGCCCAGACCCAGGCGCCGGCCGCCTCGTCGTCAGCGTCGGCATCCGCGGCGCCGTGACGGCGTCGTACCTGGCGCGGCTCGCCGCGCGGACGGCCGCGACCCGCACGGTGCTGTGCGTGGGCATCGACCCGGACCCCGCGGCGCTGCCCTCGGGCTTCCCGGCGACGCTGGACGGCGTGGAGGCCTTCTCGCGCCTGGTCCTCGAGGCATCACTGGCCCACGCCGCGGCCGTCAAGCCGAACTTGGCCTTCTTCGAGGCCCACGGGTCCGCCGGGATGGCCGCCCTGGAGCGGCTCCGTGCCCTCGTTCCGTCCGACGTCCCGTTCATTGCCGATGCCAAGCGCGGCGACATCGGCTCGACCGCGGCAAAGCAGGCCGCGGCCCTCTACGACGCGCTCGGGGCCGACGCGGTCACCGTGAACCCATACCTCGGCGAGGAGGCCATCGCGCCCCTCCTCGAGCGCCTCGACCGGTTCGCGTACGTGCTCTGCCGGACCTCGAACCCCGGCGCCTCGGAGCTCCAGGGCCTCGAGGTCGCGGCGGATCCGGCGGCCGGCCACCCCGCGGAGCCACTCTGGGCCAGGGTCGCGCGCCGTGCGGCCACGTGGGGTCCGGGCGGGACCGTCGGGCTCGTCGTCGGAGCCACGGCGCCCGCCGAGCTCGCGGCGATCCGGGCCCTGGTGCCGGGCCTCGCGTTCCTCGTCCCGGGGGTCGGCGCCCAGGGCGGCGAGACCGCTCCTGTCCTGCTCCACGGTCCCGCTACGGAGTCGCCCGCCGGGGGCGCGGTGGGTGGTGGACTCCTCGTCAACGTCTCGCGCGGGATCGCCATGGCCGCCCTCGCTGTCGCACCGGATGGGGCTCACGGTGACCCCGGCGAACGTCTCGCCGGGGCCGCCGCCGCATGGTCCGCGAGCCTCGCTGTGCTACCCTGACGCCCTTCAACTGACACGGAGTGGAGCGGCTCCCGCCACGAGGTCGAAGCAAGGTCATGCCGTTCAACATCGGACCCGGTGAGCTCATCGTCATCCTGATCATCGCGCTCATCGTCGTGGGCCCCGGCAAGCTGCCGGACGTGGGCTCGGCGCTCGGCAAGAGCATCCGCGAGTTCCGCAAGGCCGCGACGGACGTGAAGGAGTCGACGAGCCTCGACGCGGCCCCGCCGGCCCCGGCATCCCAGGCCACACCCGTGGCCTCGGTCTCCGCCGCTCCCGTGGCCGCCTCGATCGCGCCGCCCGCGCCGCCCGCACCCGTCGTCGCCCCGCCCGCACCCGTCGCCGTCGAGGCTGCGCCGGTGCCCGTCGCCGTCGAGGACGCAGCGCCCGCGGTCGGGTCCTGGCCGGCCGAGGTCACGCCGGTCGACGAGCAGCAGCCGACCGCGTCCGCCTAGCCCGCCTCCCTCGGACCCGCGGACCAGCCCCAGGTGGCCGATATCGAGGCCGTGCCCGACGCCACTGCGTCAGGACGCCCCAAGGCCGACCCGGCGGGGCCCGCTCCAGCAGACCCCACCCGCGCACCCGGGGAGATGTCGCTCGTCGATCACCTCACCGAGCTTCGCAACCGCCTGGTCAAGGTGTTCATCGCCGTCGGGCTCGCCTCGATCGTCGGCTTCCTCCTGGGCGACCAGATCGTCGCGATCCTCAAGGCGCCGCTGCCGGGCGCCAAGCCCCTGTTCTTCACCGGCATCGGGGACGCGTTCACGATCAAGCTCAAGATCGCGATCGTGGTCGGCATCATCATCGCGATGCCGGTCATCCTGTGGCAGGTCTGGGCGTTCATCTCCCCCGGCCTGACCCCCTCGGAACGCCGGGTGGTGCGCCCGTGGCTCCCGCTCGCGATGGTGTTCTTCGCGCTCGGCACGGCGATCGCCTACATCGTGCTGCCGTACGCGGCCGGGTTCCTGATCGGCTTCGAGACGCCCGACCTGCAGGCGCTGATCACCGCCGGCGAGTACTTCGACTTCGTCACGACGATGTTCCTCGCGTTCGGCCTGATCATGGAGTTCCCGATCATCCTGTTCGGACTGTCGCGGGTGGGGATCGTCACCTCGCAACGCCTCTCCGGCGCGCGCCGGCCGGCCATCCTCGGGATCGCGATCTTCGCGGCCGTGATCACGCCGGGCACGGACATGGTGAGCCCCATCGTCCTGGGCCTCACGATGTACCTCCTCTTCGAGGGAACCATCTTCTTCATCCGGCGAACCGGCAAGTGATCCGGGAGGAGGCGGCATGACGAACGAGGAGCGGCCCCTCCAGGCGCCGGAGGCCGCCGAAACGGACCAGGAGGTCGTCGTCCTGACCGGCCTCTCGGGCGGCGGCAAGACCGCGGCCGCCAAGCTGTTCGAGGACCTCGGCTACGTCGTCGT
>Ga0302322_100000832_pt1 | contig 24213 bp, 26 predicted proteins | sample Fen_T0_2_FD_203757 | JGI IMG/M metagenome (GOLD analysis project Ga0302322, IMG submission 203757) | Peat permafrost microbial communities from Stordalen Mire near Abisko, Sweden - Fen_T0_2 | ecosystem: Environmental > Terrestrial > Soil > Wetlands > Permafrost | place: Sweden: Abisko...
CGACGAGGGGATGCCGGAGATCTTCCGTGCCGCCGCGCACCTGCTCACCTACCAGGGCATCCACCTGCACCGCGACCAGGTGCGGGAGGAGTACTTCCGGACGCTGAAGGAGCAGCAGCGCGCCAGTCCGGAGCACCACCCGGAGTTCGACGCCGCCGGAATCTGGCGGTCCATGATCGAGAACCATCGGACGGCGTACACCGACGCTCTGCCCGCTGCCAAGCTGGCGCAGCTGCCGCTGTTCCTCGCCGAGCTGGCGCGCGGCGTCTCGCGCCGCGAGCTGGGTCTGTACCCGCACGCGCGGGTGGTGCTCGACGTCCTGCGCGAGCACTACCCGCTCGCCGTGGTTACCGACGGCCAGACCGCGTACGCGCGCGCCGAGCTGTACAAGGTCGGGCTGCTGGACTACTTCGACCCGATCGTGGTGTCCGGCGACCTGGGGTTCCGCAAGCCGGACCGCAGACTGTTCCAGCTCGCCCTCGACCGGCTCGGCGTGCCGGCCGCGCAGGCCGTCTACGTCGGCAACGACATGCACCGCGACGTCCACGGCGGCCGGGAGGCCGGGATGACCACCGTGATGTTCGACTCCGACCAGGGCGTCAAGAGCTACCTGGACTGCGTGCCCGACCACACCATCACCGACCTGCGTGAACTGCTCACCCTGGTCGGCCTGCCCTGGCCGGACGACGGCGCGGGCTGCTGACGCCTACCCGCCCGGCCCTGAACCCGCAAGGCGGCTGACCCTGAGCGCGCCGGCGTGCCAGGCCCCGGCCCCCGCCGCGCCGGCGCGCTCAGCCGAGCGGGTCGGCGAACCGGCGTCCCCTGGCCACCAGCGCGTCGATCGCGTCGAGGCCGTCCTGCACGCGCCGCTGCAGCGGGCCGGTGAGGCGCCTCCAGGCGTGCCCGCCCGCGTCCAGTTCGGCCTCGAACTCGGCCGTCATCCAGGCCCGCAGGTGCTCCCCGTCGCGATGAGGAAGTACGACGACGCCAGCCAAGACCGGATCCGCTCCCCCGTCGATGGTCCGACCCAGAGCCGCGTCAGCCGAATCATGCCCGGCGATGACCGGCTCGCCAGCCTCGACCTGATCGAGCGGATCGTGGACCCCCTCGGCATCCCCGGCAGCTACGTCGGGCTGGCGCCCCGAGAGTGGGAGACCAAGCGCGAGCAGGTGACGCCGACTTGTCATGGGCGAACGTGCAGGTCGATGTCGTAGGCAGGTATGGGCATTTGGTTCAAGTCGGGCCTCGGGCACAGACTCTACGCACATAGATGACGTTGGTTGGGTCTCCGCCAGGACCGCGTGGGGCACGCGCTCGTAGGTCAGGGCGGAGGCCCAGTTGTTTGTAGACCTCCGCCCGGTCGGCGGGGTCGGCGGGGTCGGCGGGGTCGGCGGGGTCGGCGGCGCGCAGGATGGTCAGCAGCCCATCGAGGCCGTCGACGAGGGCCTTGATCTGCTGCTTTGTCAGCCGCGCATCGGAGCCCCGGGCGCCGCCCTGGGCTCCGAAGGCATCCAGTTGGGCGCTGAGGGCTTGGCGTTCGGTCTGCGCCTTGTCGGGTCCATTCGGTGACTATGGCGGGGTCGGCGCCCGCTTCCAGGGCGGCGCGGTCCGCACGACAGTTCAGGTGCGAGGTCGCTCAGCCTGTGCGGGCCCGGTCCGAACCGCCGCGTGCGTCGACTTCGCGAAAGTGTCGTGTGTCGTCAGGCGTCGAAGTCGAGCGAGACCGTGGGACTGAGAGCAACGGTCCGGCATGCCAGCACGTAACCGGCAGCGACCTCGGACGAACCCAGGTAGTGGTTCGCGCTCATGTCGACGTCACCCTGGCGGACCAGAGCCCGGCAGGCGCCGCACATCGCGCCCCGGCAGGAGTACGGAACGTCTCCGCCCGCCCGCAGCACGGCGTCGAGCAGCCAACTGTTCCGGGACACGGTGAGCTGCCTCGTCCGGCCACCGGTGCGGATCCGCACGGTGCTGACATCGTTCGCCACCTGTCTGTCCGCCTCCGGCGCGGCGAACAACTCGGTGTGCACACGCCGGGCGGGCAGGCCCGATGCCGCCAACACAGGCCGCAGATGCTCGAGCAGCTCGTACGGACCGCACAGCCAAGCGCCGGTCAGACCCGACATGCTCTTCCGATCGGAGAGCATGTCGCGCCAGCGGGCGTCGTCCGGCCGCCCGCCGCTGGGCCCGCGGGTCCACACCCGATGCACCACGAGGCGGTCGGGATGCTCGTGCTGCAGCTGGGATATCTCGTCGGCGAACATCTCGCGCGTCGGTTCCCGTTCGAGGCGGACCAGCCGGATCCTGGCGCGCTGGTCGCGCAGCCGGGTACCGATGACCGACAGCACCGGCGTGATGCCCGACCCGGCGGAGACGAACAATGCGCGCCCGGGCGCCGGACCGGCTCCGAATGCTCCCCTCGGCTCACCGACCTCGATCAGTTCACCGACACGCAGATCGCGGACGAGTCGGGCCGAGATCTCGCCGGCCGCGCGTACGCCGATGCGCAACGGTCCACCCGTCGGCGAGCAGATCGAGTACGGGCGTTGTCCGGCTCGCCCGGCACCGGTGTGGCGGACCGTCACCCACTGCCCGGCGACGAAGTCGAAGCGGTTGTCCAAGACCCCGGGCACGTCAAAGGTGATGGCCACGGCGTCGGTTCCCTGCGTCTGCACCGCGGCGACCCTGAGCGGGTGGAAGGAGGGCTGGATGTCAGCCGCCGGACCTGGTGCGCCAGCCGGCGCGATAGGTGTCGCGGGCCATCGCGGCGTACGGGGCCGGGCTGACGATCGCACGGACGGCAAACTGCTCATGCGGCTCCACGGTCGTCTTGCGCGATCCTCCGTCCGGCTCGCCCCACACGACCCTGACCTCAGCTCCCAGTGGGACGTCGGGGTTCACGGTCGCCAGGGACAGGACGGTGTGTTCATTGGCGCTGTAGCCGGTGAACAGCGACAGCCCCACGGTGTCACCGTCCGCGTCGATGATCTTGTCGTAGTTCGACGATCCGTAGTTTGCGTTGGGCAGGTCGAAGAACTGGTACCCGGGGGTGGGCCCGACGGGTGAGGCGAGCAGCGTGCCGACGTCCTCGGCGTTCCAGGCCAGCGTCACCTTGCGACGCTGGGCGGCCCGGTCGATCTGCTCCAGCGCTGCACGCCCGACAAAATCGTGGTCGAACTTCACGAAGGACCCGTAACCGAGCTCCCACGGGTTGAGGTAGTAATCTTCGATCCGCTCGGAGACGAAGCTGCCGGCGAGAGCATTTACCGCCTCGTAGCAGTTCGCCGGAAGCCACCGGCGGTAGTCGAGCAGGTCCGGGTGCGTGTAGACGGCCGGCAGCGGCGACGGTATCCAGCCGGACTCCAGCGTATTGCAGGAGTAGGCGCGCGCCCCCGCCGGTTCCAGACCGAAATCCCGGCCGGCGTCGAGGACGGCTTCACGCACCGAGTCATAGCTCTCGAACGGGCCCCACAGCTCCAGGCCCGGGGCCCCGGCCATGCCGTGCCGCAGTGTGCGCACCTCCTGGCCCGCGATCTTCATCGTCCCCATGTGGAAGAACTTGACCTGTTCGACCGGACCGCCGTTCAGCCGCTCGATGACCGGCCATGCGTTCGGCCCCTGGATCTGGAACCGCCACACGTCGCGGGTGACAGGCTTGCCGTACGGACGCGACGGCGAGCGGTCGTCCAACCGGATCTCGACGTCGTACCCCTTGCCCGCACGGAAGGTCAACCAGTTCGCGACAGGGGCCCGGCCGACGAAGACGAAGCTCTGTTCGGCCAGGCGGAACAGGATCCCGTCCCCGATGACACCTCCCTCGGGCGAGACCGGGACGAACTGCTTGGCCGAGTCGACGGGGAAGTTCGCCGTGCTGTTGATCCCGGTCTCGGTGAAGAGCCGCAACGCATCCGGGCCCGTGACCCAGAAGTTGACCATGTGGTGGGTCTGGTCGAACAGCACGGCGGCGTTCTGCCAGGCCTTTACCTCGCGGCGGAAGTTCGTGAACTCCGAGGGCACGACGGGATAGATGTACGCGCCGAGCGCGGAGTTGCGCAGCAACTCCGCGGTCCCCTTCGCCTGGTCCAGTACGTCCTGCAGATTCTTCGAGCTCATGTCGCGCCTCTCGTCGTCATCGGTGGTCCGGCGGGACGCGGACTCCGGGAACCGGACATCGTCGGGCGACGCGGTGCGACAGCATGCCGTCAACCCGCGTCGAGGCCCTCGTTCACGTATGGTGCGCCTGATCGAGCACCGTCAGCAGGATCGCGGCCAGCGCCGCGGGGGCGGTCACCATGGCCTCGTGGCCGGTCGCGATCGTCCGGACCGGCCAGCCCCGTGCCCGGGCCCGGTCGGCCTGCGGGGTGAACACCCGCATCCAGTCGACGCACTCGACGAAGACCCCCGAGACCTGCGCCTCGCCCATGCCGAGGTGAAGCGCGTCGCTGTAGGTGGCCCAGGGCTGAGGGGTCAGCCGCGGTGTCAGCCAATCGAGATCCGCCTGCTCAGTGACGCCCAGTACCTTCAATGACCGCGGCGGGATCAGCCAACCGAATCCTGGGCCCGCCACCGCCTCGCGATAGTGGTGCGCCACCTGCTCGGGCAGCAGGTCGATCGCGGCGTCCCCCGACTGGGGCACGAAGGCATCCAGATGGACGCGCGTCGCGACCCGTTCGGGGACAGCCTCGCAGACGCCGCTGACCACCATTCCGGCGTAGCTGTGGCCCACCAGCAGCACGTCGTGGAGGTCCTCAGCCTCGATCAGCCGCACCACGTCGCTGATGTGGGTGGACAGACCCACGCTCGGGCTCAGCAGGTGCGCGCGGTCGGACACGCCGGTCAAGGTCGGTGTGAACACCCCGTGACCCGCCGAACGAAGTGCCGGGACGACCCGTCCCCAGCACCACCCCCCGTGCCAGGCACCGTGCAGCAGGACGACGGAACTCACGCCGATACCCCGACACCGGGCGCCCGGAACAACGCCAACGCGGCGGCGGTGTTGGAAGCGGGCACGTGGTAGGCGTCATGGACGCGGGTCAGCCCGTCCCCCAGGGCTCCGCGCATCACCAACCACATGATCATCTCAATGCCCTCCGACCCGGCCTGGTTGATGTAGTCCTCCCGGCTCAGCGACGCGAGAAACTCCGGGTCAGTCTCGATCTTGTCGAGGAACATCCGGTCAAACGTCGTGTTGATCAGACCGGCTCGCGCCCCGGCGAGCTGGTGGGACATGCCGCCGGTGCCGAACACGGCCACTCGGACGTCCTGGGGATAACTGCGGACGGCGCGCCCGAGGGAAACGCCGAGGGCCATGCAGCGCCGGGCCGTCGGCTGCGGGTACTGGATCACGTTCACCAGCACCGGGACGACCCGGCACGGCCACGCGTCCCCGGGCTGCGGGCAGTAGACCGACAACGGGACGGTGAGGCCATGGTCCACCTGCAGGCTGTGCATGGTCGTGATGTCGAACTCGTCGTCGACCAGGCAGCGGATCAGATGCTCGGACAGCGCAGGATCCCCGATGACCGGCGGGACGTCGCGCGGACCCCAGCCCTCGTCTGCCACCTCGTAGCGCTGCGCCGACCCGACCGCGAAGGTCGGGATCAGATCCAGGTCAACGGCGTTGACGTGGTCGTTGTACACGATGACCGCCACGTCGGGCCGGTGCTGAGCCATCCAGTCCCGGGCCGGGGCATAGCCGTCGAACAACGGTCGCCACGCGTCGTCGCCGGTCTGACCGGAGTCCATCGCCGCACCGATGGAGGGGACGTGCGAGGTCCCGAGGCCCCAGATGATCTCAGCCAAAGCTCCGTCCTCCCGAGCGCATAGCTGCGCTGAACTCCGGTTCGCCCATCCCGCTGAAGACACCACCGAGGTACTGCATCGATCGTTGGTCGACCCGGGCGAGCTTGTAGATGCAGAAGATCGATCCGCCCAGCTCGAGCATGGCCGTCCAGTCGCGATCGAGAACAGCCGATATCTGCTGCGGGTCAAGCCCGTAGGCGTCGACATAGGCGCTCTCGTCGGCGAGGAACCGTTCGCGGCGGTCCGCTACCCGCAGAGAGCTGCACATCCGGTTCAGGGCTGCCCCCCGACGCGCATCGGCGATGTCGAAGACGTAGGTGTCACGTGGTCTGCTCATCGCGGTCCGGCCTCCTGAGGATGGGTGGCCAGCGCCTCCACCGTTGCGCTGAGCCAAGGGAACATGGGCAGCGACGCCAATGCGTCGTGTAGCTGGGTCGCGTCCTGGGCCTCCCACAGCCCGACGACCGCACGTGTCCCGGGGACCCGCCACAGCCGACGCAGGACACCGGCCTCACGCAGCTCCGAAGCACGCCGTCGCTCCAGGCCACGAAGCCGGGTTCGCTCCTCGTCAGACATGTCATCAGGCGGCTGCACCTCGAATCGCACTAGGAACTCCACGGCTCAGCCCTCCTGGCTCTCGTCGTACGCCACGTACTGCAGGCCCAGTCCGGCGAGACGTTCGCGCATCTCGTACACGTCCAGGCCGAGCTGTCCGGCGGCGAAGCGGGTCCGGTTCGCCTCCTCGGTGGCGGCCCGTCGCTCCGCGGCCGCCAGGGTGGCGGCCACCGCTCTCCGGGCCACCACGACCACCCCGTCGTCGTCACCCACCACGGCGTCGCCCGGAAGGATGCGACGGCCGCCGAGCACAATCGGCACGTTGACCGCGCCGAGGGTGTTCTTCACCGTGCCCTGCGCACTCACCGCCGCGGACCACACGGGGAAGCCCATCGCACGCAGCTGGGCGACGTCGCGAACCCCACAGCCGAGGACGACGCCGCGCACGTCCCGGTGGCGGAGCGCGGTGGCGAACAGTTCGCCGAACAACCCGTCCGAGCACGGCGAGGTGGTGGCCACCACCAAGAGGTCACCGGGCCGACACTGCTCGACGGCAACATGGATCATGGTGTTGTCGCCCGGCCAGCACACGGCCGTGACGGCCGTTCCGGCCGCATGCGCGCCGGCCCATGCCGGCCTGATCCCCGGCCCGAGGTACCCGGTCCGGCCCTGCGCCTCGTGGACGGTCGAGACACCGAATGCGCCGAGCCGCCGGACGGCTCCGGCGGCCGCGCGGGGCGGGTCCGTGACGACGACGGTATGCATCGCTCAGCCCAGCCGATCGGTGACGTGCGGGTAGTGCCGCTGGTAGGCCTCGCCCTTGGTGCCGTCCGTCAGCCCCAGGTTGGGCCCGGCGTTGCGCCGCAACTGGACGCCACGTCGGGTGGCCAGGTCGGTGTAGTAGTCCCACATGTGTTGTTGGGCCGTGAGGCACTGCATGGCCCGGCGCTTGACGTCGAACACCTCCGTGATGTCGAGCAGGACGTCCGGCCGGAACTGCGACATCTCCGGCTGATGCGGCTCGAAGCTGAACACGGGGGGCGCGCCCAGCGCGTCACCGGGAGCGGAGTACCCGACGGCCTGCGCGAGCACCCGCGCCGCCAGCGTCATCCGCGCTGCCGCCGGGTGGTCGACGTTGTAGGGGTCGATACAGGTGTGCGTGAGCACGACCGCGGGTTCCACCTCGCGCATGACCTGCACGAGCCGGTCCACCAGCTCATGGGTCTCCGGCAACGGGTAATCGCCCGCATCGAGGAAGGTCACCTCGGCGCCGAGCACCCCGGCGGCGCGCTCCGCCTCGCCCCGGCGGATGGCCTTGATGTCGTCCAGGGTCCTGCCCTCGCGCCACGCGCGTGCGGACTCGCCCCGTTCGCCGAAGCTGAGGCACACCACCCGGGCGTCCTGGCCGCGAGCAGCGGCCTGGGCGATCGCTCCGCCGGCCCGCCACACGAAGTCGCCGGCGTGGGCGCTGACGACCAGCAGTGCGCCGTCCCGTCCCGCGGGCCCGCCGTAATCCTGAGTCATCAACGTCAGAACACCACCGTCTCGTTGCCGTCCCGGAAGACGCGGTCGTCGCAGTGCCACTCGACGGCTCGCGACAGCACCTGGCGCTCCACATTGGCGCCCAGGCGCTGCAGCTCCTCGGCCGTGTCACGGTGCGTCACTCGCACGACGTCCTGCTCGATGATCGGACCTTGGTCGAGCTCCTCGGTCACGTAGTGCGCGGTGGCACCGACCAACTTCACGCCCCGCTCCTTCGCCCGCTGGTACGGCCCGGCCCCGATGAAGGCCGGCAGGAACGAGTGATGAATGTTGATCACTGGTACCTCGAGTTCGGCCAGGAAGTCGCTCGAGAGGATCTGCATGTACCGCGCGAGAACGAGCACGTCGATGTTGCCCTTGAGCAGGTTCAGCTGCTCCTTCTCGGCGCGTTGCTTCGCGTCCCGCACCACCGGCACGTGCACGAAGGGCACCCCGAAGCGGCGGACGTCGTCGGCGAGATCAGGGTGGTTGGAGATCACTACGGGGACGGTCATCGCGAGCTCGCCACGTCGGCGGCGCCACAGCAGATCCAGCAGGCAGTGGTCGGCTTTCGACACGAAGATCGCGACCCGCTTCGGACGGGCTGCCTGCGTGAGCCGCCACTGCAGACCCATGCGGTCGCAGAGTTCGGCGTCGAGGGTGCCCGACAACTCATGCCTTCGCTCGATCAGGGCCGGCAGGTGGAACTCGGTCCGCTGGTAGAAGCGCCCACCCTGCGGATGGGTGGAGTACTGGTCGAGCGAGACGATGTTGGCGCCGATCCGGCCCAGCACCGCCGCCACCGCGGCGACGATGCCCGGCTGATCAGATCCGCTCACCAGCAGCCGGCCGATCGCGACCCCGTCCAGCCCGGCATCCTGCGCCGCGGTCATCGCTCGATCCGCTCGAGCAGCCGACGGCGCCACAGTTCGGTTCCCGCAAGTTCGTTGAAGGTGAACACGTGCAGCCCGGCAATCCTGCTGCGCGGTGCGGACCGCGCGGCCCGGCTGAGATCACGCACGAGTCGTGTCGGCCGGTAGACGCCGGGTAGGAGGAACCGCCACAGACCCTGTTGCTTGCTCAGGAACCGTGCGGAGGCCCCGAGGCCGAGGGATGCGGAGATGCGGATCAGCTTCTGCCGGTTGACGGGTCCGGGCAGCCCGACATGGACGGGCAGCCGGATCCCTGACTCCACCAGGGCCTCGGCCCAGCCCGCCGTCGTCCGGGCCGAGAAGCACATCTGCGTGACGATGCGAGTGGCGTGCGGCGACTTGTCGCGCACGGCCTGCTCGAGGACGACCGGCCCGATCGTGCCGTGTCCTTCGGGGTAGCCGGCAATACCCACATCGCTGAAGGGGTGCCCGATGACGTCCATGGCGCGCAGCAGCGTGAGGGCGTCGGGGTACGGACCGGACGCGACGGGCGCGTCACCGCCGATGACGAAGGCCCGCTCGACACCTTCGGCCCGCAGCCGCGCCACCGTGAGCGCCAGTTCGTCGGCGTCGCTGAACAACCGGGCGGCGAGGTGCGGTGCCACGTCGTAGCCGCGCTGCCGTAGCCGTACCGTCAGATCGACAGTCACGGCGACGCCTCTGGCGTGAGTGGTGGTCACGGTCAACGGCACCTCGAGCGGGACGTGACGCACCACCGAATCCTCGGCACCCCGCAGCGGCATCACCTCGTACCCCATCGTCCGCACCAGTGCGGCGACGTCGCCCGCCGCGACGGCCGTCATCTCGAGGGTGTCCGAGCCCATCTCGCGCGACCCGGTGTCGCCCCGCCGGTTCAGGACACACCCCAAAACTTCTCGTACACCTGGGTGCACGTGTCGCCGCTCCACGGCGACCAGCCGTCACCGGTCTTCGGGGATTTCGGCTGGAGGGTGCTCACCTGCGTGCCGAGTTGCGACAGTTGGGCCGGGGAGCCACTCGTGACCTGCGTGGAGAAACCAGGGCAGACTTTCTCGAACTCCGGCATCAGGCCCTTGGACGCGAAGTCGCGTCGCTGCGGACTGCGAGCGGGCTGCATCGGGTGCGTGACCTCACTTCGGTGTGCGGGCGGGACGGTCGGCCGGCGATGTCGCGGGGCGGCGCCGCACTCATGACGAGCACTCATGCGGTGTGATCGAGCTGACACCTGCACGCCGTAAGCATGTTCGCCGCAGGCGCCGGTGAGAAACGCCGGTTGCGTACACTCGGCCATTCGGGGAACGGATGGCACTCGGTCGAATACACGGACAGGGATATGCGTCGCCGGTGATTTGCGCTGTTCACCATGCGGTCGATCTGCGCGCGATCCCGGACGCAGGTCAAAGGCCCGGACGCCGACAGCTGTGCGCTGCGGCAGCCCGCTCGGACGGCCTGGTGGCCGGGTCAGGCCCGCGTCATGCCAGGCACGTCAGCGGTCGCCCGCCGTTGAAGGCGACCATGTCCTGCAACGCCGCGAGTACGTCGATCGGTCGGCCCCGTTGCTCGACGGTCCCCGACAGATCCGCGTACACCCGGTGCAGGTTTCCCACGATGCGCTCGGGGTCGCTGAGCCCGGCGAACTCACCCAGGTCGGTGGCGCGGGCCAGTTTCAGGGCGCTCGCCCCGGCGGCGATGCCCTGCCGGCCGAGGGACTCGACGAACCGCAGGTAGGCGAGCACCTCACCGATGACGTCGGGTCCGGTGACAGCTCCGTGACCGGGCACGATCGTCCGAGCACCCAGCGGAGCGACGACAGTCTCCAGCACGTCGATTGCACCCAGCACCGACCCTGAGAGCAGGAACGGTGTCCCACCGTTGACCAGCAGGTCCCCCGCGAACAGTACGGATCGGTCGGGGATCCACACCAGGACGTCGTTCGTGGTGTGAGCCGGGCCACCGCAGTACACGACGTGGCACTCCAGCTCGTCCGACCACAGCGTCACGCGGTCGGCGAAGGTGAGGAAGGGGGGCGCGAGGGTCAGGCTGCCGTAGTCGACGTGAGACCAGATGGGGCCGTTCTTCGGCAACCCGAGCGCGATCATCTCCGGTCGCGCGTTCTCATGCGCCACGATGGTGGCGCCCGAGAACAGTCCGTTGCCGGCAGTGTGGTCGGGATGGCTGTGTGTGTTGATCAAGGTCCGGACCGGTGCCGGGCTGCGGGCGGCGATGGCGGCCAACAGTGATCGAGTACGGCCCTCGGTCGACGCGGCGTCGATGGCGTACACGCCGTCCCGGCCGACGAGGAACCCGGCATTGTTGATCATCCAGGTGCCGTCCGGTTGGACGAATGCGAAGACGCCGTCGGCGACCTCGTCCGCACGGCCCGGCTCGAGCTGCAGCCGATCGATGTGGCGGTGGGTACTCACGGGCTCCCCCATGGTGTGATCTCGTGCGGTGCCGTGCCCGGCACGATGCGATTGCGGGTCTCGCCGAGACCCTCGACGGTCGCGGTGACGACGTCTCCCGCGGCGAGCGGTGGCACGTGATCAAGCCCGTGTCGGCCCCAGAGCTCGGCGAGGCATCCGTTGCGGCAGGTACCCGAGCCGAGCAGATCGCCGGTACGGACCTCGGTCCCACGCGAGGCGTAGGCCACGAGGGCCTCGAAGGTCCAGGCCATGTTCGACAGCGAGTCGTGGCCGATGAGCCGGTCGTTGACCCGGACCTCCATGCGCAGGTCGAACGAGGGCCCGCTCCGGCTCGCCTCCAGCTCGTCGGGTGTCACGAACACCGAGCCCAACGTCGTCACGGTGTCCTTGCCCTTGGCTGGGCCAAGACCCATCCGCATCTCCCGGAACTGCACGTCCCTGGCGGAGAAGTCATTGATGATCACGAATCCGGCGACGTGGCCTGCCGCCGACCCGACGGCGATGTCCCGCCCCGCGGTCCCGATGACGGCTCCCACTTCGAGTTCGAAGTCGAACAGCTCGCAGCCCGGCGGGACGGGCACGTCCGCGTACGGTCCGGTGACGGCATAGGGGTTGGAGAAGTAGAAGGTGGGGAATTCGAAGAACTCCGGTGCAACCCCGCCTTCCGGGCGACCGTTGCGCGATATCCCGTTCACATGTTCGTAGAAGGTGGAGAAGTCGCGGAACGTCGGCGGCTGCAGCGGCGCCAACAACTTTGCCTCCGACAACGGCACCACCTCCGATCGTGCGACCAAGGCCGCCTCCACGGCCGCTTGCAGCCGGCCGTCGTCGCCGATGAGATCGATGAGCTCGACACCTGCGTCGAGACTCACCGCCTCGTCACCGACGAGGACGGCAAGCCTCGGACCGGTCTCGCTCAGCCGGCGCACGAGCTTCACCGTGGGACACCCGACGACGCCGGCAGCGTGAGCCCGAGCAGTCGGGAGGCATTGCCTCCACGGATCGCGTCGGTGGTGGCCGCGTCCAGACCCGCCGCCTCGAGCCGGTCGACGGGGTCCTCGACACCCATGTCGAACGGGTAGTCACTGCCGAGTGTCACCTGTCCCGCTCCCATCACGGCAACGAGGTGACGCAACTGTTCCGGGTCGTAGACCAGCGAGTCGACGAAAGTGCGGCGCAACAGCTCGCCGGGCGACGCCTCGGTGGTGCGGGCGTCCTCCCGCGTGCGCCACGCATGGTCTGCGCGCACGATATAGCTGCCCAGATAGCCGCCGCCGTGCGCCGACCAGATGCGCAGCCCCGGGTACTGCTCGAGCAGGCCCGAGAACAGGATGCGGGAGAGGGCGAGTGCGGTCTCGGTCGGGTTGCCCACCGTGTTGAAGAGGTAGTACGCATTCAGCCGCGGCCCCAGCGTGCAGCCCCAGGGGTGGATCAGCACCGCGGCGTCGAGCTCCTCTGCCGCAGCCCAGAACTGCGCCATCGACGGATCGTCCAGCTCCTGGCCCGGACCGGGGGACGTGGAGATCTGCACACCTCGCATCCCGAGGTCGCGTACCGCAGTACGCAACTGCTCCACCGCGAGGTCGGGATGCTGCAGCGACACCGTGCCGATCGGCAACAGCCGGGCGGGATCGTGCTGGCAGAAGGCGGCGATGCCCTCGTTGACGGCCTCGACCACTCGAGCGGCGAGCTCGCGGTCGGCCCACGCGAAGGTCACCGGCGACGGGCTGACGGCCTGCACGTCCACCCGGGCCGCGTCCATCGCCGCCAACCGCAACGTGGGATCGGTGAGCCGGGGGCCGAGCTGGGCGAGCTGGGCGATGTTGTAGGTCAGCGACGTCGGCCCGAGGGTCGCGGCGTCGAGCCGCCGCTGTTCGACCAGACCCGGCGCATCCGCGAGCAGTGCGTCGGCCTGCGGCACCGCCACGTGCGCGTGAACGTCGATGGTGGGGACACGGTCGGACGTGATCATGCCGGTCGGCCGGTGACGGCTGCGACACGGCCCATCAGGCCGGGCACATCGCCCTGCACCCGATCGAGCTGCCATCGGGCGAGTTGCACGGAGCCGTCCACCACAACCTTGACCCGCTCCAGCCGGCGGGCGTGGAAGCCGGCCCACAGGTCGTCGTCGACCTGCGGCGCAGCGAGCAGCAGTTCGGTCAACACCATCGCGTCCTCCAGGGCCAGTGCCGCTCCCTGCGCCAGGGTCGGCGGGCAGGTGTGGGCGGCATCGCCGATGAACACCACCCGACCGCGATTCCACGGCCCGTCGAGCAGGTGCTCCTCGAACTGCGTGTAGTGGATCTGCTCCGGGTCAGTGATCGATTCGCGGATCTCGTCCCACGGTCCGTGGTAGTGCGAGGCGAGTTCGCGCATGATCGTGATCTTCTGCTCCGGTGTCACCTGCGAGCGGTCCCGCGCGTCCTCGACGAGGAAGGCGTACAGCGTCGTCGAGGAGGTCGGGGTGTACCCGGCGATGTAGCAGTGTCCGCCGTAGTAGAGCTCGCCGGTCGGGACGTCGGCGGGCCGCGGCGCGAACACCCGCCAGATGCCCATTCCCAAAGGACGACTCTCGACATGCACGCCCAGCAGTGCCCGGGTCGGTGACCGCAATCCGTCCGCCGCCACGACGAGGTCGTAGCGCATGTGGGAGCCGTCGGACTGGGTGACGTCTACGCCGTCGTCGTCCTGACGCAGGCCCTGCACGGTGGTGCCGTAGCGGAAGGTGACTCCGACCTGCTCGCCGCGCTTGGCCAGCAGCGCCGCCAATGTCGGACGGTACATGCCGATGGCGTTGGGCAGGCCGTCGGGCTGATGGTTGTCGGCCATCGTCACCAGGACGGTGGCGTTCGTGTCGGGTGCGCGCAGTCGGAGCGTCGTGGAGTCCGCGCCCTCGACCATGCACTCGTCCAGGATCCCGACCCGGCGCAGGACGCGCAGAGCGTTGGCCTGCAGGGTGATCCCGGAACCCAGCGCGGATACGCCGTCAGCCACCTCGACCAGGTCGCACTCCACCCCCGCCTCGGCCAACAGGATCGCCGTGGCCGTCCCGGCGACACCGCCCCCGATCACCAGAACCTTCTCCACCGCGCTCATACCGGCGGGGCGACGAAGACGCCGAGGTCGGGGTCGTTGATGCTTTCCTTGCCGACTAGCTCGTCGAAGGGGTTGGCGGTGCCCCACTGGTCCTGGACCTCGACGTCGGTCACGTCGTACATGCTGGGGTGCCACGCGTCCTCGTCGAGCTGCTCGAGCTCGGTGGTGTACTCCATCGTGTTGCCGTGCGGGTCCATGAAGTAGCTGAAGGTGTTGTCCCCGGCCAGGTGCCGCCCTGGCCCCCAGATCATCCTGGTTCCGGCCCGCACCAGGCGACCGGTGCCCCGCATGTACTCGTCCAGGCCACGCATCTCGAACGAGACATGGTGCAGCGACGCGTGGGGTGCCTTGGCGATGGCGAAGCTGTGGTGCTGCGGGTTGCACCGCATGAAGGTCATCAGATCTCCGACGAACGGATGGGTGAGCTTGTCCGACGTCGCGAAACCGAGATGCTGCTCGTAGAACGCCTGCGTGCGGGCGACGTCCGGGGAGTTCACGACGACGTGGGACAGCCGCACGGGGATGGCCTCGCGCTCCTCGATGCGGCGGTGCCGGCGGGTGTCGACCTCCGCCGAGATCTCGACGGTGCGCCCGTCGCAGTCGAAGAACCGGAAGCCGTAGCCACCGCCGAGGGTCTGCAGGGGGCCCGGCTCGGTGACGAGCCGGACGCCCGACGACGCCAACCGCTGAGCCAGGGTCTCGACGTCCGTCCGCGACGCCGCACCGTAGGCGATCAGGTCGACACGCTTGTCGATGTCCTTGCGCAACCTCACGATGTACTGCTCGGGCGACCCTTCGGCTGCCAGGTAGACGAGGTCGCCGTCCTCGCCCACCGCGGTCAGACCCCACAGCTCGGTGTAGAACCTGCGCTGCTCGGCATAGGCCGGCACGGCGATGTCGACGTGCCGCAGATGGGTGATGAGGCGGTCGGTCATGAAGATCCCTCGTCGGCAGTGAGTCGGATGGGTCAGTTCTCGTCGACGCAGCGATTGGCCTGCGCGCCGAGCCCGGTGATGGTGGAGTCCATGACGTCCCCCGCGCGAAGCAGTCGCCCGTGCGCCAAGCCGTTGCCGGCCGGACTCCCGGTCAGCAACAGGTCGCCCGGCTGAAGGGTGGCGACCTCGGAGCAGTAGGCGATGAGACGGGCGACGTCGAAGATCATGTCCTTCGTCGACTCGTCCTGCATCACCTCCCCGTTGAGGCGCAGCGTGATGCGCAGATCGCCCGGGTCGGGGACGGCGTCGATCGGGACGACGACCGGCCCGACAGGCAAGAACGTCGGAGAGTTCTTCGAGGCGAGCCAGTCAGCACCCAGCGCTGAGGAGTCCTTGCGGAAGACCTTCTCGCGCAACGTAATGTCGTTGACGATCGTCCACCCAGCCACGAAGTCCAGCGCCTGCTCCGCCGGCACGCGGCGAGCGGTCCTGCCGATGACCGCGGCGAGCTCGAGCTCCCAGTCCGGCTGCTCGGCGCCCCTGGGCAGTACGACGTCGTCGTAGGGACCGCAGATCGCGCTCGGCAGACCCTGGAAGACGAAAGGAGGCAGAGCGAGGCGGTCGTCCATGTGGGCTGCGGCGTCGGCGCGTGCCTGCTCCTTGGTACGCCCATCTGTGCCGTCGTGATGCGCCACGACCAGATCCAGCACGTGAGTGCGGTAGTTCGCCCCTGCCTGCAGCACCTGCCGCGGCTCGACCGGGCTGAGCAGGCGCACCTCGTCCAACGACGTCCACCCCTCGCTCGATGCAGCCACGTCGTGAAGGACCGGCAACGCGCTCGCCCACCGCTCCAAGACAGCGGGCGTGGAGGCCGGTCGTCCGAGATCCTTCAGCCCTGAAAGGTCTTTGATCCGGTCCCGTCGCACGATGCCCGGGAACACCCGTCCCGAGGAGTCACACGCGCGCGCCAGCGCCCACGCCCCGGCGTGGTCGATCAATGAACCACCTGCGTCCGACACCTTTGTCGACCCTCTCGCTCGTCGTCACCCACGGTGAAGAAGGACCGGGGGCCGAACAAGCATGTGCGACCGAGGTCACATCAGGAAACGCGGCTTTGATATGGCTGGACATAGGCCACAGCTATAGGTGTGGGTGCGATGTCGGGCGGTACCGGCCGCGCACCACGACGTTAGGACCTCGCCGCCGGACGCGTTCGGCGATCTCCGCCTGCATCCCGGACTGAAGCGCCGGCGAGGCCGGATCCGCTCGCGCCATGATCCCCTGACGGACATCATCCGGAGGCAGCGCCCACCCCCTGGGTCGCGCATCGGAACGGGTCAAACCACATGTTCCACCCGATCCGGGACGCGTCTTGCGCTGTGTCGGTGCCTACCGTTTAGCATCGGCCCACGCGAGCATGCCGCGAACCCGTTCCTCGGCGTGCCCGCTCGGACCACCGTCATCGACGACGGAATCGCCGGAAGGATGGCCCGCGTGGAGCTGCCCAGTCTCGACCTGAACCTCATTGTGGTGTTGCACGCGCTGCTCGAGGAACGCAACGTCACGCGGGCCGGCGAGCGGGTGGGGCTGAGCCAACCCGGCACGAGTGCGGCCCTTGGACGCCTGCGCCGACATTTCAACGACCAGCTGCTGGAACGCGTCGGGACGACCTACGAGCTGACGCCGCTCGCTCGCGCGCTTCGGACCCAGGTCGGCGACACCGTCATGCGCCTGCGACTGGTCCTCACCGCTCGTCCTGACTTCGACCCCTCGACCTCCGAACGTGAGTTCGTGATCCAGTGTTCGGACTCGGTGCAGACCTTGCTGGCCCCCGGCCTGGTCCGCGAAGTCACGTCGGCCGCCCCCAAGGTCTGCCTGGACCTGCAGCCGATCGATCCGCACTTCCTGATCGACCCTGTGCAGGCGGTGCGCGACATCGATGTCATGATCGCCCCCTGTGGGCTGTTCACGGCGCGATCGCTGGGCTGCGTCGAGCTTTACCAGGACCACTGGATCTGCGTCGCCTCCACGACGAACAGGACGGTCGGCGACAGTCTCAGCGCGCAAGAGGTTGTCGAAGCCCGATGGGTCGTGTCATTCCGAGATCCACCGATGAATTCCCCCGCCGACGCCGCGCTGGCCGCCCTGGGCATCGACCGGCGCAGCACCGTCAAGCTGCAAAACCTGACGGTGCTGCACAGAGTCGTGCCCGGCACCGATCTGTTGGTGCTCGCGCACGAACGCATTGCTGGCGACCTCCTGTCACAGGGTCTGCGCCAGGTGCAGTTGCCCGTCGTGCTGCCCCCCATCATCGAGGCCGCATGGTCGCACCCGAGCCGCTACCTCGACCCGGGCCATCACTGGCTGCTCGACATGCTGCAGCGAGCCGCGAACCACATCCCGCAGCAGCCCGGAGCCGACCGGGAATGGGTGCCGGTCGGAACGGGATGACCGGGCCCTGCTGTCGGATTGCCAGGCGTCGGCGTGTCCCCCGTGACCTTGCACGGAGGGCGGTTGGTGTGTTCAGGTGACGCAGTCCCGCCATCAACCCATGACTGCGTCGCTAGGGATCGGGCGACAGCGAGGTCATCGAGAGGCGGTCGGGCGCAGCAACCGGACGACGACCGCAACCACGGCCGAGAGAGCTCCGACGGCAACGAGCGTGGCTCCCAGGCCGCCCAGCACGCCCGTCACTCCGAGTACGAAGATCGGGCAGAAGAACTGGCCGATGAACATCGCCGACGTCCAGACGCCCGTGCCGCGGCCGCGCTGCTCGAAGCCCAGCGGCGTCAGCGCCCAGGTGAGCAGCGCCGGCAGCAAGATCCCATTGCCGAAGCCTGCCACCACGGCACCCGCCGTCACCAGGGGCAGCGCGTCGCTCAGGCCCATCGCGGCGAGCCCGGCGGCGGTGAGCAGGAACGCCAGTGGCACAGTGAAAGCGGGACCCCGGGCAACCAGCCGCGGGAAGAGGGCGGCCCCGATCGCCGTGGCCACCGAGCTGGACGCGCTCAGCGCGCCGATGATCGCCGTCGACGAGACGCCGACGTCGTCCAGCCGATAGGACAGCTCCACGATGAGCGTGTAGAAGACGCTGCCGCCGATGAAGCTCACCACGACCGGCGTCAGCAGCACCCCCCAGGGCAGCGGTGCCAGCGGACGTCGCCCACCGGTCTCTGCCGCCGGGCCCGGCTGCCAGATATACCGATGGGCCATCGCCGCCAGCGGCAGACTCACCGCGTACAGCCAGAACGGGGTACGCCACCCACCGGCGCCGAGCACGCCGCCGAGGGCGAAGAAGATCGTCGCGGCGACGGTCGTGAACACCGTCTGCAAGCTGAAGTAGCGCACCCGCTCCCGGCCGTGGAAGTAGTCGGCAAGAAGCGTCGTGCAGCAGGTCATGATCGCGGCCTCGGTGAGCCCGACAAGCACCCGGCTGACCACGACGAGCGGCAGCGAGGTCAGCCACAGCGGGGCCGTGCCGACGACGGCGTACGCCAGCAGTGCCCAGACAAGCAGCCCTCTGCGACCGACCCGGTCAACGACGCGGCCAGCGACCGGGGCAGTCAGTCCGATCATCAGCGCCGGAGCTGTCAGCACGACCGGCGCAAGTACCTCGACCCCCGGCGTGCCCGCGAAGGCGTGCTGGATCGCCGGCAGCACGGGGGCCAGCAGGACGGCACCGAGCACCGCCAGACAGCTCGACAGCAGCAGGACGACGGCTTGCGCCCGCCCGGCAGGGAGGCCGGTGGCCGGGTCGCGGGGGACGTTGTCACCAGAGAGCGTGGCCGGCGTCAGGCCGCCGCCGGATTCGCTGAGGAGTTCACGTTCGGACACGGGCAGCTCCGCAGGGTCGCGTGCCGGGCTCCGGTGACCGGCACATCTGCGCACGAGTGTGGAGAGCCAATTGTCGCGAGGGAAATCACTTCTACCGCCCCCCGATCATCACCCCCATCGATACTCGTCGGCGGCACCACCGGGTTGGCTGAAGGAGTCGGACGACGGCGCTCCGCCCGGCGTGCGCCGGGTCGTCATCGAGGTGGTTCTTGCCGAGACGCGAGCCGAGATCGGCGACGCAAGTGTCGTGAGCGAGGTCGCCCTCGGACGTCGAGTCCCCGCCGGCCGGCCGCCTGGAGATGACGCCACTGCGATCAGGCCGTGCTTAGTGGTCGCGCCCGTAAGTTCTTCGGGGGTCGGGCTGGTCAGGTCCAGGCGGTGGGGTCGCCGAGGTAGAGGCCGCAGGCCAGGTCGAGGGCTTCTTCGCAGGTTCCGACCGGTGAGCCGGTGATGAAGACGCTGATGTCGTAGTCGTCGTGGCTGGCGCGGTAGATCGCCAGGCCCCAGAGGTGGGCCGAGCCGCCGTAGCGCAGCCGGGCGAGCTTGAGGGTGGTGCCGTCGTGCAGGACGCCGTCGATGTAGCTGAAGGTGCCGCGGTGGCGCAGGACGACGCGTTCGAGCTGGGGCCAGCGTTCGCGGGCCCGATCGGTGAGCCGGTGCTGCAGCGAGGCTTTGGTCGAGTCGGGGTACTTCACCACGACCGTCATCCTCGCCGATCGGGTCGATCCTGCGGATTGCGGGATGTGCGGCGTGTCCTGCCGGGACGTCGGGTCCGGGTGCGACACAAAGATCACGTGTCGATGTCCAGTCCGTATATGATTGTCCTGACCAGAGCCGAGGACCGTGTGCTGGTCGCCCGGGTGGCTTCGGGGCGGACCGAGTACCGCGACCGGATCCGTGCCCAGATCGTGCTGGAGGCCGCGCACGAGACGTCGAACTCGGCGATCGCCGAGAGCCTGGGCCTGTGCGTGGACACGGTCCGCACCTGGCGACGCCGGTTCGCCACCGCGACCGGTGACCGGTTGGCGGCGCTGAATGATCGACCCCGCACCGGTCGGCCTCGGGTGCACGACGATGCGGTGCGCGCTGCGGTGGTGGCAATGGCGTGCGCGTTGCCGGCCGAGCAGGACGTGCCACTGTCGCGGTGGTCCTGCCCGGAGATCGCCCGGGAGTTGGCCGTCCGCGCCCAGGTGGCGGTGTCGGCGTCGTCGGTGCGCCGCTGGCTCGCGGCCGATGCGCTCAAGCCGTGGCAGCACCGGTCCTGGATCTCGATCCGCGACCCGGACTTCGAAGCCAGGGCCGCTCGCGTCCTGGACCTGTACGCCGGGCGGTGGAAAGGCCGGCGGCTGGGCCCGAACGACTATGTGATCTGCGTATCAGTTACGTGGAATCAGACCGGAGGGGCGATCAGCTCCGGTACGGTCTGGCCGGTAGCTGAGGAGAGTCGCTTTGGGCACCTTGGTTCTGCAGGAGAAGTGGCCTGTTCTGGGTCGGCATGAGCTGGCGCTGGGGTGGCTGGGTATCTGGGCCGATCTGGGGCGTGCGCCTCGGACGATCGACGCTTACGCGCGCGGCCTGGCCGAGTACCTGGAGGTCTGCGAACGCGAGGGAGTCGCCCCGGTCACCGCGACCCGGGCGCACGTCGCGGTGTTCGTCCGCGAGCTGACGACGCGGGCGAACCGTCGTGGAGCCAACATCGTCTCGATCGATTCGGGGTCGGGGCTGGCGAACGCCACGATCCAGCAGCGGCTGGTTCCGGTCCGGCTGTTCTACGACCACTTGATCGAGGAAGGACTGCGCGAGTCCAACCCCGTCGGCCGCGGGAAGTACACCCCGGGACGCCGGTTCGGTGGTCATCAGCGGGGACTGGTCCCGCGGCTGGTCAAGCTGCCATGGATCCCTGATGACCGCCAATGGCTGGACGTACTGGCCGTCGCGTCCGGCGAGGTGATCCGCAACCGGGTGATGCTGGCGTTGGCGTATGACTCGGCGCTGCGGCGTGAGGAGTTGTGCTCGCTGGAGACCGGGGACCTGGATCCGGGACGACGGACGGTGCGGATCCGGGCGGAGACCACCAAGAACCGGCTCGAGCGGGTGGTGCCGTACTCGGCGGCGACCGGGGTGCTGCTCTCGAACTACCTCGCGCACCGGTCCTCGATCAGTCGGACCCGTGGCCCGTTGTTCCTGTCGGAGTCTCGCCGCAACCACGGCGAACCCTTGACCCTGTGGACGTGGTCGAAGGTCGTGCGGAAGATCGCCGTGGAGGCCGGGGCGCCGCGGTTCTCCACCCACACCACCCGGCATCTATGCCTGACCGACCTGGCCCGGATGGGCTGGGAACTGCACGCGATCTCCACGTTCGCCGGGCACCGCTCGAGTGAGTCGACGTTGCGGTACATCCACCTGTCCGGCCGGGACCTGTCCGACAAGCTGAACCGGTCGATGGACCACATCCACGCCTGGCGGATCGAGACCCTGGCCCAGATGGACGCCACCGCCGTCGAGTCCCGTCGATGAGCGCGGCGACCACCGCGACGGGTGCGGGTGGCCGGGAGGGCACGTGGACGTGGCCGGTCGACATTGATCTCTATGACCGGCGGGAGCTGTCCGGACCGGAACGGGCCAGCCTCAACGAGCTAGGCATGGATCTGTTGCGCCGCAACGGTTTCCGCGACGACCCCAAGGCCTGGAGGCCGATCCGGCGGCTGCTGCTGCCGTTGGAGGACGCGTATGCGGGATTACGGTGGCAGCCGGCGAGCACCCGCCACAACCGCCGGTTCGCCGTCGATGCGATGGGGCTTGTGTTGGCGCGCAGCGGACAGCTCGGCACCGCGTTCTGGCAGTGGACCGTCACCGACTGGGCCGACCTGATCGCCACCGGCGCGCAGGAGTTCACCCGACCGTGGCCCCGGTCGATCGACCACGGCTCTCGTCCCTACATCCTGACCTACGGGTATCTGCTGACAGGGTTCACCGACCTGCAGCTCATCGGCCGGTTCCAACGCCCGGTCCTGGCCTGGCGCGCCTTCGGCCGGGACCTCGTCCAGCAGGCCGTCGACACGGTCGAGAAGGTCCTGGCCGGCTGGGGCTATGACGGCAACCACGTGGACTGGTCAGGCGTCGTCTGTCAGCTCCTGCTGATCAACCGTAGTCCGTTCCTGAGCGACCTGAGCGACGACCTGCTGCGGCGCGTCCGGTCCGACCGGCTCATCCGCGGTCAACTGGCCGGGTCCCTCCACGGCGTTCACCGTGCTCTGGCCGAACTCGGCCACGTCGAAGCGCCCCCGAACCCGAGAACCACCAGCGGGCCAGCCGTGATGGACGGTGCACCTGCCGGATGGACCGAGCTCGTGGAGCGCTGGCACGCCACCTCGACCCTGACCCCGCTGGTCAGGGGCGTCTTTCGAGTGGTGCTCGCCAAGGCCGGCCGCTGGATGGCTGCCGAACACCCTGAGATCACCGGGGCGGCGGACTGGACCCGGCAGACCTGCGCAGCGTGGGTGGCCGCAGTGGATCGGATGGATGTCGGCGACTACATCCAGTACACCGCCAACACACGGCGGCGCGCGGGCCAGCCGCTGAAGCCGAAGACCAAGGCCAGCTACCTGCGGATGACACGCACCTTCTTCCGCGACTGCCAGGAATGGGAGTGGATCCCTCGCCGGTTCGACCCCGGCACGGCGCTGGCCACCCCGCGCAGCGTCAAGGCGCTGATCGGACCCGATCCCCGGGTCATCGCCGACGACGTGTGGGCCAAGCTGCTGTGGGCGGGACTGAACCTGCAGTCCGACGACCTGACGGCCGCCGTGGGCCCGACCTATCCGCTGGAACTCGTGCGCGCGGTGACGCTCACCTGGCTGTTCAGCGGACAACGCAGCGACGAGATCGCCCGCCTGCGGGTCGGATGCATCCGCTGGCAACACGACCAGGGCGCCGTTCACCGCGGCGACGCGCCAGCGGCCGCCCGGCAGACGGTCTGCCTGCTGGACGTGCCCACCCACAAGACCGGTACCTCGTTCACCAAGCCCGTGGATCCCTTGATGGGCGAGGCCATCCAGGCCTGGCAGACGGTCCGGCCAGGTCAGCCCAAGATGCTCGACCGCAAGACCAACGAGCAGGTGGACTTCCTGTTCGCCACCCGGGCTCGCCGGGTCAACAAGCACTACATCAACAAGAAGATCATCCCGATGCTCTGCGGCAAGGCCGGCGTCCCAACCCAGGACGTGCGCGGCAACATCACCAGCCACCGGGCCAGGTCCACGATCGCCAGCCAGCTCTACAACGCCAAGGAACCGATGACGCTGTTCGAGCTGCAGGCCTGGCTCGGGCATGCCTCACCCGAAACCACCCAGCACTACGCGAAGATCACACCCAACACGCTGACCAGCGCCTACCGCGACGCCGGCTACTTCGAGCGCAACGTCCGCGCGATCGAGGTCCTCCTCGACCGAGACGCCGTCACCTCCGGACAAGCGGCCACCGGGCAACCCTGGCAGTACTACGACCTCGGCCACGGACTGTGCACCTACACCTTCTTCGAGCAGTGCCCGCACCGGATGGCCTGCGCCAAGTGCGACTTCTACACCCCGAAGGACTCGACCAAGGCGCAACTGCTGGAGGCGAAGGACAACCTGCAGCGGATGCTCGTGACCATCCCCCTGACCGACGACGAGCGTGACGCCGTGGACGACGGCCAGGCCGCCCTCGACCGCCTCCTCGATCGGCTCTCCGACGTCGCCACCCCCGCCGGGCCGACCCCACGACAGCTGACCGCCCAGCCCGGCAGACTGCTGCCGCTGATCGTCGAGTCCCCGCCCGTATCTCGCCGCGACCGAGTCAGCCGCTGACCCACCGTCAGAGCGTCGCTGCCTCGACCCAATCGAGGCTCGTCCAACCCTCCATTGGGACGAAACTCGGCGGCGACACCGCCGAGACACAGACCCCTCACCCCCGCAACGACGGTCCGAGAATCTCAACACTCCAACCGAGATCTCCACTTGACAACCGACTCCAAATTCCACAGAACGTCCGCGCAGATCACGTAGTCGTTCGGGCCCAGCCGCCGGCCTTTCCACCGCCCGGCGTACAGGTCCAGGACGCGAGCGGCCCTGGCTTCGAAGTCCGGGTCGCGGATCG
>Ga0302322_100000835_pt1 | contig 24205 bp, 16 predicted proteins | sample Fen_T0_2_FD_203757 | JGI IMG/M metagenome (GOLD analysis project Ga0302322, IMG submission 203757) | Peat permafrost microbial communities from Stordalen Mire near Abisko, Sweden - Fen_T0_2 | ecosystem: Environmental > Terrestrial > Soil > Wetlands > Permafrost | place: Sweden: Abisko...
GACCCCGGCCTGACCGCCGGCTCCCTCCCCTCCCCTGCGCCCTCGGACCCACATCCGGGGGCGCACCCCGTCCGACAGCGAGACCACACCCACTACGATGCCCGCGATGAAGACCATCCTCGTCGTCGATGACGAACCCGCGATCGTGCAGCTCGCCCGCGACTACCTCGAACACGCCGGATACACCGTCCTGACCGCCGCCGACGGCACCGCCGCCCTCGCCACGTATCGCCGCCATGCCCCGGACCTCATCGTCCTGGACCTGGGCCTGCCCGGTACGGACGGCCTCGAGGTCACCCGCGAGATCCGCCGGGACGGCTCGACGCCCATCGTGATGCTCACGGCCCGCGACGACGAGCTCGACAAGCTGCTCGGCCTGGAACTGGGCGCGGACGACTACGTCACGAAGCCGTTCTCGCCGCGAGAACTCGTCGCTCGCGTGCGCGCCGTCCTGCGCCGCGCGGAGCCGCGCGCGGAGGCCACCGACACGATCCGCGCCGCGGACCTGACCCTTGACGTCCCGCGGATGCGGGCCGAGGTCGCCGGCCGGCCCCTCGACCTCACCCCGACCGAGTTCAAGCTGCTCGCCACGCTGGCCGCCCGGCCGGGTCGCATCTTCACCCGGTCACAGCTCCTGGACGCGTTACGCGGCATCGCCTTCGAGTCGTACGAGCGCGCCATCGATACCCACGTGAAGAACCTGCGCCGCAAGCTCGAACCAGACCCGCGCCAGCCGCGCTACGTCCTCACGGTCTACGGCGTGGGCTACCGGTTCGCGGACGACCGGGACGACGCGGGGTGACCGACCGGCGAGCCGACCGCGGCCGAGGTCCATGGCGTCATCAACGCCCCGGCCGCGACGACTGGGCGGTCCGGCGACGGGTCATGCGCCGGACCGGCTGGCGCCGGCGCCAGGGCTTCGGCTGTCTGTTCGCGCTCTTCTTCCTCCTGATCGCGGGCTCGCTCGTGGCGGTCGCGGCGACCGTCGTCTCGCAGTTCGGGCCTGTCCCCGGGATCATCGCGGCGGTCTTCGTGGTCGGGGCCCTCTTCTCGATCGCGAGGGGGCTGCGCGGCACCGGCGTCGTCCTCGATGAGGTCGTCGAGGCGACCCGCCGGGTCCAGGAGGGCGACTACACCGTCCGCATCGCCGAGCCACGCGACGGGATCGGCAACATCCGTCAGCTCGTCACCGGGTTCAACACGATGACCGCCAGGCTCGAGGCGGACGAGACGGTCCGTCGGGCGCTCCTCGCCGACGTCAGCCACGAGTTACGGACGCCCCTGACCGTGATCGCCGGCAATCTCGAGGCGATCGTGGATGGCATCTACCCGGCCGACGAGGCGCACCTGGCCCCGATCCTCGATCAGACCCGGCTCATGGAACGACTGATCGACGACCTCCGGACGCTGACCCTGTCCGAGGCCGGCACGCTCGCCCTCCACCGCGAACCGACCGCGCTCGACCTGCTCATCGCCGACGCGGTCCGCTCGTTCGGGGCCGCCGCGGCGACCGCCGGCGTGACGCTGACCGACGCCACGACGGGCGACCTGCCGATCGTCGACGTAGACCCGGTGCGGATCGGCGAGGTGCTCTCGAACCTGGTCGCGAACGCGCTCCGGCACACGCCCTCGGGTGGAGCCGTGACCGTGACCGGGAGCCACTCCCCGGTCGCTCGCCTCATGACGATCCGCGTCGCGGACACGGGTCCGGGCATCGCCCCGGAGCTGCTCCCCCACGTGTTCGATCGGTTCGTGAAGAGCGACGACTCGCGTGGCTCGGGCCTGGGACTGGCCATCGCGCGCGGCCTCGTCGAGGCGCACGGTGGCACGATCGCGGTCACGTCCGCACCCGGCGCGGGCGCGAGCTTCACGGTGTCCCTGCCGGCGACGGCCGCCTGACCGGGTCGCCTAGGGGCGCGTGATCCGCACGTCGTCCACGGCCGCTTCCACCGTGCTCCCGCCCGCGAGATCGGCCGCCACGAACACGATCCGGACCTTCTCACCGGCCCACGGCGCCATCGAGACTCTGACCGAGCTCCAGACCGGCTTGTCGTCGTTGGCGGCCCCGAGTTCGCGCTTGACGATCGTCCTGGTCCCGTCCTCACGCTCGACATACGCGCGGAAGGAGTCGGCGGACGACGAGTTCGAGGCGTGCGCGAAGTAGTAGCGGAACGTGAGAGCGCCGGGCGTGGCCGGAAGCTGGACGAACGGACTGGCGATGCTCGTGAGCCCATCGACGTCGTTCGTATTCGCGGTCGTACCGGCGGCCGCGCCAGTCACGAGGTCGTGCGAGCCGGACGTGACCGTCTTCGTCTGGCGGGTCGTGGTCGCGGGCCGCCCCCGTTGCCAGGCGCCGCCGGTCGCGGTGTCGGTCCCGAGCGGGTTCACGACCCACGGCGTGGTGGTCTCGAAGTCGTCGAACAATGGTCCGCAGTCCTGCGTCGATCTCCCGATGACCGCGTAGGGGCACCAGGCGCGCTCGAGGAGGTAGTAGATCGCCTCCTTGTTGCGATTGGTCTCGCGGGCGATGAGGCTGTCGTCCGGGTAGAAGCGCGCGTTCGAACTGACCTTGCTGTGCGACGGATACATCTCGAAGGTGTACATCCAGATCCGCTCGTGGCCATAGGCCCAGTCGATCTCGTCACCGTCGGTGACGTACAGGCTGCTCGATTGCATCGGCGTGTAGCCGTTGAGCTTGGCCATCGCCTGGCCCATCTTCGCGAGGGCGGTATGGTCCTCCACGGTCATATCCGCCGGCACGTCCGTCTTGGTGTACCCGTAGGGCCACAGGATCTGTTCGCCGGCCGTATGGAACGTGATCGCGAGCTTGATCTGCTGTCGGCCATTGATCCGGCGGCTGGCCATGAAGTCGCGGATGGCGCTGGCCTCGGGCGTGGAGAAGGCCGCCGCGCCGCGATACGTGACCGCGTTCTTGGCACCCGACGATCCGCCGCAGCAGCCCCAGCGGTAGCCGTAGTTGCGGTTGATGTCGGTCCCGACCGCGGTGGTGCCGGCGTTCGGCTGTCGGTTCTTGCGCCACTCGCGGAAGGGGTTGCCGGTCAGGTCGTACTCGGCGCCGTCCGGGTTGACCGCGAACACGATCCAGATCTCGCGGCTATTCACGATGCTCGTGACGCGCGGATCGGTGCCGTAGCCGGTGGTCAGCCACTTGAGGATGGCGAGGGTCTGCTCGAGCGAGAGGTGCTCGCGGGCGTGGGTCAGACCGTCGAACATGACCTCGGGCTCGTTCTCGTCCGTGGCGACGTTGTCCGAGACCTTGGCGACCCACAGGTCGCGGCCCTGATAGCTCTTGCCGATCGAGGAGATCTGGACGATATCGGGGTGCGCGAGCTGGGTCGCGTTGATCTCGGCGACCATCTCGGCGTAGGTGTGATAGCCCGAATCGTAGGATGGGAAGTCCGGCGCGGCGGCCATGGCCGGTGTGGGAGCTGCGGCTGAAGCGGCAAGCGATCCAGTGAGGATCGCGGTCGAGGCGACCGCCAGGGCGAGGCCGCTCGCCCGAAGGCGCGAGAAGACGTGCATCGGGGCAGTCTGCCCCACTCGGCGAGATCCGGCCATCCCGCGATGGGGCTATCGCGTGACGGGACCGTGTCGGTCGCGGGCCGTGGCGGAGCGTGGGTGGTTGGCGGGGCAGGCGATGTCCGGCCCAAAGGACGGCGAGGGTTGCTCACAGCCAGCGATTTGGGCCATTCTCGTTCCTGGCCGTCGTCGCGCTGGCTCTGAGCCCGGGATCGCGGCGGATCAGCTACCCGATCGGCCGTTTCCCCTGGCTCTGAGCCCGCGTCTGGGCCGTTCGGAGCCTCGTGGCGCCGGGATCTCGGGCTGTGAGCCCGACGAGCGGACGATCCGAGGGTCGATCGGCGATCCTCTCGGGCTCTGAGCAAGCGCGGGGCGTGTCACTCGCGCGACGGGCGGCACCTACTCGGGGGCGGGCGGCACCCGCTCGTGGCCGTGGCGACGCGTATGCTCGCGAGCGTGCGTCCCCTGCCCGCCCCCTTCGATGCCATCGCGGCCGGCCAGACCGCCACGATCGCCCTCGCGGGACCGGCGTTGCTCGGGTCCAGGCTCCTCACCAAGGACCTGGCGTTCCCGGCGGGCGAGCGCGACGCGTTCGGGTTGCGTGGCCTGTTGCCGGATCGGGTCTTGACCATCGAGGAGCAGATCGACCTCGAACTCGAGCACATCCGGGTCAAGCACGACGCGCTTGAGCAGTACATCGGGCTGGCGGCCCTCCAGGACCGCAACGCGACCCTGTTCTACCGGCTGCTCGCCGAGCACCTCGACGAGTTCCTGCCGATCGTCTACACGCCGACGGTCGGGCGCGCCTGCCAGGAGTTCAGCCACATCATCCGGCGGACCCGCGGCGCGTGGATCACCCCGGCCGACCGCGACCGGATCCCCGAACTGCTGCGGCAGGGCCCGTACGAGGATGTCCGCCTCATCGTCGTCACCGACAACGAGCGGATCCTGGGTCTCGGGGACCAGGGCGCGGGCGGCATGGCGATCCCGATCGGCAAACTCGCCCTGTACACGGCGGCCTGCGGCATCCATCCCGCCCTGACCCTGCCGATCTCACTCGACGTCGGGACGGACAACCCGGCGTTGCTCGCGGATCCGCTCTACCTGGGCTATCGCGCGCCGCGCCTGCGCGGCGCCGAGTACGACGCGCTCGTCGAGGCCTTCGTCGCCGGTGTCGCCGAGGTCTGGCCCGGCTGCGTCATCCAGTGGGAGGACTTCAAGCAGCAGAACGCGCTGCGGATCCTGGATCGCTACCGGAACCGGGTGCCCTCGTTCAACGACGACATCCAGGGCACCGCCGCGATCGTCGCGACCGGGGTCATCTCGGCGCTCCGCGCGCTGGACCTCGCGGCCGCCGACGCGCGGATCGTGCTCGTCGGTGCAGGTGCGGCCGGCACCGGGATCGCGCGACTGCTCCGGATGCTGCTCGCCGAGGAGGGCGTCTCGGAGGCCGGGATCCGCGAGGCCATCGTCGCCGTCGACTCGCGCGGGTTGGTCCACGCCGGCCGGGACGACCTCGATGCGACCAAACAGGAAGTGGCCGTCCCGGCGGTGGACGGCCCGACCCCGGACCTGCTCGAGACCGTGCGGCGCGTCCGGCCGCAGATCCTCGTCGGGACGACCGGGGTGGCCGGCACGTTCAGCGAAGCCGTCATCCGGGCGATGGCCCAGACCGCGCCACGCCCCGTGATCATGCCGCTGTCGAATCCGACGTCCGCCGCCGAGGCCACGCCTGCCGACATCCTCGGGTGGACCGACGGCAAGGCACTCGTGGCGACCGGGTCGCCGTTCGAGCCTGTCGAGCGGTACGGGCTGCGCCACGACATCGGCCAGGCCAACAACGTGTTCATCTTCCCGGGCTTGGGCCTCGGAGCGATCGTCGCGGAGTCGCGGGCCGTGACAGACCGGATGTTCCTGCTGGCGGCGCGAACGCTGGCCGACGCCGTCACGGCGGACCGGCGCGAGACGGGCGCGCTCTATCCACCGGTGTCGTTGCTCCGGTCCGTGTCGCGGTCGATCGCGATCGCGGTCGCACGCGAGGCGGTCGAGTCCGGGCTGGCGGGGATCGCCCCTACCTCCGACGACGACCTCGACGCGATGGTGGATGCCGCGATGTGGTGGCCGGCGTACGTGCCGTACGAGCGGGCGCGAGCTGGGGAGCGCCGCCGGGTGACGGAACGATGATCCGCGCCGCCGTCTTCCGATCGCCCTCGCAGCCGGTCGCGATCGAGTCGCTGTCCCTCGCAGATCCGCGTGCCGGCGAGGTCCGCGTCCGCATGACCGCCTCTGGCGTCTGCCACTCGGACCTGCACGTCCGCGATGGCGACTGGCCTCGGCCGGGACCCGTGGCGATGGGCCACGAGGGCGCGGGCGTCGTGGAGGCCCTCGGGCCGGGGGTGACCGCGCTACGGGTCGGTCAGCCCGTGGCGTTGTCCTGGCTCGTGCCGTGCGGGTGGTGCCGCTCGTGCGCTCGCGGGTTGCCGTGGGCCTGCAGCGACTCCCCGTCGTTCCGGCACGCGATGCCGGACGGCGCCACGGTCCTCACGACCACCGACGACGCGCCCGGCCCGGTCCTCTCCTATTGCGGCATCGGCACGATGGCCGAGGCGACCGTCGTCCCGGTCGCGGCCGCGATCCCGCTCCCCGACGGCGTCGATCCGGGCGTGGCCGCGCTCATCGGCTGCTGCGTCTCGACCGGCGTCGGGGCCGTGACGAAAACGGCAAGTGTGCCGGCCGGTTCGAGCGTCGCGGTCATCGGGCTCGGTGGGGTGGGTCTCTCCTGCGTCATGGGTGCCGTGCTCGCGGAGGCGGGGCGGATCGTCGCCATCGATCGCGTGCCCGCAAAGCTGGAGACGGCTCGCGGCCTGGGCGCGACCGACGGCCTGCTCGCGGGCGACGACCGAGCCGCCACCGTGGCTGCGTTGCGCGACCTGACCGACGGCGGCCCCGACTTCGTCTTCGAGGCGATCGGCAGGATCCCGACCGTGGAGCTCGCCATCGAGGCGCTGCCGATCGGCGGGACCGCCGTGTTGGTCGGCATGACGCCGTTCGAAGCGCGCGCGTCGTTCGCGGTCTTCCCGTTCGTCGACGGCAGCCGCCGGATCCTGGGCTCGAACTACGGCTTCGCCGACCCCGCGGTCGACTTCCCCCGTTATGCCCAGCTCCACCTCGACGGCCGGCTGCCAGTCGACCGGCTCATCGACCGACGGATCGGCCTCGACGAGATCGAACCCGCCTTCGACCGCCTCCGTGCGGGCGACGGTCTCCGCCAGGTGATCGTCTTCGACTGAGGCGTGGCCGAGAGTGCCGGGGCGGCGCATGAGCCCGACGGCCGGGCCGAGGGCGCGCTGTGCATGCCATGACCATTCGGACCAACGAAGCCGGCCTCGATGGCGATCCTGGTCACCCGATGCACGCTTCAGATGATCTGGGCCTGCCCGATGTCCCTCTTGTGCATCCGGTGCACCGAACGGCCACGGGGAACCACCATCCGTGGCCTCGTTGGCTTATATGGTCACCACGTGCACGCGACGGCACGAGGGCCTGACGACCCGGCCAGAGCGACCCGGCCAGAGCGCCGCGGGACAGAGCGACCAGGGACGGGCCGACCGCCTCAGTCGCTACGGGGTCGTCGACCCCGCCGGTGCCGGCGCGGGCCCGTTCCGGAACCGGCCGTCGGCCAGGTTCGCCTCGAGGCGGGCCAGGATCTTGTCCTCGCGCGCCTGCTTGATCGTCCCGGCCGCGACGAGCGCGTCCAGCTTCGTCTTGATCGGTGCGAGCGCGGCGGCGGTCACGGTCGAGTACGGCACGCCCTTCTCGGTGGCGAGCTGCTTGAGGTCCTTGCCGCTCTTGAGTTCCGCTCGAAGCTGCGGGACGGTCAGGCCGAGGGCGGTCGCGACGCCGTCGACGGCGTCCTTGACGATCCCGGCCGCCGGTCGAGCCTGGCCGAGCCGGTCCGCCAGCTTCGGACAGCCGCCGAGGGGCAGATCCTTCAGGCGGGCCGTGAGCCGATCGGCCTGGGCCTGGGTGATGTCGCCGGCCGCGAGGGCCGCGGCGATGGTGGAGGTGGCGGCCTTCACGGCGGCGGGGGCGAGCGCGGACTCGTCGACACCGAGTGCCGCCGCGTACGCGGAGAGGAACGCCTTGCAGTACTTCCCGGCCGCCGCGGCATCCACGGAGAGGTCGGGGGCCGACGATGCCACGGCGATGGCCCCGGCCCCGGCCGCACCCGCCGCACCGGCGGCACCCGCAGCGGGACTCGAGACGGTCGGCAGCGTGTGGGCCGCCACGGACCCGATGATCGTGCCACCGATGATGGCGGCGAGGACGAGCGCACCGCCGAAGCCGGCGAGCCTGAGCGTGGACATCGGTTCGTTCCTTCGTGTGAAGCTCGAAGACGGGACCGATCGGCCCCATCGATGCGCACAGCGTCCATCGGGCCCGTGAAGAACGTGTGTGGACGCCCGGGACGGGTCTTCACGACTCCTTGACACGGGTCCGGCTAGGATGCCCCCGATGATCGCGCCTGCCCGCATCCTCGTCGTCGAGGACGAACCACGCCTCGGCGAACTGCTTCGGCTCTACCTGGAGCGGGACGGCCACGACGTCACGGTGGTCCGCGACGGCCGTTCGGCGATCACGGCGGTCGATGCCGGCCCGATCGACCTGGTCGTCCTCGACCTCATGCTGCCCGGTGTCGGTGGCGAGGCGGTCCTGGCCGCGATCCGCGAGCGCGGCGACACGCCGGTCCTTATCGCCTCGGCCAAGCGCAGCGACCAGGAACGGATCGCCGGCCTGCGCATGGGCGCCGACGACTACCTGGCCAAGCCGTACAACCCGCACGAGCTGACAGCCCGGGTCGCCGCGGTCCTGCGCCGCAGCCGGGGTCCGGCGGCTCCGGCCGGCCCCGCGGCGGAATCGGACGGTCCTGACGTCAACGAGGACGCGCTCTCCTTCGATGGTGGGCGCCTCGTCGTCGAACCCGGGAGTCGGCGATTCACGCTCGCGCCCGACGCCCAGGGTCGCCTGACCCCCGGCGAATTCGGCCTGCTTGCCGCGCTCGCTCGACGTCCCGGCGCCGTCCTCACCCGCGACCAGCTCCTGAGCGCCGTCACCCGCCGCCCGGACGAGGTGTACGACCGCGTCATCGACGTCCACGTCGCCAACCTCCGGCGCAAACTGGGCGACGATGCCGCCGATCCATGGCTGATCGAGACGATCCCGCAGACGGGCTACCGACTGGTCGCCACGCTGGATCCGGCGTGAGCCAGCCGGCCCATCGCTCGCTGGCCTGGCGACTCGGCCTGCTGCTCGGGATCGCCGTCGTGGCCGTCCTGCTGCTTGTCGGGATCGTCGTCAACCGCGTGGTGAGCGATCGCTACGAGACCGTCCTCACGAACCAGCAGCAGCAGCGCCTCGACGATGCCGCAGCGACGCTGAGCGACCGGATCGGGCGGAACGTGCCGAACGCCCGGATCCAGGCCGTCGCGATCCGTCTCTCGACCGCCCTCGGCGGCGAGATCCGGGTCATCGCCACCGACGGCACGACGCTCGCCGCTTACGGCAAGCCGCCCGAAGGCGACACCACCGCCTACAGCTCCCCGATCGAGGTCAACGGCGCCATCGCGGCGACCCTCGAGGCGACCCTGCCCAGCCGGGCCGCCGATCGCGCATTCCTGCCGCTCTTCAACGTCACGCTCATCGTGGCGGGTCTCGTGAGCATCCTCGGGATCGTGCTCGTCTCGGCGTCCATCGCGGCCCGGCTCACCCGGCCGCTCCACGACGTGGCCTCGGCGGCCCGGCGGCTGGAGGCGGGCGACGCCACCGCCCGTGCGACCGGCGGTGACGACCTCGAGTCGCACGAACTGGCCGAAGCGTTCAACGCCATGGCAGACCGCCTCGAACGCTCCGAGATGCTCCGCCGTCGAGCCGCGAGCGACATCGCCCACGACCTTGCGACACCGGCCACCGTCCTCGAGTCGCAGCTCCAGGCGATGATCGATGGCGTGGTCCCGACCGATCTCGCCGGGCTCGAGGCCGCTCGATCGGCCGCGGCCGCGCTCGGCGGCGTCGTCGCCGATATCGACGACCTCGCGCGCGCCGAGGCGGCACCCCTCCAGGCTCGACCCACCGCCGTCGAGATCGCGGGCACGATCGCCGAGATCGGCCAGGCGCTCGATGGGGTCCGGCGCGGCCGCAACGCGCATCTTGTCCTCGTGGCGCCGCCCGGCGTCGTCGCCTGGGCTGATCCGGGCCATCTGGCGCGCGCCTTGCGAAACGTCGTCGCGAACGCGTTGTCGCACAGTCCGGTCGAGGGCACGGTGTCGGTGACCGCGTCGGCCGCGGACGGCGTGGTCTCGGTGCGGATCACGGACCAGGGTCCCGGCATCGCGCCGGACGACCTGCCGCACGTCTTCGAGCGCTTCTATCGCGCCGACACGGCCCGGGCGACAGACCCGGCGACCGGGCGACCGACCGGCCTCGGCCTTGGCCTGACGATCGCGCGCGAACTGCTCGCGGCGAGCGGTGGCCGGATCGCCGTGGAACGCACCGGCCCGGACGGCACCACGTTCCTCGTCGAGGTGCCGGAAGCTCAGCGGAAGAGCATCCCCCGGACGTAGACCTTGTTCGGGGTGAGGCCCGTCGGGATGAACGTGGCCGAGAACGTCGTGGACTTGCCCTTGCCGAGGGTCGTCGTGCCGACCTTGGCCCGGCTCGCGTCGAGGATGTTGCCTCGGCTGTCGTAGAGGGTCACGGCGACCCAGACCGTATTCACCGTGCCGGTATAGGGGTTCTTGACCGTCCCGCCGATCGCCCAGTGGCCACCGCCGTCAGGCCCGTTGGTCGTCGTGGTCGGGATCGGCGCGCCGATCGTCCTCGTCGTCGCAGGGGCACTGACGGTGAACGTGGCGTGGTGATAGCCCGACGGCAACGACCCGACGATCCGGAAGGGCGCCCGGCTGGCCGGCGGCATGTACGAGAGGTCCGCGTACGCCGTTCGCGTCGCGAGCAGGACGTTCGCGGCGTTGTACAGCTTGGCCGTGACCTTGACCGACCCGACCGCCTTCGGGGTGTTGTTGTAGAGCTCGCCGACCAGCCGCAGCGTGGACCCTTCGATGTGCGATGTGGACGACAGGACGTGGACGCTGTTCAGCATCTTGCGGATGAGGACCGCGTGCTGGGGCGTTGTGCCAGTGCCGCTGCCGCTCAACTTCACCGCGTAGGTGCCGGCGGGCAGGCTGCGGATGACCTCCTCCGCGCCGTTGCCGGAGCGATCGGACGTCTGGAGCAACGTCGAACAGCCGCTGTACAGGTCGAGTCGGCCGCCGGTCGTGAGGTCGCCGAGGGCGAGGCGCACCCGGGTCGTCGCGGTCAGCTTGAAGCGATACCAGTCGACGTCGTCGGCCTTGCCGAACGACCCGAACGTCCAGGCACCGGTGGGCACCACGGGCGCCGGCGACGATGCGCACGTATCGGCCCGATCCACGTACCCGGTCTGGGTGTAGACGGCGGTCACGCTCGTGGCGCCCTCGACGATCGGCACCGGATGGGTGAGGGCCGTGCTGAGGTCGTCCGACCAGTGGTCGAAGGCGTAGATCCGCTCCCCCAGCGTCGCGGTGGCGGGCGCCGTGGCGTTGATCTTCGAGCCGACGAGCCCGATGGTCGCCGACGTCGCGATCGGGATGCCGGTCGGGCTGCTGACGGCGGCGACCGTGCCGGTCTTCGGGTAGATCTCGACGAGGTCGGTCGCCGTGAGTCCCCGCGAATCCGTGACCGTCACGCGCAGGAGCAGGTGCGATGGGTACTCGTGATCGGGCCCGTCCACCGTCCCGGACTTGGCGCCCGCGACACTCGTGATGATGTGGGTGTGGCAGTCCGACGGGCAGTGCTGCATGTCGATGGACCAGGTGAACGCCGAATCCGGCAGTGGGCCGTCCTCGGGATCGGAACCGGTGGCGCTGAAGGCGATCGACTCGCCGACCGACCAGGTCAGGCTCGATGCGGGCGCGGTGATCGTAACGGTCGGTGGGGCATTGCCGACGGAGACGGTCCGGGTCGTCGTGCCCACCACCGATGCGGTGTTCGTCACCTGCAAGCCGACGTCGACGTTCGTCCCAGGTCCTGCGTAGGCGTGCGAGACCGACGGGCTCGGACTCGGTGCGGTGTCGTACACGCCATCCCCGTCGAAGTCCCATCGATACGACAACCCCAGGCCGTTGCTGTCCGACGACCCGCTCGCATCGAAGTCGAACGTCAGGTAGTCCGAGCTCGCGGCGGTCGCCGTGAACGAGGCGTCCGGCGGGACGGTCGCGCCGTAGTAGTGGATCCGCCGGATCTCGCCCAGGTCGTAGTCGGCGTAGAGCAGGTCGCCGGTCGGGGTGGTCGTGAGGAAGACGGCCCCACCATCGGTATCCGGTGCCGGACGGGCGAGGTTGGCGAACAGCTTGCGGTTCGCCACGTCCGGCAAGCCGTTCGAGCCGGCCGGCATGAACCAGATGCAGTTGCGCGTGTAGTCGGTGAAGAACAGGCCGTTGTCGTAGCTCGCGGGGTAGCCGCTCGACGCCGGCAGGAAGGCCATGCCCGCGATCGCCGAGCTACCGACCCCGCATCCGTCACCAGACACGACAGAGGCCGAGTGCTGGTACGCGTAGTACGGCGCGGTCACGCTCGCAGGGCTCAGGCTGGTACACAGGTTCAGCCCCACGTCACCGAAGAATGGCAGGACGGCCGGCCCCTCGTAGCAGGGCCAGCCGTAGTTCTTCGCGGCGCCGTCCGGGTTCGCGAGCCGGTCGATCTCCTCCCACGTCGAGAAGCCGACATCGCCGATCCAGACGTCGCCCGTCGTCGGGTTGATCGTGAAGCGGTAGGGATTGCGCAGGCCGTAGCCGATGATCCGCTTGGCGTTGGCGTCGGCCATACCGATGTTGGCGTTCGTCGGCCAGGCGGCGCCGGTGTCGGGGTTCACCCGCAGGATCGCGCCGTTCAACCCGGTCGGGTCGCCGGTGGTGCGGATGTCCTGGGAGCGGAGCGAGCCGCCCTCGGCGGTGGGCGGGGTCGGGTTCGTGCCGCCGGGATCGTGGCAGGGGTTCTCCGGCGTGACGGGCGAGGTCGTGTTCGGCAACGTGCCACCGAATTCGCCGTAGTCCGGCGCGGTCGTCCCGAAGCTCGCGCCGTCGCCGGCCGAGACATATAGGGCGCCTTCGGACCCGAACATGAGCGAGCCCATCGAGTGGCTCGGGAACTGCTGGCACCAGTCCTCGATGAGGACGTGCTCAGGGCCGGTCATCTTCGGGTTCGCGGCCCGATCGGACTGGAGCCGGGACAGCCGGCCCGAGATCACGCAGCCGTCCGTCGTGCCGGCCGGTGGGTTGGTGCATCGGTCGTCGTAGACGCTGCCGGGCGGGGTCAGGGCGTCGGCAGCCGGCCATCGCGGGGCGGGCGATGGATCGCCGAGGATGTGGTTGTAGGCGTACAGCACGTAGACATACGGACTGCCGGTCAGGAACCGGGGATCGACCGCGAGGCCCATGAGCCCGCGATCCCAGTAGTTGTGGACGTTCGTGTGGAGGTCGGCGAAGACCGACGGGGTGGTGTCCGTCAGGCTGTCGTAGACCATGATCACGCCGCGCTTCTCCGCGACGTAGACCTTGCCGTCCGGGCCGAACGCGACGGCCATCGGGTGGTTCAGGCCCGTGTAGACGGCCTCATCCGCGAACCCCACTGGAACGGTGGCACTGGCCGCCGCGACCGGGGTCGCCGAAACGGGCAGCAGGGTGGCGACGATGAGGAGCGCCCCGAACAGGCTGAACGGGCGCCGTGAGCGGTCCATGCGACGATCGATTCCCCCGAAGATGAGTACCTCGGTACCATCGGATACCGGACGATTTCCGTCAACGAGGCCGAGACGGAAGCGGTGCGGCCCGGAACCGACCGTCAGGCGATGGTTGCCTGGGCCTGACCCGCTCGGCGCAGGACATAGTCGCGCAACTCGGGGAACCGTCGGCCGACGACCCCGACCCCGAGCATGCACAGCACGCCGCCCGAGACGACGGCGAACTGCGGGCCGATGAGCGTCGCGACGAGGGCAGCCTCGATGTCGCCGAGGCGCGGCCCGCTCGTGACGACGAGGGTATGGATCGACATGACCCGGCCGCGCAACTCATCCGGTGTCTCGAGCTGGACGAGCGTCGAGCGGAAGACGGCCGAGAAGACGTCGGCCGCGCCGGCCAGCGCCAGGCAGACGAGCGCGAGCGGGAAGGACACCGTGACCAGCCCGAACGCGGTGATCGCCAGTCCCCAGCACAACACCGCGATGAGGATCGCCCGCCCGGTCCGCTGGACCGCGGACACCCAGCCCGAGAACAGCGCCCCGAAGAACGCCCCGAACGCCGGCGCCGCCGCCATGAGCCCGAGACCCGCCGGGCCGGTCCCGAAGACGTCGAGGGCGAGGACCGGGAACAGGGCCGTCGGCATCCCGAAGATCATGGCGTTGAGGTCGATGACGAACGACCCGAAGATCGCCCGTCGATCACGCGCGAACCGCAGGCCCTCGCGGATCGCCGCGATCCCCGGCCTGGCCACGACCCCGAGCGGCGGCAGCGGGTGGATGGCCAGCAACGCGACGAGCGATGCGAGAAAGGAGAGGAGATCCACGGTGTAGGCGCCGGCAAGGCCGACCGTGGCGATCAGGATGCCGCCGAACGCGGGCCCGACGATCGAGGCCATCTGGAAGTTGAGCTGGTTGAGCGCGATCGCCGCGGGGAGGCGGATCGGCGGCACGAGACGCGGGATCGCCGACGAGCGCGTGGGCTGGTCGACGGCGCCGAGGCCGGCCGCGACGAACGCCACCCCGAAGAGCGCGGCGACCGGGGGCGACCCGTGGAGCGCGAGCAGGACCAGGGCGAAGCTGCACGTCGCGAGGCCCGCCTGGGTGACCATCAGCAGCTTGCGCCGGTCGACCGCGTCGGCGAGCGAGCCCGCCCCCAGCGCGAACAGCAGGATGGGAACGAGCTGGAACAGGGTGAGTGCCGCGATCGCGAGCGTGGAGCCGGTCAGGACGTAGACCTGGTACGGCAACGCGATCCGGGTGATCTGGTTGCCGATGCCGTTGACGACCTGCCCGGACCAGAGCCAGCGATAGTCGCGGTCTCGGCGGAGCGGCTCGGTATCCAGGAAGAGCCGGCGAAGCCGGCCCCTCCCCTGCCCGTTCTCGGCCGCTACGGGTGACCTACCTGTCGTCTACTTGTCGCGTTCCGGTCCGGTCAGGACGGCCTGGGCCGCGGCCAGCCGGGCGACCGGGATGCGGAACGGGGAACACGAGACGTAGTCGAGCCCGATCCGCTCGCACTTGGCGATCGACTCGGGGTCACCGCCGTGCTCGCCGCAGATGCCGAGCTCGAGATCCGGCCGGGTGGCGCGGCCCTTGTCGACGGCCATCTTCATCAAGCCCGCGACGGCATCGTCGAGGGTCTGGAATGGGTTGACCGGCAGGATGCCGTCCTCCACGTACTTCAGCAGGAACCCGCCCTCGGCGTCGTCGCGGCTGTAGCCGAACGTCATCTGGGTCAGGTCGTTGGTGCCGAAGCTGAAGAACGCCGCGTGGTGGGCGATCTCGTCGGCGGTCAGGGCCCCGCGCGGGACCTCGATCATCGTGCCGAACACGTACTCGACCTCGACGCCGGCGGCGGCTTCGACGGCCTTCGCCTCCGCTTCGAGCAACGCCTTCGTTGCCGATAGCTCGTTCACGTGCCCGACGAGCGGGATCATGATCTTGGCCTTCGGATGGCCGCCGGTCGCCTTGACGGCGATGAGGCCGTTGAGGATGGCCCGGGTCTGGACCTTCACGAAGTCGGGGATCATGAGACCCAGGCGGCAGCCGCGCAGGCCCAACATCGGGTTCTGCTCGTGCATGGACCGGATGGTGGCGAGCAGGACGCGGTCCTCCTCGCTGGCCTGGTCGCCGGCGAGGGTCACCTTGACGAGCTGGTCCTCGAGGTTGGGCAGGAACTCGTGGAGCGGCGGATCGATCAACCGGATCACGACCGGCAGGCCGTCCATCGCGCGGAAGATGCCCTCGAAGTCGCCCTGCTGGAGGACTTCGAGCTTGGCCATCGCCGCATCGAAGGTGGCGACGTCCTCGGCCTCGTCGGCATCGAGGGTGGCGCCGCCGGCCCGCTTCGCCTTGGCTCGGGTGGCGACGTTGGCGACGAGGATCGCGCCGCGTACGATCTCCAGCCGCTCCCCCTCGCGGAACATGTGCTCGGTCCGGCACAGGCCGATGCCCTGCGCACCGTACGCGCGGGCCATCGCGGCCTCTTCGGGCTTGTCCGCGTTGGTCCAGACCTGCATCCGGCGGACTTCGTCGGCCCAGCCCAGGATGCGCTGGAGCTCGGGCTGGTCCTCGAATCGGGCGGAGACGGTCGGCAGGGCACCGACGAAGACCTCGCCGGTGCTGCCATCGACGCTGATCCAGTCGCCTTCGGCGAATGAGATGTCGTTGGCGGTCGCGGTCCGGGTGCGGTAGTCGACCGTGAGCTCGTGACAGCCGGCGACGCACGGCTTGCCGATCTGGCGCGCGACGACCGCCGCGTGGCTGGTCGCCCCGCCGCGGGCGGTCAGGATGCCCTGGGCGACGGCCATGCCGTGGAAGTCGTCCGGCGACGTCTCGACGCGGACGAGGACGACGCGCTCGCCGCGCGCGACCCACTCGACGGCCGTATCGGCATCGAACACGGCGCGGCCGACGGCGGCGCCAGGCGAGGCGTTGAGGCCCTTCGCGATCCGGGCCGCGGACGCGCGGAGCGTCGGATCGAACTGGTCGCGCAGGAGCTGGTCGACGTGGGCCGGCTCGATGCGCATGAGGGCCTCGTCCCGGGTGATGACGCCCTCGTCGACGAGATCCGCGGCGATCTTCACGGCGGCGGCGGCGGTCCGCTTGGCGGAGCGCGTCTGGAGCATGTAGAGCTTGCCGCGCTCGATGGTGAATTCGAGGTCCTGGACGTCGCGGTAGTGGCGCTCCAGCTGCTCGCCGATGCGCAGGAACTCCGTATAGACCGCGGGCATGTCGGTCGCCATCTGGCTGATCTTCGGGGCCGTCCGGATGCCGGCAACGACGTCCTCGCCCTGGGCGTTCGTCAGGTACTCCCCGTAGAGGACCTTCTCGCCGGTGTTCGGGTCGCGGGTGAACGCGACGCCCGTGCCGGAGTCGTCGCCCATGTTCCCGAAGACCATCGTCACGACGTTGACGGCCGTGCCCAGGTCGTGGGCGATCTTCTGGTTGTTGCGATAGTCCATGGCGCGCTTGCCGAACCAGCTCGCGAAGACCGCCTTGATGGCGAGGTCCAGCTGGTCGAGCGGGTCGCTCGGGAACGGCCGACCGGTGTCGGCCAGGACGATCGCCTTGTACTCGCCGGCCAACGCCTCGAGCGCGGCGGCGTCGAGATCCGTGTCCTGCGCGGCGCCGTGGGCGGCCTTGGCGGCGTCGAGTGCGTGATCGAAGCGCTCGCCCTTCACGTCCATGACGATCCGGCCGAACATCTGGATGAACCGCCGGTAGGCATCCCAGCCGAACCGCTCGTTGCCGGTCAGGGCGACCAGGCCGTGGAGCGTCTCCTCGTTGAGTCCGAGGTTGAGGACCGTGTCCATCATCCCCGGCATCGAGAACTTCGCGCCGGACCGGACGCTCACCAGGAGCGGATCCGCAGCGTTCCCGAAGCCCTTGCCGGTCAGGACCTCGACCTCGTGGACGGCCTCGAGCACGTCCGCCCAGAGCCCGTCGGGCAGCTGCTGGCCGGCCGAGAAGTAGTCGTTGCAGGCCTCGGTGGTGATCGTGAAGCCCGGGGGCACCGGCAGGCCCGCGTTGGTCATCTCGGCGAGGCCCGCGCCCTTGCCGCCGAGCAGGTCGCGCATGCTCGAATCGCCCTCGGCCGCGCCGCCGCCCCACGCGTAGATGTAGCGCTTGGCGGCCTTGTGTGCGCGGTCGCTGGCAGTGGACGTCGAGGTAGCCATGGGCGGGGATCCTCCGGACGGGAACGGCGGCCGCTGGCGGGCCGCGGTGGGGTCATCGCTGTCACCCCTGATTGTACCGTCGCCCTCCGGAGCCATCGGGTTGCGGGTCGGTTGCGAGCGGGCGAGTCGGGGCCGTCGGGCCGACCGGTGGCCCATCGGGGCCCCGTGGGCGCGTACCATGGCCGTATGACGACCGCGACGCCGGACGACCTCGACACCCGGGTCATCGAACCCGAGGCTCCCCAGTACAACGCGAGCCTCGTGCGCCGCGATGACCAGCACGCCAGCCTCGCGACCTTCTGGGTCCGCTTCGACGGTGAGCCGACGCCGTTCCAGGCCGGCCAGTACATGACGATCGGGGTCATGGTCGATGGCCGCATCGTGCAGCGCCCCTACTCCATCGCCTCGGCTCCCGGCACGGCCGCCGATGGCTACGAGATGTACGTGCGGCTCGTCCAGGGCGGGACGTTCACGCCGCTGCTGTGGCGACTCGCGGTCGGCGCGAAGATGCGCATGATCGGCCCGAAGGGCAAGTTCGTCCTCGAGCCCGAGGACGAGCGGATCCACCTCTTCATCTCGTCCGGGACGGGCAACGCCCCGTTCGTCGCGATGATGCGCCAGGCCCTCCTCGACGGCGCTCCGCGACGAGCCGTCTTCCTGAGCGGCGTCTCCTACGAGGCGGACCTCGGGTACCGGACGCTCCTCGAGGACTGGGAGGCGAACGGCGGCTACCCCGTGACGTACATCCCGACCGTCTCGCGACCCGGTCACCCCGACAACGCCGGCTGGACCGGCCGGACCGGGCGCGTCGAGTCGATCGTCGGCCCTGTCTGCGAGGAACTGGGCCTGTCGGAGGCCAACACCGTCGCCTACATCTGCGGCAACCCGGACATGATCCTCTCGGCCGAGGCGACCCTCCTCGGGCGTGGCTTCCCCGAGGCCTCGGTCAAGAAGGAGCTCTACTGGCCGAAGGGCAAGGAGCCCCAGGGCGCCACGTCGGGTGAGATCGCCGCCAACGCCGACGAGTGACCCGCAGCAGGTGAGCGACGCCCACGATCATCGGCAGCGACCCCTGGTCGAAGGGACCGGCCGGCTCGAAGCCTTCAGCGACGGCGTCTTCGCGATCGTCGTGACCCTGCTCATCCTCGAGGTCCACCTGCCTGCGCTCGTCGGATCGGGCAACGATGCCATGTGGGCGGCCCTCGCCTCGGTCGCCCCCAAGCTCATCTCGTTCACGGTGAGCTTCGCGACGATCGCCATCTACTGGGTCAACCACCACCACTTCTTCAGCCGGGTGACCCACTCGGACTGGAAGCTGTTGTGGGCCAACAACTTCCTGCTCTTCTGGCTGACGGTCGTGCCGTTCACGACGGCCGTCGTCGGCGACCATCCGACGGAACCGGTGGCGGTCTTCATCTACGGGATCAACCTGAGTCTCGCGGCCGCGGCCTTCGCCTTGATGGGCTGGTATGTGCTCTTCAAGGGCGACCTCGTCTCGTCGGCCGTGACCATGCCCGAGCGGCGCAGTGAGTTCCGCAAGGCCGGCTTCGGCGCAGTCGTCTATCTGGCCGCGGCCTGCATCGGCCTCGTGGCTCCGATGCTCGCGGTCGTCCTGTTCCTGCTCCTCCCGTTCGCCTGGGTCGTACCCACGCTCCTGGCCCCGGACGCGGATACCGAGCGGTAGTCCGGCAGCGGTCGCGCCACCGGCCGACCTCAGCGCGCGGCGGACACCGGTTCGACGCGGCTGGCCCAGGCCGCGATCTCGGCACGGCGCGAGGCACCCAGCTTGGCCAGGATGTGCTCGACGTGGCTGCTCGCCGTCTTCGGGGCGATGCCCAGCTCAGTGGCGATCTCCGCGTTCGTCAGACCGTCGGAGATCAACCTGGCCACGGCATACTCGCGGGCCGTGAGCGGCCGCCACGGCTCGTCCTCGGAGACATGGCCCCGGGCCATCCGGAGCAGCGCGTCGGCGCGATCCGCCAGCGGCTTGCTGTCGAGTCGTGAGGCGACGGTCCTGGCGTCGGTCGCGAGGGCGACGGCGTCAGCGAACCGGTTGATCCGGGTGAGGCAATTGGCCAGGTCCAACCGTGCCCAGGTCGCCTCCCAGATGCGCCCGCGCTCGTCCCAGCCGGTGACGGCGGCCTGGAGCGCCAGGCGCGCGATCCCCGTCGAGCCCGCGGAGAGTGCGACAAGTCCCCGACCGTGATCCAGCGCCGTCCGGGCGGCCGTGCCCACGACCGTGGATCCGACAAGGTGAGCGTGGCATGCCGATAGCCACGCTTCCGCCTCCTCTGGACGTCCGGCGACCTGGCCGGCGCGCACGCCAGTGACCACGAACGGAACGATCAGCGCCCGCTCGCCGAGCGCGATCGAGCGCTCCAAGGCGGATCGACAACTCGTAACCGCCAGATCCGGATCGCCGGCGAGGAGCGCCGCCTCGGCAAGACCCCACATCGGGGGCAGGATGAGCTCGATCGATCCATTGTCCAGCCCGACATCCAAGGCGAAGGAGAGGTCCGCCCGGGCGTCGTCGAGCTCCCCGCGGCCAAACGCGACGAACCCGACCGGCCAGCGGGCCATCGTTGCCGCCCGGCGACAGCCGTCGTCGGCGATGTTCTGGCGGCCGATCGCGGTCGCCTGCCGCCAGTCGCCCGACGCCCACGACACCAGGGCCGAGGTCGCGCCCATCACATGCCGGCAATGGGACTGCTCGATCGCATCCGCGTACCGCATCCCGTCAGCGACATACCGGGAGGCCAGCGCGTACTCCATCCAACGCGCAGCGAACGTCGAGGCATCGCGATACGCGGTGATACCGACGTCCTCGAGTCCGGCCTCCCGACCCTCCGTCGCGATACTTGCGACCCGGTCGAGACCCGCGTTGACGCGGCCGTCGAGGATGTCGATGGCGGCGTCGTAGGTCGCGGCCGTCAGGCGGCGCGCCGGGTTCGCATCGGACACGGCGAGCGTGAGCAGCTGATCGACATCCACCCGAGCCAGGCCGAGCGCGTGCATCTCGAGGTGCAGTCGAGCCGACTCCTCGACGAGTTCGGCTCGCGCGGCGGGATGATCGGCATCCGGCGGGAGCGACCCGAGTTCCTCCCGGAGTTCGTCGAGCAGGGCCGTCCTGGACTCGAGCGATCGGGCTTCACGACGCCAGATGTTCAGCACCCACACGAGCATCTCCACGGCCTTCGCCGGACGCCCTGCTCCCAGGTAGGCCGCCCTGGCAGCACGGTTGGCCTGCTCGGCGACGTCGTTCTCCTCGATGGCCGCGGCCTCTGCGGCATAGGCGGCCAGGAGGGCAGCGCGGTCGCCTGGCTCCAGGTCATCGGGCGTGTTGGCGACGGCGCGGCGATACAGTTCGAAAGCCTCACGGTGGGCCGAAAGCCCCGCCGCGTCCCGGGCGCCAGCCATCGCCGCCGCGAAGGCTTCGCGCCGGAGTCCGGCCCGCTCGTAGTGGACCGAGGCGTGGATCTCCGAGGCGCCATCGAGGACCGCGCCGAACTCGGCAGCCCGGGCATGGAACCGGCGTCGATCGGATGCCGGGATCGTGCGATAGAGCACATCGCGGAGCAGTTGATGGCGGAAGTCGAAGTACCCGCCGTCGAACCCGGGGGCCGTCAGGACCATGTGGTCGACCAGCTCGCGGATCGGTTCGTCAAGGGTCTCTGTCGGCACGTCCATGATCCCGGCAAGGACCTCCGGCGCGAAGCAGCGGCCGACGACCGCTCCCGCCCGGGCGACGGCCTGCGCCTCGGGCGACCGATGGGCCATCCGCGACAGGATCGCATCGTCGAGCGTGTCCGGGACCGTGGCCCGGAGGATCGCCGTGCCGTCGGCGCGCGCCTCGGCGCTGAGTGCTCCCAGCAGCTCCTCGATGTGGAGCGGGATCCCATCGGTACGCTCGTAGACGGCGGCGGAGACCTCGCGCGGGGCCGGGAGCCCCGTGTCGAGGATGAGCGTCGTGACCAGCGCCGTCTCGGCCCTCGTCAGCGGCTGGAGACGGACCTCTTCGGCGATGCGCTGCGTCAGGAGGCGTGCCCGCCAGTCGCGCAGGCTCGTCCCGGGCGGGACGTCTTCGACGCGGTAGTCGGCCGTCAGCAGGATCGGCCGGTCGCGTGACTGGCGAGCCAGCTCCCCGATGATCTCCAGGCTCAGGTCATCCGCCCACTGGAGGTCCTCGAATGCCAGCATCGTGGGCCGCCGGAACGTGTCGAGGATGACGTCCACGGCACCCATCACGAGCCGGCGTCGTCGGATATGCTCCGCCGTCGCCGTCGTCGTCGCGGTGCCGTCCAGGAGCTCCAGGAGGGCTCGGCCGGCATCGCCGAACGGTTCGATCCAGGTCATCGTCCGCGCGAAGTCCAGGATCGACGCGGCCGGGACGTCATGGTCCTGCGGCGCGATCGAGCCGATGACGATCGGCATGCCCAGGCCGCCGGCCTTGGCCTGGATCGCGTTCAGGAGGCGGGTCTTGCCGATCCCCGCCTCACCCGCGATGAGGATGAACTGACCCCGCCCGGCGATGACATCGGCCAGGCGCCGATCCGCCAGCTCCAGGATGTCGTCACGACCGATCAGGAGTGGACAGCGGATCGTCATCGGCGTCGAGTGGACCACGGGCGAAGTGTAGGTCACCCTCATCTCAGGTCATCGGTCGTTCGACGGATGACCACCTCGCGGCCAGCTCCCTGCCTCGGGAAGTCGCGCCGCTCGGGACGTCTCTGGGGCGGCGGCGCCTCCCGGCTCGGCCGGCTCCCGCCCGCGGCGCCTCGCCTAGCCGTCGGGTGGCTGGTATGGGTGGTCGGCTCCATCTGGCATCGCGTCCAGCCGTCACGCGGCTACTGCGCACCGGACACCCGGACCGAGTCGCCGATCACGTGTCGTCCAGTCACGACACGACTGGGACGGAGGCCGACGGCGAGATCGAGCGCCCTCGGCCCGCAGCGCGTTGCGAAGGATCTTCTTAGGAGCCACCCCATGGCTGGGCGCGACGGCTCCGGGGCCCGGACCGCATGTGCGCTCCCGGGCCTCGGACGGTGTGGGTCGGTCAGCTCACGGGCGTGGCGAGGATCCCGAACAACCAGACGCCGACAACGACCCCGACCACGGCCGCGATGACGACCGCGATCCGGAGCCAGTGGGGCTGGAATCCGCCGCTCATCGGTCGGCTCCGGCTTCGGCAAGCGTCGCTGCCTTGGCGGTCTCGAACTCTTCGGAGGTGAGGTCGCCCCGACGGCGCATCGCGGCCAGTCGTTCCAGGCGGTCCACGATGGGCTCGGACATCACCGCGGTCGCCGGCACCTGGGCCCGGGTCGGCCCGTCCAGCCCCGCGACGCCCGTCGTCGTCGGCCGCGGCCGAACGACCACCCGACCCGACGCGTACGCCGTCCCGCCCGTCGATTCCTCGCGACCCCAGCCGATCGCGACCACCAGTGGCACCGCCCCCATCAGCACGAACAGGACGCCGCACACGATCCAGCTCCACACCCAGCCACCCTCGGGCGGCGTGAACCCGTACTGGAGGAAGTTCCAGCCGAGAGACAGGAAGAGGGCCGGCCACGCGAGGAACACGAGGCTGACCCACGCCCCACCGAGCCCGGCGCCGCCCCAAAGGATCAGGCCGCTGAAGGCGAACCCACCCAGGATCGAGAGCGGCGTCGAGGCCACCACGGCGTCCGGGCACTGCACCTCGATGACATAAGGTCCGCCCGACGCACAGAAGCCGCCGAGGTCCATCACAGCGCGCATCCCCAGCCAGAGCAGAGCGATGCAGAACGCCAGCCCGGCGATGCCGACGAGGTACGCGACCAGCCGGCCGAGCGGGAGCCGGGCCGGGATCCCCGCCGGCGCCCCGAAGGTCACGCCACTGCCTCTCGGGCGGCCTCCAGGCGGTCCAGGATCAGCCGCGTCACGCCTTCGAGCGGTACGCGCTCCTGGGCCATGGAGTCGCGATCGCGGACCGTGACGGCGCCGTCCTCCAGCGAGTCCACGTCAACGGTCACGCACCACGGCGTCCCGATCTCGTCCTGACGCCGGTATAGCTTGCCGATGGCGGCCGTATCGTCGTAGACGGCCATCATGTGGCGCTGCAGGTCGGTCTTGATGCGGTGGCACAACTCCACGATCTCGGGGCGCTTCTTGAGCAGGGGCAGGACCGCCACCTTGTACGGGGCCAGGTCCGGATGCAGCGACAGCGAGACCCGCTGCTCGCCACGGACCTCCTCCTCGCGGTACGCGTCGATGAGGAACGTGAACGCGGCCCGATCCGCGCCCGCGGCCGTCTCCACGATCCACGGGATCACGTGCTCGTCCGTCGCCTGGTCGAAGTACTCGAGCTTTTCGCCCGACGCCTCCGAGTGCCGCGACAGGTCGAAATCGCCCCGGTTGTGGACGCCCTCGAGCTCCTTCCAGCCGAACGGAAAGCGGTACTCGACGTCGATCGCCTTCTTCGCGTAGTGGGCGAGCTCGTCCGGGGCGTGCTCGCGCAGGCGCAGCCGTTCGGGCGTGACGCCGAAGCGCTTGTACCAGCCCAGCCGGCGCGGCAGCCACTCCTCGAACGCCGAGGCGGCCTCCGCCTCCGGTCGGACGAAGTACTGCATCTCCATCTGCTCGAACTCGCGCGTCCGGAAGATGGAGTTGCCCGGGCTGATCT
>Ga0302322_100000836_pt1 | contig 24201 bp, 18 predicted proteins | sample Fen_T0_2_FD_203757 | JGI IMG/M metagenome (GOLD analysis project Ga0302322, IMG submission 203757) | Peat permafrost microbial communities from Stordalen Mire near Abisko, Sweden - Fen_T0_2 | ecosystem: Environmental > Terrestrial > Soil > Wetlands > Permafrost | place: Sweden: Abisko...
GTGAATCATCAGACCCGAAACAACCAGGCCCACGGCAAAGTAGTGCAGAACCATGGCCCACGCGACGATGACCGTACCGAACCAGTGGAATGTCATGGTGAGACCAGTGAGCATAATGACCGGGATCGCGCTATACACGAGCAGCGCGAAGAGCTTTTGGCCGGCGTTATAGACTCCCTGCGGCGGCAGCGGTTCATCAGTGCGCCCCAGGAGCAAAAGGGTGCGTATCTTCAGCCAGCGTAGGTCGTCGGCGTCCAACCCGATCTCGTGCTGGAGTACCTCAGTGTGGAGATAGTTTCGAAAGCCGAAAATCGCGTAGACCAGAAACACCGTGATCCAGGTCAGACCCACCGCGATGTGAAAGCGGAGCATGTTGGCGCGCGAGCCGAATATTCCCTCCATCATCTGCAGGTACCAGATGGGGGCAAACCGGTAATACGGCGAGACGATCAGCCCCGCGCCGGTGGCCAGTTCGAGCAGCCAGGTCGTGGCGTTGAACCAGTGCAGCAGGACGATGGCAACATGGTGCTTCTTGATCTGCTGTTGTGCCATCGCCGCCGCTTGGTCAGAAGTCAGCGGAGTCGGGACGGTCTGTATCGCGGTGCCCATGCCTGCTCCTTAATCTTCAAACTGCTTCTCGCCCACCGACAGTTGGCGGAAAAACGCTACTGCCTGGCCGAGGAAAGTAGCCCCTACCGCGAGAAACACGAATTTGTTCAGCAGGGAACTCCAGATTTTTCCCGGAGCAATCGTGCGCGGCAACTGGGGAGCGAAACCAGCCATCAGCAATTCTGTGTGTTCCGGTTTGCCGGCGTAATAGACATTCGGCCCGATGGCTACTTGCGTGGTTTCGACTCGATGTGCGCCTTGTCGATAGACAAGTTGGAACGCTTCGCTCGATGAATCTTCCAGGTTGCCAAAGACCTTGGCGTGGGCCGGGCAGGTAGCGACACATGCTGGTTGCAGACCGTTTTCCAGGCGGCTGGCGCAGAAGTCGCACTTATCCACCTTGCCGATCTTGGCATTGACGTAGCGCGCGCCATAGGGACAGGCGGCGACGCAGGCCCCACATCCAATGCAAAGATCGCGATTCACTCGGACGATACCGGTCTTGTCCTGGTAGGTCGCCCCTGTGGGACACGCCGGCACACAAGTCGGCCGGTCGCAGTGGTTACACTGCGACACGTAGAACGAAGTGGTAAGTTTTGGAAAAGAACCGACCACGCCAGTCTGGCGCACTCGTGTTCGCGCGAAGCCGTTGGGGACATCCCACTCGGACTTGCATGCCACCGTGCAGGACTGGCAGCCTACGCAGCGTTCCTGGTCGATGACCATTGCAAAACGAGGCATAGGCTAGCTCCTCTCCCCGTCTGCCGACAGGACGCGGACGAAATTCACGCGCATCCCCGTCGCGCCCATGATGGGGTCTATGGCCACTCGCGTTATCAATTGCGTATCGGAAGCGCCCTTCTTGTACGCCTTGGTTAGACCCTGGCCCTGGGCTCCGAAGCCGTGGACCATGTAGGCGCAGTCGCTGCGGATGGCCTCGGTTGCTCGCACCGCTATGGGCAAGCTCTTCGCCCCGTCCTGGTTTTCGAGAATGATCCGCTGCCCGTCCTGCACGCCGAACTTCGCGGCAATCTGCGTATGAACCCACACCTGGTTTTCCGGCATAAGATCATTGAGCCAGGAGTTGTTCTCGGAGCGGGAGAACGAGTGCATCGGCGCGCGGCCGTAGATCAGCCGCAAATAACCCTGCGGAGGAGGCTCGACAGCCGTGAATTGTGGAAGAGGATCGAATTTCAGGTCTTTCAAGACGGATGAGAATAGTTCGATCTTGCCGCTTTGCGTGGGGAAGACCGGCCCATCGGCTTCTGTGCGGTCGTCTATATAAGGGTGGCCATCGAACGCAACCGCACCCAGGGACTTGAGTTCCGCCAAGTTGATCCCCAGCGGTTGGATTAGACGGGAAAGGTGGTCGTCTGGGTCCTTCCAAGGGAAGTAGTCCGAGAGTCCCAGCCGGCTGGCCATCTGCTTCGCGATCCACCAGCCGGGCTTCGATTCATAGAGTGGCTCGATCGCGGGCTGGCGGACGGCCACATAAGGGCGCTTCGCAGTCGTCACAATGTGGGGCGGATCGTAGCGCTCGAGGTAGGTAGCCTCAGGAAGCACGATGTCTGCATAGTTCACCTGCTCGACGGGCAGAACATCGACCACTGCCATGAATTCCAGTTGCTCGATTGCTTTCAATGTATTCTGGCGCTGCGGAATGCTCTCCAAAACACTCTGCCCGTACACTACCCATCCCTTAATCGGATAGGGGTTCGCGGTCAGCGTTGCCTGAACCAATCCCTGAGTAAGTCCCTGCGATTCTTCCGTGGCGAGCGGATACTTGCTGCCCGCGCCGTCCGCCCGGCCGCGTTCTGATTCGGGGAACGAAGGCAGCGGAATGCGGCCCTGCTTCACTTTGGTGGGAAGAAACATTCCTCCCTTGCGTCCGTACGCCCCGAGCAATGCGGTAAGGATCGCCATCGCCCGCGCGCGCTGTGTGTCGTCGCCATACCAGGTCACGTGCCGTCCGGGGTGGATCGCAACCGCTGGCTTGGCTTCCGCCATGGCGTGTGCGGTGTCACGAATCTGCGCCGCAGAAATCTCCGTGATCGGTTCGGCCCATTCCGGCGGGAACTGTTTTACGTGCTCCTCCAGTTCCTTCATTCCGGTGGCGTATTGGCTGATGTACTCATTGTCGTAGAGATTTTCGGAAATCAGGACGTTCATCCACGCGAGCAGCAGGGCCAGGTCGGTGCCCGGCTTGATGGGCAGCCACCAATCGGCCTTGGAGGCGGCGGTGGAGAAACGGGGGTCCACGACGATCAGCTTGGCGCCACCCTGCAACCCGGCAATGAAGTTCGTGACTTGGGAGGTGAACACGTTCTCGCCGATGTGGCTGCCGATCAATACGATGGCCTTCGCTTCTTCCAGATCGATCGGTTCGGGCGAATTGACGGCGCGGCCAAACGTCAGTTGATATCCCACGTCGCGCGGTCCCCGGCATTGGGCAAACGCAGGCTCGGCGGCGTTCGGGGTGCCGTAGGCTTTCATCAGTGTGCCGAAGAATCCAGCGGCGACGCCATGCGGGAAGAATCCCACGCTCTCCGCACCGTACTTTTGTTTCAAGTCCTTCAGGCGTGAGGCGAACAGATCGAGAGCCTCATTCCACGAAGCCCGCTGGAACTTTCCTTCCCCGCGCTTTCCGGTGCGGATCATCGGGTATTTCAGGCGGTCGGGATCGTATAGAAGTTGCGTGCCAGCATTACCCCGAGCGCACAACTGGCCTTTGGTGAGCGGGTGATGTGGGTTCCCTTGCAGCTTGAGTACTTTTCCGTCCGCCACTTCCGCCATCACGCCGCAGCGCCAGAAGCACATCTCGCAGTTGGTGGCGATCTGCTCCACCCGTGTGTCGCCACGCCACGAGGGCGGGTGGGATTCTGCCGCGGCCACGCCCGCGGTCGTCAGGCTTGCAAGGGTGGAGGATGCTTGGAGGAATCCACGACGCGTGATCTTGCTCATTGTGAAACCTTCGCGATTCTCGCGTTACGGTGCATTGGAATGGAGGCTGATCAACGACCAGCCTCCATCCTTCGTGCTCGTTAGAATCGGGTGGTCAACCCAAACGTCAGCATCGAAGCATTCTTGTACGTCGGGAAGCCAAGAATGGCAACGGTGTCGAGGTCCTTCGGGGCGCCCACGTGCCATCCCGAACCCGAGTAGTTGTAGTTGTAGCGGATATAGCCCAGCTTCAGGATGAAACGCTCATACAAGCGGTGGGTAACGTAGGTTTCGTAAACATCGCCGCGAGTGTTCGTCTTGGGCGCGACGATGTCGTCTTCCGCATTGGCAAAGTTGAACCAGTACTTCGTGCCGTGGTTGAACTCGAACCCGATTTTCGTGCGTCCATCGTTCATCGGGACGTTGTAGCGGGCTCCCACGTAGAACATGGCGCCGTTACGATCGACCGGAGCTTCGAACGGATCGGACATGAGCCCGCCAAAGGGAGTCGTAATTCCGTTGGGACGGGTTCCCGAGTAGTTGCCGCTGACGTACAGGTCCACGTCTTTCATGCGGTGGTTGACGTTCACTCCAAACAGGTTGATGGCGCCCAGGTTAGCCGAAGGCGTATAGCGCATTACGACCGGGGCGTTGACCGGATCCCCCGTGAGAGGGTTCACCGGAAGAACGAGCAGGCCGTTGAAGCCATCGGTCACGTTGAAGGCGTGAGCGTAGGTTGCCTGGATGAGAGTCTTGTCGGTGCTGTACAGGTCCAGGTTGGCACCGAGTAGATGGGTGTCTTTCAGCCGGTCGGCGGGTGTCTTTAGAAGGTTCCCATTCCCGAATCCCGACTGGTACCCAACGCCGTAGCAAAGCCGCCATACCATCTTGTCGTTGAAGTGATATCCGATGGTGATGCCGTCGAATTGGAAATCGATCAGGGCGCCCGAGGGAGTGCCGCCTCGAGGCTCGTCCTGCCGGAAGTTCAGCGGCGGTCCGTCGGTGGACGGCCGGCGTCCGATGGAGAGATAGAGGTTGGAACCGCCAACATGGTTCCAGGTGAAGTAGGCCCGTTCCACGCGCAGCATGTCACTGTTGGGAACGCCGGCGGTTGTGCCGTCAATGTTCATTGAAGTCGGTTGCCCGTCAAAAACCTGGACGCCCGTGGAATCGCCCCACGCCTTGTACATGCTGAGGCGAGCCGTGACGCTCAGATCATCGTTGATCTTCGAGTCCAGATTCAGGCGCAGCCGGTTGGTATAGAGAATGTTCGTGTCGTTGGTGTAAGCGGGGACGAACGTGGCCGGCTGCAACATGCCAAATAGCTGCTGCTGCATCTCGGGCGGGAACTGCGCCATCGCTGCCTTCAACTGTGCGAAGGTCAGGTTGCCGGTGAAGTACTGGTAGTCGGAATAGTGCTGCGCCACATTGCCATTGATGGCATCGATGCTGGGAGGAAGATTCCCTCCGTTGGTGTTCACGTAGAAGAGGCTCTTCACCACCAGGTTTTGAAGTTGCATGCCGTCGAAATGAGCGGGCACGTTCCCCCAGATGGAGTGGGCCTCGAAACGGTAGTCCCCGGAGAGGTTGACCCGGTCCAGGGCTCCGCGACGCTCGGTCTGGGAAATGCGGTGATCAAGGTCTTTCACGGTCGCCACGAGTTCAGAGGTGTTTGCCTGGTCTCCTGTGGCTTGCTGCTTTACCTCTTCTTTTTTTTCCTGCGCCGCCAGTCGCTCCTCAAGAGCGGCGACCGACTTTTTCATTTGTTCCAGTTCCTGCCGCAACTGAGCATTGTCGTCGGCAGCGGCAGAGGATGGTTGGTTTGAGGTTCCAGTCGAAGTGTTTTGGGCCGATGCTGCCAACGTGAGCAGCAGTACAAAAGCGATAGAAATTAGTAAAAGTCTACGCATGATATGTCTCCTCCTTTTTCCTGTTGACCGCAGCCGCTCTCTAACCACAGGTAGCCGGTTGCTCAGAATCCGCCGCGTGGTCGATGGCAAATCTCTGAATGGCCTTCATCTGATCCGGCGTGAGCCCTTCGAGCAATCTCACACCTGTCTTGGGATGGACTGCCGTCTTGTGTGCGGGAATGAGTTTGAGTTTGAAAAAACTCCGCCACTGATCCTGTGTGAGGGTCATCGGCGAGTACTGCCCCTGCGGCGATCCCTTGTCGTGGCAGACCTTGCAGTTGTTGCGATAGAGTTCCTTGCCATTAAGATTCTGGGCGCTTGCCGACCCCGCTGCGATCAGCAACAGCCCCAAAAGCGATACCGCGATAAATGACGAATAAAGCCGCCCCATGTGTCCTCCGCCTGCTATTGTTTCGAGTCCCCTGCTGCGTACACGGTGTATACGGTTGCGATACTTCATGGTTTCGATACTTCGCAACATTGCTACAGGCTACACAACCCAGGAGAGCGACGATGTGACGTATGTCTCGCGGGGGTGTGATAAAGCACCAGAATGGGAGTTACGAAAGGTCGCACTTCCGAAGTGGTACATTGAATGGCGTGCGTTCCGAAATAGAACAGGCGGTTCAGCTGTTGCAGCGGGGCGATGATCAAGCCTTGGAGCAAGCCTTGGCCCTGCTCCAAAACACCGTTTTCTCCTTCAGCATGAGAGTCTGCGGACAGCGCGAAGACGCTGAAGACACGATGCAGGAAGTGCTTCTCAAGTCGGTTCCGCACCTGCCCAAATTCGACAGTCCGAAGGCACTGGTTGTCTGGCTGTACAAGGTGGCGAAGAACCGTTGCCTGATGAGCCGCCGCCGGAGCAAGTTCGCTCCGAAAGAGGATCTGTCTCTGGAAGAACTGATGCCGGACCGTCAGGAACTGGAGCGATTGAGTGGCGACGGCAACATCAATCCTGAAGCTTTCGCGATCCGAAGCGAAGAGGCGGGGCGGTTGCGCCGGGCAATTCAGAAGCTGCCTCCGCAGTATCGAATTGTTCTGGTGTTGCGAGATATGGAAGGACTGACGGACGACGAAGTTGCGGAGATCACCGGCTTACGCTCTGGAACCGTTCGCGTACGGCTGCACCGGGCGAGGCTATTTGTACGCAAAGAACTGATGAAGGCGTGGAAACCGCTCCCCCGCAGGAGTGTCGGGGCCGCCGCATCGCGGGCCACTGCCGGCGGGGAGCCCAGGCCCGCGCGATGCAAAGCAATGTTTGCCGAACTTTCTAACTATCTGGACGAGCAGTTGGATGATTCTCTGTGTGAGGAACTGGAGAAGCACATGGACGGCTGCGGGCCGTGCAAGGTGTTTCTCTCCAGCTTGGAAGCGGCGATCGAGCAATGCCGAAGATCGCCTGCGGAATGCCCCGCCGGGAAAAGAGCGGTCAAGCTCCGTAAGGACGTAATGAAGAACTATGCCAAAGTTGTGACGGCCTTTCGACCGCAAACGTAGTCTCCAGCAGGCCTGCTTCCCGATACTCCTTCGAATTTCCCTGTAACAAGATTCGAATTCCTGCATTTATTCGTGGGGCTCTTGGAAAGAGCGCAGGAGGCAATCATGATCAGCTCTAAAGTTGAGCTCACTCAACCATTCAGGCAACAACGTCAGTTCGTGGCGCAGACCGGGAGCGGACACAATCTGCTGCTGGACGATGCCGCCGGGGGCACCGGGCCCAAACCCATCGAACTGGTTGCGGCGGGACTAGCCGGCTGTACGGCGTTCGATGTCATCACAGTCCTGCGCCAGAAGTATCACCAGAAAGTTACGGGATATGAGGTTCGAGTAGAGGCCGATCAGGCGGACCGTCCGCCACAGGTGTTTACAGCGGTCCGGATTCATCACGTGGTCACTGGATACGGCATTGATGTATCAGCCCTGGAGGAGGCCATCCGGCTGTCCGAGGAAAAGTACTGCTCGGTGGGGGCCATGGTGCAGAAGACAGCAAGTTTTCACACAACCCACGAAATCATCGAAGAGAAAACCGAGTCGCTGAGACCACTCGTGATCCAGGCCGCCGGAGTCCAGAGTTGAAGGCTCCCTTCAAATTCGTTCTAGCTGCCATGACCGCGCTCTGGCTCTTGCCAGCAGCACCGGCTCAACAGGCAGCAGAGCCTTTGGCCCTTACCCTGGAGCAGGCGGTAAAGATCGCGCTGGAGAAGAGCCCGCTGCGCAAGGCGGCAGTAGCAGACACGAAGGCGGCCTCTGCGGAGATTGGTTTGGCCCGCTCGGTTCTCATGCCGCGGCTGACCTTCTCCGAGACCGTGACCCGCGGGAACGACCCGGTTTACGTGTTTGGCAGCAAACTGCGGCAGCAGCGCTTCACGGCTGCCGACTTCGACCTGAATAAATTGAACACTCCCTTGCCCTTCGGGAACTTCAACACGCGTTTTGGCGGAAGCTGGAATCTGTTTGACTCGTTTGCCAGCTGGCACGGCGTGAATCGGGCAAAACAAATGGACGAGGCTGCCGGACATCAACTGGAGCGTACCGATCAGGAGATCGTGTTCCGGGTGGTGGATTCTTATTACGCTGTGTTGCTTTCCAGCAAGCAACTGGAGGTCGCCGAGCAGGCGGTGAAAACAGCCCGGTCCATCATGGATCGCGGTCAGGCGAGGTTCGACAGCGGGTTGGTGGTCGAGTCCGACTTGCTGACCGCGAAGGTGCGCGGGGCAGAGCGACAGCAGGAACTCATTCGGGGCAGGAACAATCTGGATTTGGCGCGGGCCCAGTTGAGCACCGCCATGGGTGTACCGCTGGACTCCCTGTTCCAGCCGGTGGAAGCTTTGGCGGAACGGACGCTTCCCGTCCCCGTTCTCCAGGAAGTCGAAAAGGTCGCCCTTACGAACCGGCCGGACTTGAAGCGCATTCAATCCGAAGAAGCAGCCCAGCGGCAGAGCGTTGCGATTGCGAAGTCATCGTTTGGCCCGCGCGTGAACGCCTTCGCCAGCTGGGAGATGGACAACCCAACGTTTCTGGCGGGCGGGGGCGGCAACCATTGGTTGGGCGGGGTGGAAGTGCAGTTTGACATCTTCCAAGGGGGCGCAAAACGGGCGGAACTCTCGCGGGAACGCGCGCTGCAGGAGAAAGTGACAGCCATGAAGCAGGTGGCGAGCGACGGAGTCCGCCTTGAAGTCCGCCGCGCCTACTACAACCTGGACTCGGCCCGGCAAGAGGTAGAAGTGGCGCGAGCAGCGATCGCCCAGGCGCAGGACAGTTTGCGAATCGGTCAGAACCGCTACGACGGCGGGCTCACCACCATTACCGACCTGTTGAGCACCGAAGAAGCGACGCGACGCAGCCAGACCGATTATTGGGAGGCTGTTTATCGCTTTCATACCAGCTACGCCAGCCTGGAGTTGGCGAGCGGCACTCTGAATCTTCAATCTCCGGTGGTGACGCCATGATTCATGCCAATTCCTTCCCTTTACGTCTGATCCCTTTGGCCGTGGTTCTGGCCGGCGGCCTCAGCGGTTGCTCCAGTGAGCGGCAGCCGACGACTCCAGCGCCGCAGACGATGCGCAATGTCCCGGTGCTCGCGGTACAGCGGTTGGACATACCCGATTTGCTGGAAGCGGTAGGAACGGTACGCGCTTCGCAGACCAGCCAACTGGCAAGCCAAATGATGGGGAACATCGTGGAACTCCGCGTCCATGAAGGAGATCGCGTGCAGCGTGGGCAGGCGCTGGCGGTAATCGATGATGCACAACCCCGGTCTGCCGTCGACCGGGCCGCGGCGGCTGAGAGTGCAGCCGGGCAGGAAGTAGCCGGGGCGGATTCCGGCCTCACTCTAGCCCAATCGACACTCCATCGTTACCAGGATCTCTATGACAAGAAGTCGGTCAGTCCCCAGGAATTCGACGAAGTGAAAGCTCGTTACCAGGCAGCGCTCGCGCATCGCGACATGTCGCGCGCGGGTCAGGTGCAGGCCAAGGCGGCGCTGGCCCAGGCGCACACAGCTCTGTCGTATACCCGCGTTCTGGCACCTTTTGATGGAGTGGTCACCGAAAGGAAAGCCGACGCTGGCATGTTGGCCAGTCCGGGCTTACCGATCTTCACCGTCGAGGGACTGGGGCACTATCGATTGGAAGCCACGGTCAATGAGAACGATCTGCGGCACGTCCGGATAGGAGAACAGGTATCGGTCGTGGTGGATGCGCTGGAAAACGCGGACCTGAAAGGAAGGGTCGTACAGATCGTTCCAGCAGCGGACCCCGGCAGCCGCAGTTTCCTGGTGAAAATCGAATTGCCAGCGGACAAGCGGCTGCGGTCGGGCCTGTTCGGCCGGGCACAATTTTCCCGCGGGAATCGTTCGTCGTTGCTGATTCCGGAAACTGCGGTAGTGAAGCGGGGACAACTCCAGGGTGTTTACGTGCTGGACCAGAACAAGGTCGCAGGCCTGCGCTACGTCACACTGGGGAAGAACTCCGGGGCCCGGGTCGAAGTACTCGCCGGACTTCAGGAAAACGAGCGCATCGTGACGAACACCGCCGAGCTAGACCTGAACGGCAAGCGCATCGAGGCCCAGTAATGGCAGAAGGCCCCAACTCGGCGAACCAGCCCGCGCCTGGCCCGCGTCTGGCGGGACGCATCGCTCATGGCTTCATCGACTCGAAGCTGACGCCGCTGGTGATCGTCGCTGCATTGCTTCTGGGTGCGTTCAGCATTCTCTGGACTCCGCGCGAGGAAGAGCCGCAGATCGTCGTCCCCATGCTCGACGTCTTCGTGCAGATGCCGGGAGCATCTCCCGAAGAAATTTCGCAACGGGTCAGTCTGCCCATGGAGAAGCTGCTCCGCGAAGTTCCGGGCGTCGAATATATCTACTCCATCAGCCAGCCGGGCATGAGCATGCTGATCGTGCGTTTCTATGTTGGCTCGAAGGAAGAAGACGCCATCATCCAAACGTACAACAAGCTTTACTCCAATTTTGACCGCATCCCACCGGGCGCATCGCAGCCGATTATCAAGACCCGTTCCATCAATGACGTCCCCATCATCGCACTCACCCTCTGGGGCAAAGATTACGATTCCTACCGCCTGCGGCGCATCGCGGGCGAAGTGGAAGATTCGCTGAAACAACTTGACGATGTTTCTGAAACCGCGATCATCGGAGGGCAGCCCCGCCAGATACGGGTGGTCTTGGATACCCAGCGGCTCGCCGCCTATGGCCTGACTCCGGCAGCCGTCGCGGGCCAACTCCAGGGCGCGAACAGCCGCGCCGAGGTAGGCAGCTTTGCCCGCGACAACCGCGAGTTCAAGGTCGAGGCAGGGAAATTCTTCACGCGCCCGGAGGACTTGCAGCAGGTCGTAGTCGGAATCCACTCGGGCCGTCCGGTGTACTTGCGGGATGTGGTGGAAAAGCTGGAGGACGGTCCTGCCGAGCCGGACAGCTATGTGATGTTTGCGAACGCCAGGGGCGGCACGGGCGAAAAGGCCGGAGCCGAATATCCGGCGGTGACCATCACCCTCGCCAAGCGCAAAGGCACCAACGCGACGATCATCTCGGAGCGGGTTCTGGAGAAGGTAAACGCCCTGCGCGGGTACGTACTGCCCAATGACCTAAGCATCACAGTCACACGCAACTATGGCGAGACTGCGAAAGACAAGTCGAACGAACTGCTGAAGCATCTGCTGATCGCGACGCTTTCGGTCACTTTGCTGATCGCGTTGGCGTTGGGCTGGCGGGAGTCCGGCGTAGTGCTGCTGGCCGTACCCGTCACGCTAGCGCTCACGTTGGCCGTCTTTTACTTCTACGGCTACACACTCAACCGGGTCACCCTGTTTGCGCTGATCTTCTCCATCGGCATTCTGGTGGACGACGCCATCGTTGTGGTGGAGAACATCGTGCGCCATTTCCGATTGCCGGGAAGTCGCGGGCGCCCTCTCGCAGAGGTGGCGGTTGAAGCCGTGGATGAGGTTGGCAATCCCACCATTCTTGCCACATTCGCGGTCATCGGCGCCATCCTGCCCATGGCGTTTGTACGTGGCTTGATGGGCCCCTACATGCGTCCGATCCCGGTGGGAGCCTCGGCAGCCATGCTTTTTTCCCTGGTGGTGGCTTTCGTGGTATCGCCCTGGGCCGCATTGCGCTTGCTGAGAAATTACGCGGGCGGGGGCGGCCATGATAAGCATGACGCCGAGGGCTGGACAACGCGTCTTTATCGCCGAGTGATGAACCCGCTGATCCTCGACGCCCGCCGCCGCTGGATGTTTCTGGGCGGAGTGGTCGTGCTGTTGCTGGCGGCCGTTGCGTTCGTCCCGTTGAAATGGGTGCGGGTGAAGATGCTCCCCTTCGACAACAAGAGCGAGTTCCAGGTCATCATTGACATGCCGGACGGAACTCCTCTGGAGCAGACGACCCGCGTAGCGCAGGCACTCGGCGCTTATCTTGGCCAGCAGCCCGAAGTCACGAATTACCAGATTTACGCCGGTACATCCGGTCCCTACAATTTCAACGGGCTGGTGCGGCACTATTTCCTGCGCCGTCAACCCAACCAGGCCGACATCCAGGTGAACCTGCTCTCGCGGCACGACCGCACGGCGCAGAGTCATGAGATAGCGCGGCGGTTGCGTCCGGAACTGGACAAGATCGGCGAGCCTTTCGGTGCACGAATCAAGGTGGCGGAGGTTCCTCCCGGGCCGCCCGTGCTCCAGACCCTGGTCGCGGAAGTCTACGGGCCCGATTACAAGAGCCAAATCGAATTGGCAGCGCAGATCAAGAAAGTCTTTCAGCAGACTCCAGGAGTCGTGGATGTGGACTGGTACGTTGAGGATCCGCAGACCAAGTACGACCTGAAAGTCGATCTCGATAAAGCGGCGCTACACGGAATCTCTCCCGCCGACGTCACGCGCTCGCTGCAGGTGGGCCTGAGCGGCGCAAATGCCGGGCTTCTGCACGATCCCACTTCGCGGGAAGACGTTCCGATCGAAGTCCGCCTGGCCCGGCCGGATCGCTCGGGTATCGAAAACCTGGAAAGCATAAAGCTGCCTACCCCTTCCGGGGGGCAGATTGCTTTGCAGGAGGTTACGAACCTCCAGCAGAGCACGATTGACACCAGTGTTTATCGCAAGAATCTGCAACCGGTTGTGTACGTGACGGGTGACGTGGCGGGCGGGGAAGAGAGCCCCGTCTACGCCATCATGAAGATGAGCGATGCCATCGACAAGATCAAGCTGCCGGATGGATACGCGGTCAAGCAGTACAAGGGCACGACCATGCCCGAGCGTACCGACCGCTTGTCGATGAAATGGGATGGGGAGTGGCACATCACGGTCGAAGTGTTTCGCGATTTAGGGCTGGCATTCGCTGCTGTACTGGTGTTGATCTACGTGCTGGTCGTGGGCTGGTTCCGCTCTTTCGTAACGCCATTGGTCATCATGGCGCCCATTCCACTCACCCTGGTCGGCATTCTGCCCGCGCACGCGCTGATGGGTGCGTTCTTCACTGCCACTTCGATGATTGGCTTCATCGCGGGCGCCGGAATCATTGTCCGCAATTCCATCATCCTGGTCGACTTCATTGAACTGCGACGATCCCAGGGCATGTCGCTGGAAGATGCCGTCGTTGACGCCGGCGCGGTGCGATTCCGGCCGATGCTGCTGACTGCAGCTGCGGTGGTGGTAGGAGCGAGCGTGATTCTCTTCGATCCGATTTTTCAGGGCTTGGCTCTGTCCCTGATGGCGGGTGAAGTCGCGTCGACCGTCCTGTCGCGAATGGCCGTTCCCGTCCTCTACTACCTGAGCCAGCACCGTCGCGCCATGAAGCCCGCTGGCGAACCGGCGGCTGCAACAGAATGAAGATTCAATTTGGAGGTACGACCATGACAACTGATCGCTACTTGAGACTGATTGCCGGGGCCTTCATCATGGCTTCCCTGGCGCTGGGACACTGGGTGAATCCGTACTGGTATCTATTCACTGCTTTTGTCGGCTTGAACCTGTTTCAGTCAGCATTCACCAACTGGTGCCCGATGATGACATTCCTGCGCAAGCTCGGGGTGAATCGATAAATGGCACGCTACTGATACGACCCTTGGCGGCCAGCGCGCGGCTTACTTCCGGACTCACGGCGCTCAAGTCGATGTGGAGCTGGCCGGCGGAAAATCCTGCGAACAAGCCATCGGGTGCAGCGGTGACCGGTTCTACTGCACCCACACGGTCTTAATATTCACGAATTCCCGGATGCCGTGCGCCGCAAGTTCTCTCCCGTGGCCCGAATGCTTCACGCCGCCGAACGGGAGGCGCGGGTCGGAGGCCACCATCTTGTTCAGGAAAACCATTCCCGCATCGAGTTCGTTGATGAAGAGTTCGGTTTCCGCGGGGTCATTGGTCCAGGCACTGGCTCCCAGTCCGAAGCGGCTGTCATTGGCAATCTGAATGGCCTGCTCCGCCGTCTTCACTCGAAAGATTGACGCTACCGGCCCGAAGAATTCTTCCCGGTAAGCAGGCGATTCCTTCGGGATGTCAGTCAGCACCGTGGGAGCATAGAAATTGCCAGGCCGCTTCAGAGGATGGCCACCGGCAAGCAGACGCGCCCCAGCCGCCACCGTCTTCTTCACATCGACATCCAGCGAAGTGACCGCCTCCGGGTTGGCCAGCGGTCCCAGTTGGGTCTGCTCGTCAAAGGGATCGCCGATCCGGAGTTCCTGCATGCGCTGTACGAACTTGTTCTGGAATGCATCGGCGATGGATTCCGCCACGATGAAGCGTTTCGCGGCAATGCAAGATTGCCCGTTGTTCTGAATTCTGGCATCCACTGCCGTGGCGACGGCCGTGTCCAGGTCCGCGCTCGGCATCACAATAAACGGATCGCTGCCTCCGAGCTCCAGCACTACCTTCTTGATTCGCCTGGCCGCGGAGACTCCGACTTCGACGCCAGCCTGCTCGCTGCCCGTGAGTGTGGCCGCTGCAATTCGCGGGTCGTTCAGGATCGCATCCACTTGCGACGCTCCGATCAGGAGAGTCTGCAACACTCCTTCCGGGAATCCCGCGCGACGAACAATCTCTTCAATCTTTAGAGCGCACTGGGGAACATTCGAGGCATGTTTCAGCAGCCCGACATTACCCGCCATCAGCGCCGGCGCCACAAACCGGAAGACCTGCCAGAACGGAAAATTCCAAGGCATCACCGCGAGCACGATCCCCAGAGGCTGGTAGCGAACGAAACTGCGCTTCGCTCCCGTCTCGACCACTTCGTCCGCCAGGAAACGTTCCGCATTCTCCGCATAGTAGCGGCAACCGCTCGCGCATTTCGACGCCTCCGCGACCGCGGACCGAAGCGTTTTTCCCATCTCCAGGGTCATCAGGCGCGCGCATTCGTCTTTTTCTTTTTCCAGGATCTCGGCGGCACGCAGCATCATCCGTGCACGATCGGCAAACTTAGTTCGGCGATGCGCCTGAAATGCCGAACTGGCGAGCTGGATCTTTTGTTCGATCTGGGACGGGGAGAGAGCCTCGAAGCTCTTCAGCAATTCCCCAGTTGCAGGATTCGTAGTTGCGATCGCCATCGTTGAGCCTTTGGACCTTAGCACCTAACAAAAATCTGGTACATGTTTCCGGCTTGTTTTCTCAAAACGCCTACGGTCAGCAAAACTCCGCACCTGAGATTCACTTACCTTTTAGCTTGGCTGCTTGTTCGAGTTGTTTCACAGCCGCCATGGTGCGTGCGGTGCAGTCGGCCCGCTTGCCTGATTTCGGGCGGCGGTTACGTTTCGTGACAGAATCATGCTTCGACATTGGCTTCTCCTATGGCTGCTTAATTACCTCAAAATCTCCGTGGCGATGTATTTCAGAGCTTCGTTCACGCCGACTACAGCGGCCTCGGCGGATTGACAGGCAAAGAACCTCGTCCGGCGAAACCAAAAGGCCGCTGCTTGACAGCAACGGCCCCAATGGTTGCAGCTTACTCTGAGTCTTTGCGAACCTTCTTTCGGGCTCGCTTTCGCGCCAGGGCTTGTTTCACGCGGCGCTTCGCGCCCGGCTTCAGGTAGTAGGAGTGGCGCTTCACTTCCTTAATGATGTCTTCCGTCTGAACCTTGCGCTTGAAGCGACGGAGGGCGTTTTCCACCGACTCGCCTTCTTGCAGTCGAACTTCTGCCAAACTCATCACCCCCCGACTCAGCACTCTATGCTGGACACTATAGAGCTTATCCCATTTGTGCCAGGTTCCGTCGAGCGAATTGCCATGCGAGGTGGGAGTCGAGCGGTTTAGCCGCGCCAAGACCGGCAGTTGTGAGCCGGGAAGCATCCACTTTGATTTGCGAGGCCAAAACGGCGAGTTGCGGCTCAGACGTTGCTACTCTGTATAATCGCCTGTTTTGCCACTGGCAATTATGGAGGTCGGGAATGAAATCGACACTTGTTTCGCTCTTTCTGCTCATTATTCTGGCGGCGCCAGCAGCCTGCTGCGTCCAAGCCATCTCCGCGATTTTCTTCCCGGACCCGGCCGCGATAAGTAACTGGGAGCTGTGTCCCTCCGGGAGATTCACGCCCCTGACTTCCGGCAGCAGCATGCATTCGGCTCAGCGTTTTTCCGCGAGGGGCCTATTTGCGCGCCCCGCAAAGAACTGGCGGGTGCGGCGTCATAGCCGAATCGAGACTCATCACAATCCCGTTGCCCCGGGCGGTAGAAAATATTCGCTCGGCTTTGCAGCCAGGACGTTGACCCCAGTTCCCACTCACAAGTTCTCAAGCACCAGCTTCAGATAGTTCCAGAAACTCCCCACAGACGATATCTGCACTCGCTCGTTCGGGCTGTGAGGATCTACGATCGTCGGGCCGAAAGACACCATCTGCATGCCCGGATATCTCTCGCCAATGACGCCGCACTCCAGGCCAGCGTGCATGGCGATGAGCTTTGCCGGTTCGCCGAACAATTTCTTGTGCACCTCCTGGAGCTTGCGCACGATGTCGCTGTTGGGCTCCGGTTTCCAGCCGGGGTATTTGCCTCCGTGCTCCACTTCGAACCCCGCCAGCCCGCATACCGTCGCAACCATGCGGGCGGCAGCCAGCATGCTGCTCTCGATCGCACTCCGCTGGCTGGTAACAACCTCCACCACGTCTCCCTTGGTATTGACCGTCGCCAGATTCGTGGACGTCTGGACCAGGCCGGGAACGTCGGGGCTCATGGCGAGAACGCCATGATGCAGGCTCGCGAGCAGGGCCACCGTCTGTTTCGCGTCCGTCGCATCCAGCACCTTTACCGGGTGTTCCGCTTTCTCGACCGTGATCTGCAGTCCGGAATCGAATCCTCCCAACTCAGCCTGGTATCCAGCTTGGGCTGCGGCAACAAGCGATTTCAGTTCGCTCTCGCGAGCGGGATCGAGCAGGACCAAGGCCGCAGCTTCGCGGGGAATCGCATTCTGCGCGCTTCCACCGTTAATTGAGGCGATTTCAACCGGTAGTTGATCCAGCAAGACCTGCAGGATCCCACCCATGATCCGCAGGGCATTGCCGCGTCCTTGGTGGATATCAACACCGGAGTGGCCACCTTTCAGGCCGGACACTTTGAGGCGCCAGGCTGATCCTGCGCTCGCAGGATTGAGCCTGACCTTGCGTCGAGCAGTCGTCTTGATGCCACCGGAACAGCCGATACAGAGGGTGCCTTTCTCTTCGTTGTCAAGGTTGAGAAAGTATTTCGATTTCAGCAAGCCACCCGGGAATGCCGAAGCGCCGGTGAGTCCGCTCTCCTCGTCAATGGTGAAAGCGAATTCCAGCGGACCATGCGCAATGTCATTGCTCTCCATCACGGCCAGTGCAGCAGCCACACCGATTCCGTTGTCGGAACCCAGGGTCGTACCGTCTGCCTTCAGCCAGTCGCCATCTCTTATCACCTTGATAGGGTCGACATCGAAGTCATGAACAGTTCCCTCGTTCTTCTCACATACCATGTCGAGGTGACCCTGTAAGAGAGCCATCGGCGCACCCTCGCGTCCCGGCCGCGCAGGTTTCCTGATCACGAGATTGCCGACATCGTCCAGTACGGATTCCAGACCCAGCTTTGTGGCGAGCGCCCGGACGTACTCCCTCGCTGCAGCTTCCTTTGTGGAAGCGCGAGGAATCGTCGCCAATTTGTCGAAGTGCTTCCATAACGCCTCAGGTTGCAGGTTCGCGAGTGCAGGTATCATGACACGCTCCGTGAGATCAAAAGCTACCAGCCATCGTACAGCGCGGACGCAAGGCCGGGGGCCTGTTTAAACGAGCGCCGCGGAGGAAAGCCCCACAATCCGGCTGGGTGTGCAGGAGAAAGTGATCCAGCGCATCCTGCGCCAGGCAAACGTGAGCACGACGGCGAACTACTACATCAGAACCTCCGCCGACAACCCTCTACTCGGGCGGGCTGGCCTCCACACCCAGGCCCGGCCGGTTCGGGAGCACGAGCTTGCCTTGATGAACTTGCACTCCGGAGAACGGATCGTTGGCCACCAGCAGGTTGCCGTCCAGGTCCGCGTAATCGACCAGCGGCGACAGGTGGGCAGCCGCCGTTACGCTGACCGAACTCGAGACCATGCACCCCAACATCGTCTTCATGCCGAGAGATTGTGCCACTTGCAGGGTGCGAAGGGCGGCTAGAACGCCTCCACACTTGTCGAGCTTCACGTTGACTCCATCGTAGGCGTCCACTAAGCGGGGCACAGCCGCCGCATTCAGACATGCCTCGTCGGCAATGAGCGGCAGATGCACGTGCTTGCGGACCCAGCGCGTCTCCTCGAGCATGGCGGCGGGCATCGGCTGCTCGACAAATTCCACGCCTTGCGTCTCCAGCCAGTTGATTTTGCGGACCGCCTCTTCTTTATTGGTCCAACCCTCGTTGGCATCGACACGCAGGGGTTTCCTGGTCACGCTCCGCACGGCAGCAATAGTTTCTTCGTCCGTGTCCAGGCCAACCTTGATCTTCAAGATGGGAAAGGGCTCGGCTTCACGAACTTTCTGCCGGGTAGCTTCCGGCGTGTCGATGCCGATGGAAAACGTTGTCAGGGGTGCGTCATTCGGATCGAGTCCGAAGAGGCGGTAGAGAGGCACACCGAGTTTCTTTCCGACCCAATCCATCAAGGCGAGATCGATCGCTGCTTTGGCGGCGAACTGGCCTTCGATCTTCCGGAAGATTTCCGCCATGACTTTCTGGAACTGCCAGGGATCGGCCGCAAGCAGCATCTCGCGAATCGACTCGACCGTTTGGCGGGCGCCGGCGGCGTCTTCGTGGTAGCGAACGATCGGTGCGCCTTCTCCCAGGCCGGTGATTCCATCGCGAGTAAAGCGGAGGTGGAGTGTGTCGCGGAATTGGCTGGACGACATCGTGGTCGTCCAAGTGTGGCGTAACTTCAGGCGGGTGATCGCGGTTTGCAAATCGGCGCGGGAAGGCGGACTTGCCTCGCCGGGAAGATCGCCGGGAAGCAGCGCCAGTGCAGTTCCCGCGAGTCCGGCCTGTTTGAGCCAATCGCGCCGATTCATTTGATCCTCCTGCCAGCGACCAGCAGACGCGTCCAGGGTTGGTCCGCGAGGCGGCTGATCTGTACGCCGGGATGCCCGTTGGTGGTGTCGTGAATGAACTTGCCGTGACCGATGAACATGCCGGTGTGGGTAATGTGGTCCGCCGCGCCGCCGAAGAAGAGCAGGTCGCCCGGGCGCAGATGCTTGCGCTCGACGGGCAGAACGCCGCTCCACGCAGCTTGCAGGTCGGCGTCGCGAGGCATGGTAATGCCGCGGCTCCGCACCAGCATCTGGGTGAATCCAGAGCAGTCGAATCCGAAGCTCGACCTCCCTCCCCAGGTGTAGGTGATACCGAGGAACCGCCTGGCGAGTTCGATGGATTCTGGAATTGTGAGTGGACGCGGGTTCATTTCCACATCGCCTCGATCGATCCAGGCCTCGCGCCGGTCGAGCAGACGGACGTGCAGGTAGTCCTGATTCTCGGGTGGCGTTTGCGGGATGACCTCCAGGCGCGTCTCGAAGGGGACAGTCAGCAGTGGCGCGTGCCTGGTGACGTCCGGCTCGCGATAGAGATTCGCGGTTAACGACCGGACTTGGACGAAGGGGGCGGTAGAAGCAGAGCCGGCGGGTGGCGGCAGAACGTCTTCGTCGCGAATCCATCCGGTGTAGTCATCGGGCGTGCGGATGTGGGTGAATCCGTCTTTTTGTTCCAGGACGGCGACCTCGGAAGCATAGATGGCTTGCGAGACCACATCGGTATCGGCCGAGGCGGAAGAGAACATATTGGCCACGGGAACGCGGATGAGAGCCTTGGTTGGAGTTTGGGCAACGGCCGAAATCACCAGCAGGGACGCGAGCAGCGCGAAGCGCAAGAGTGCGGATGGATAACGCGGGGAGCTAGTTCGGATCATGATTAGAGCCTATTTCGAGGCCACGAATGATCCCGCAGGCAACATGCGCCTTCGCAGCCGTCGTGTTTCTGGAGCGTGCACTCAAAATCCCGGACCACACGAAGCCACGAGTGGGACGCCACGATAAACGGGACGCCCCGCCGAGGCGGAAATTCTAGAACGTGTATTTCACCGAGAGTTGCATTTTGCGCGGATCGCTGGTGAGGCCGCGCCCGTCGGAAACAACGGTCGCCGGATCCACGACTCCAAAATCTCCGTTCAAGTAACGATTGCTGCCCGGTTCATCGTAGTGAACGGAATTGGTGACATTCTGAATTTCCAGGCGCATCTCAAGCTGCTGCCGTTCCGTGATGCGAGTCTTCTTGCCGATGGACATGCTCAGATTCTTATAACCGGCAAGCCGGAAGAAGTTCCTGCCAACGTTGCTGAACTCACCCGGAGCAGGCGTGGAAAATTTTGCGATCTGGTCGGGAGTGACGTATGTCAACAAGCCCGTGTCCGGATCGCGATGGATCTTGAACATGTGGGGAGAGCATTGGTCGCAGTTGGCCACGGTGCGCACGATGCTGCTGAGAGTGTAGTCGTTGCTGTTGGAAAAGACAGTGGTGGGACGCCCGCTCTCGATGATTGCGAAGCCGCCAATCTCCCATCCGCCGAGAGCGCGCTCCAGGAATCCATTCCAGCTGTGCCCCCAAGTCTTGCCATGCCCGAACGGCAACTCGTAGACCCAGATGGACTGAAAAACATGGGTGCGATCGAAATCCGAGGGAGCGTAGTTCGCTTTCCGATGATCGAGATCAAAAGGCGTGCTGGAAGCTCCGAAAGGAGACGAAGCCGTGCTCACCGTTGTGAACGTCGGATCGAAGGAGCGCGTGTCAATCGACTTCGACCAGACGTAGCTTGCCTGGAACGTGAACCCGTTGGCAAACGAACGCCGCACCTCAGTCTGAAGAGCGTGATAGGTCGAGAAGTCGTGGCTATCAAGAACCACGAAGCCTCCGGGACTGCCCGAAAACGAACCTGAGAACTGCGGATACGCATACAGGAAGGTCGGAGCCAGACCCGCCAGTGTGGGGATTCCGCGTTGTTGCATTTCTGCGGCCACGCCGGCCACCGCACCCGCTGCGAAGTACTTGTAATAAGGGTTAAAACATTTCGGCTCATTTCCTGTCGGACAGTTCACGTGGGAATTGGGATCGGTAGCGAGCCACTGCGACCCTGTCAAACCAGCTGGAATTCTGGTGTCCGCTCCCAACATCTGGTCGAAGAGCGGGCTGTCCGCACCGCCCGCGACAGTCTTGAAAGCATCGAGGAGACCGTTGCCTCGGATCTGTGCCTGGTTGGCGTCGTAAGCGCCAAACAGGTGCACCGCCTTGCGTCCGATGTAGTTGGTCTCCCAAACGATCTTGTACGGCAATTCTCGCTGAATTCCGAAGCTCCACATGTAGGTCTGCGGCGATTGCCAGTTGGGGTCGACGACTGTATTGAAGTTGTTACTGAAGGAAGGAGGCTGGCGCAACTGTGCGGGCGTCCCCTGGTTCGTGAGATCGGAAGAGACAACGCAGTTGAGCACATCGGAAGTCAAACCGCTCAGCCTGCCGTTCCCGGGGCAAGCGGGGTTTCCTGTGCCATAGGACTGGTCGGTGATCTGGGTACTTAGTCCGGGCATTCCCTGGAAGATGGCCGACGACAAGGCAAACGTGTTCATCCTGTCGAACGCGATCCTGAAATTCCCACGGACGGACGTTTTGCCGTTGTTCCGCGGATCCCAGGCAAAACCGATGGATGGTCCCAGGTCGTGATACGAGTCCTTATATAGTTGGCCCGGCTTCCACACCAGGCTGTCGCTGCTGAATCCCCAGCCGATAGGGCCATCCGGCCGCAACATGTTGTTGGCATTCGTGACTCGGGGCGAAAGCTTGATTTCCCAGCGGAGGCCGAGGTCGACGACGAAATTCGGGCGGAGCCGCCAGGTGTCTTGCGCGTAGAAGTCGTATTCCGGCATCCGGAAATCGGCGTGGAGAATGGTTCCCGGAGGAGCCCAGGTATTCGGATCCTGGGGAACGAAACCTTGCTGGATTGAGCCCACCCTGCCCAACAGGCCGTTGATGTAACCGGTCAGATTGACGGCGTCGTTCCCCTGATCAATCACCGTTTCGCCCGGGATATTGAATGCCCCGGGGTCCACAGGATTTACGCTGGGATCAAAGTTCACTGCCAGCGCAGCATCGAGGACGCCAATATTTCCACGTTGGTCGATGTGCCGTTGGTAGCGGAAATTGACACCCCACTTGAAAGCATGCGCGCCGCGCAGGTAGGTCATGTTGTCAGCGAGTTGATAGGTAGTGAGGAAGCGAGCATTGCCCACATAATTCTGCAGAGGGACATTCATGCAGGCGATACCATTCACCGCGCAAATGGGGTCCGCAAAGAAATTGAAGACCGGGTTGCTGCGAAAATTCGCATCGGGATTGGCAAAATTGAAACCGAAGCGATTGAGCCCGAGCACCAACTCATTCAGCAGGTTCGGCTTGACCGCCCAGCGCCACGCGACTGCGAGGTTTTTAGGAGTCCGGTAGGTGTCGACCACGTTGGGAGTTTCGGGAAAAACCGGCAACCCGCCGTTGGCGGTGTCGCCAAAGGTGTTCTGATGACCCGCGGACCAGCGCACGAACAGGCTGTGGGCAGAGTTAAACGTGTGATCCACGCGAATGGTGTAGTCGAGTTGCTTCTCATGTTCCGCCGCCAGCCAATCAAATGCGGCAACATTCAGCCCGTCTCCGGTTTTGTAGTCGTTGGGAGGGGGCGTGGAGGTGAGAACCTGTTGCACGCTCGCATCGAGGCCGAGTTGCTGAGGATCGTTGGCGGCAGCGTCGTAATTTACAACGTTGATCCCGGCAAGCGGGTTGCCATTGGCGTCCACCGTTGCATTGGAATTGCCGAACGCCGAGTTGAAGCAATTGCCCAGGTAAGGCTTATTTGCACAGATGGGTGAGTTCTGGTCGATAAAGCGGAAGAGGCCGCCACGCGCCTGTTGAGTATAGACCGGCTGGATGCTGAGGTTCGTCGTGAGTGTGCGCAGCCACTGAAAGTTGACAAAGAAAAATGTCTTGTTCTTGATGAGCGGGCCGCCGAAGGTGAAGCCGGGGATTTTCTGGACGAATTGGGGCTTCCCAAAACCTTGTTCCTTGCCGGCCGGGTCATTGGCATTGAGTCCTGGAGTTTGATAGAAAAAGTAGGCCGAACCGTGATAGTTGTTGGTCCCGGAACGAGTGACCATCTCCACCTGCGCACCGCTGTTGCGTCCGTATTCGGACGTGAAGTTACTGGTTACGACGCGAAATTCCGAGAGCATGTCGGGATTCGTGCGCAGGGGCGAGAAGTTGGAGCCTCCGGCGCTGGTTTCATTGATGTCGATACCATCGAGCGTGTAGTTCCAGGCACGATCGCGGGCTCCGTTGGCATGGACACCTCCGCCCGCAACGTTCGGGCCTCCCTGATTGAAGCCACCCGAATCCACGACGCCGGGTTCGAGTTCGACCAACGAGAGAGTATTGCGGCCCCTGCCGGTTACGATGGGCAGGGTATTCAGAGCGGCGTTATCAACAAGGTTGCCGATGTTGCCGGAGGTCGCAGTCTGAACCAGCTCGGCGGCTGCATTCACGACCATGGTTTCCGTGATCGCACCCACCTGGAGGGTCGCCGTGAGAGCAGTGGGCTGACCGATGGTGACCACGTTCCCAGTAGAGGCAAATGTCTTGAAACCCGCCTTCGCGATCTTCACTGTGTAAGTCCCCGGCTTCACCGCGTCGAACACATACGTGCCGGCCGACGTCGTCTTGCCAGTGAAGGCAACTCCTGTTGCCTCGTCTGTCAGGGTCACCTGGGCGTCGATAAGGACCGCCCCGCTAGAATCACGCACCACGCCGGCAACTCGGGAGGTGGTTTGCGCTGCCGCCAGCACTGTTAGAACCAGTACTGAAAGCAGGGTCAGCACGAAAATGCGACTGCAATGAATGGCCCTGTTCATGGATGTAACCTCCCTCAGAACGTCTTCGAACAACGGTTTTGAATCGCCGGCGATGAGGCCGCGATTTCCTAAACGGGGACCATTCGGCCTGGAATCCGCATTTGGGAACGCAATCCATATACGCTTTCATTGCAACAGGTGTCAAGTGTGTTCATCACAAACGCAACATATGTTTCAGTCGAAAGCGGGATTTGCAGCCAGGCCCCGGCCACACGGGCCGATGGCATTGTGCCGGGCAATCTGAAGGTGATTGGTAGGGTGTTCTAGCCCTGGTACCAGCGGAAGCCGTGCCGCTGCTCGTAATCCACCTTTTCGAGCAAGGCGAGCGTCC